>Ga0105054_10007283_pt1 | contig 15093 bp, 15 predicted proteins | sample BON02_FD_78091 | JGI IMG/M metagenome (GOLD analysis project Ga0105054, IMG submission 78091) | Freshwater microbial communities from Lake Bonney liftoff mats and glacier meltwater in Antarctica - BON-02 (megahit assembly) | ecosystem: Environmental > Aquatic > Freshwater > Ice > Glacier...
CCTGACTGGGGCGGGCCTCGGCCTGCTCATCGGCGTGACCCTCAGCATGGCGGGCATCTACCGAGGTATGGTCGATGACGCCCGCGCCTTGCTCGACAACAGCGGCGCGGATCTCTGGGTCGTCCAGCAGGATACGCTCGGCCCCTACGCCGAGCCCTCCAGCGTCCCCGACGATCTCTACCGCGACCTAACTGGATTTGCGGGCGTCGAGCGCGCCGCTAATGTTACTTACCTCACAATGCAAGTCGGGCACGGCGGAGCTGACGTCCGCTCCCTGGTAGTCGGGATCGTCGCTGGAGGCCCTGGCGAGCCCGGCCAACCGCCGCGCCTCGTCGCTGGTCGCCCCATCGTGCGCAACCACTACGAAGCCATCGCCGACCTCGCGAGCGGCCTGCGCCTCGGCGATCAAATCCGCATCCGTCGTCACCGCTTCACCGTCGTCGGCCTCACCCGCCGCATGGTTTCTTCCAGCGGCGATCCGATGATCTTTATCCCACTGCGCGATGCCCAAGAAGCGCAATTTCTTAAGGACAACGAAGCCATCCATCAGCAGCGCGCCCGAACATTGGACAACCCGGCCTTTAATCCGCCCCAGAATCCCGGATTCGCCGACGCCGTCATCGCCTCGCAAACGACCAACTCTCAGGTCAATGCCGTCCTCATCCGCCTCGCCCCCGGAGCCGACCCCGACCTCACCGCCGATTCCATACGCCGCTGGAAACGGCTCCAAGTTTACACCCGCCCCGAGATGGAGGCCATCCTCATCGGTAAACTCATCGCCACCTCCGCCCGCCAGATTGGCCTCTTTCTGATCATCCTCTCCATCGTCAGCGCCGCCATCGTCGCTTTTATCATCTATACCATGACCATGGCCAAGATCCGCGAAATCGCGGTGCTCAAACTCATCGGCACTCGCAACCGCACCATCGCCGCCATGATTCTGCAACAAGCCCTCGGCCTCGGCTTAATCGGGTTTGCCGTCGGGAAAATCATTGCCACCGCCTGGGCTCCCTATTTCCCGAAATACGTCCTACTGCTCCCCGGCGACACCGTCCGCGGCTTCATTGCCGTCGTCCTCATCTGCACCCTCGCCAGCCTACTCGCCATCCGAGTCGCCCTCAAAGTCGATCCCGCCGAAGCCATTGGGTAATCTCTATCTCCATGCAAACCTACGGCATAACAATCGAAAATCTTCGCAAACGCTACGGCGACGGCGCCACCGCCGTCGATGCGCTCAAAGGCGTCGATATGCACGTCGCTCCAGGCGAAGTCATCGGCCTCATCGGCCCCTCTGGCTCGGGTAAAAGCACGCTCCTCAAAGCCCTTGGCGCAGTGATCGAACCCACGGGCGGACGCATGACCCTCGGCGACCGCATCATTTACGACCACGGCTGGAAAGTCCGCGACCTACGCGCCCTGCGCCGCGACCTCATCGGCTTCGTGTTCCAAGCCCCGCACCTTATTCCCTTTCTGGATGTCACCGACAACGTCGCACTACTCCCGATGCTCGCAGGCGTCCCCAACCGCGAAGCGCGCAAACGTGCCACCGCCCTCCTGGAAACGCTCGACATCGCCCACCGCGCCATGGCCATGCCCACTCAGCTCTCTGGCGGCGAGCAACAACGCGTCGCCATCGCCCGCGCCCTCGTCAATCGCCCGCCCGTCATCCTAGCCGACGAGCCCACCGCGCCGCTCGACAGCGAACGCGCCCTGACTGTAATTACCATTCTCAACGACATGGCCCGCCGCTTCAACACCGCCGTAATCGTCGTCACCCACGACGAAAAAATCATCCCCACCTTCCGCCGCATTTACCAGATCCGCGACGGACGCACCCACGAACAAGAAGGGGAGGGGCGACTGCCCTCTGATCTCTAATTTCCAGCCCTCTGCCTGCTGACCTCCGACTTTAAACCTCAAGTCTCCGCTCTCTGCTCGTCTTCCAAGTCACCGGTCCTCGTCCATCTCCCATTTCTGACCATCGTGAAGCGTCACCTCCAATTCACCAGTTTCAATGTGATTATCAGGACTGGCTTGATGGGTGTCGTGGTTCTCTGTGCAGGCTGTGAACATGAGCATAATAACTGCGATCAGTCTTCAAGCAAAAATCTCCAAAGAGGCAGGACTTGAATTTGTTTATCATCCGAAATCCATTCTTCATCCAAGGTGACGATGATGTTCTTGGTCTGCTTGAATTCCTTGGAGGCTTCTACCAGTGCTCTCAATTCACGCTGGCGTGTGGCGTCGTTTTTCAGGGTCCATGAGACTTGGATCAGCACGGTGGTTTTGTCTCTTTGATAAACGAAATCAACTTCGTGCCCTCGTTTTGCTTCGTAATACCCGAGTTCGTGCCCTCTGCGGCGTAGGGTCATAAAGACCAAGTTTTCGAGAAAGGCACCGTTGTTTTCTGTTGTCTGAGTCGAGTAGGCGTCGAGGATTCCGTTATCGATGACATACATTTTCTTCGGATTAACTTGGCGCTTCCTTTCAGAGCGTGTCCATATAGGTAGCGGAAAAAAAAGATAGGAATCCGTGAGGTGCCGAATGAATATGTAAACGTCGCCTTTTGCCACCCGTAGCCCGCGACTCTTTAAATCCAAATACAATTTATTGACACTCAGCTTGGTCGTCGGGGTGCGCAGCACGTAGTAGAGTAGTGCGCGTAGTGCCTCGATGTTGCTGACACCATGGCCGGTTGATCGCGATAGAAGACATCCAAAATGGTTTGGCAGTCAGAGAGTTTTAATCTGAATAGTCGATCATCCTCGAAGTTTAGGTAGAGGATTCGATTTCGGTCAACTCCATCGTCTAAGAGTTCTTTGATGCGTTGATAGCACAAGTAGATTTTTCCGACTCGGCGCTTCCCAATCAAGGCCAGTGCTTTCTCCTTTACGAGTTCTAGGTCGCAGAACTTCAGATTAGGTCGGGTAATCGACGCTCTAGAAAATCGCCGTATAAAGATTCTAATGTTTCCTTCATCTTTTCGATAGTTTCCTTAAATATGATTTCTTGACCCCATTGTTCACCTATGTGGGTCGTTTACGCCGCTGTTTGTATCACGTTCTTTATGGGGTGTCCATCGCGGCCAGCACAGCGGCTTTCAGTGCGGCGACTCGCTTCTCGATCGCGAAGTTGCTGGGTGTTTCAAAGGTGTGGTTGATGCCGCCAAAGTGCTTGTGAAAATAGATCGCTTCGGGCAGACCCTCGGGGATATCTGGGATGGTTTCGTGGCGAATGATGCCACCGTGAGCTGGGTGATTGTCGATCAGGATGGAGGTCTCAATGGCGATGTGTTGCGCGACGGCTTTGAGGATGGCGGGGGAGTGGCTCGGGTGGTTTTCAAAATTGAGCTCGTAGAGATAAAAGCCTTTCGCTTCCCAGTCCTCGTGTAAATGCAATGCGAGATCGAGTGTTTGGATGTGCTGATGGCACCAGTCGCGATGTGTCACGGTTTCGTGACTATTGAAGTTCGTGTAGTCGCGGTTTAGGTCGATGCCGTTTGCATCTTCGCGGGTATTGGCAGTGAGTCCGCTGGGATTCATTGCGGGGCAGAGAATGATGTCGTGGATGCGGGAAAGGGTGTCGTCTTGCAAAAGTTCTAGCAGTGCGAGCGGGCCAGCGGGCTCGTCGCCATGAATGCCAGTGGAGAGGTAGATTTGTTGTGGATTGTTAGACATGCCCCGTCGTATAAAGCCGTAAAGCGGCCAGTTCTCGATCTGTCCGTAGGTATGAACCTCAAATCCGGCTGCTGCGGCGGCATTTATTAGATCGATCAGGAGCTGATCAACGTTGACTCGATTCGGCATATTTATTGATTGCGTGGTTTGCTTTTGACCGCAGCCAATTTTTGAGCTGCGGAGATTTAGATGGGACAACTGCTGGGGGACAACTGACCCTTATCGTTCTCACTGAGTTGAATATGTATCGCAATACGATATAATCGTATTGCGAATTCGATTTCAGCTAGAACCAGTATGATCTTTGGCTTGATTTTGTTTTTTCTGTTTCCGCAAACTCATTACTCTTGCGATAATAGGTAGCTCCTTCCGCAGATTTAAAAAATGCAATATTCTACTCACATCGAGAATCCCGACGTCGTCCTCATCGGCAGCGGCGTCATGTCCGCAAACCTCGCAGCACTGTTGAAGCGGCTCTCACCTGAGTTGAGCATTCAGGTCTATGAAGTCACGGACGAAGTCGCGCAGGAGGCTTCCAACGGGTGGAACAATGCCGGCACGGGTCACGCTGGAATCTGTGAACTGAGCTACACGCCACACCGTGAGCCCGACGGCAGCGTCGATGTTTCGAACGTTGTGAAAATCTTCGAACAGTTCGAGAAGTCGCGGCAGTTTTGGGGATACGCCGTGGCTGAGGGGATGATAGGAAATCCCAAGGAGTTCATCAATCCCGTGCCGCATCTCAGCTTCGTGTACGGCTCGGAACAGGTCGAGTTTCTAAAAGCACGCCACGTCGGGATGTCGGCGCACCATTTCTTTTCGGAAATGGAATACAGCGGCGACCGAGAGACCATCGGGGCCTGGGCTCCGTTGCTCGTCGAGGGCCGCTCGGAAATGCCCATCGCGGCGACGAAAATGGACAGCGGCACCGATGTTAATTTCGGCAACATCTCGCGCAAGTTGTTCGATTGGCTGGAAAATCAGCCCGGCTGCGGCATCGCTACCGGCCATCGAGTCGAGGACCTGAACAAAACGGACTCCGGATGGGAGTTGAAAATCAAGGATCTGGCGGGCCGCGAGACCCGCTCGAACCGAGCGAAGTTCGTCTTCGTCGGAGCCGGCGGCGGCAGTCTCCCGCTGCTGCAAAAATGCGGCATCTCCGAGGCGAAAGGCCTCGGAGGCTTTCCCATCGGTGGGCAGTGGCTGATCTGCGAAGAGCCGGAGGTCGTCTCTAGGCACCAAGCCAAGGTTTATGGCCAGGCCCTCGATGCCGCGCCCACCATGGCCGTGCCGCATCTTGACACTCGCATTCTCGACGGGAAAAAGACACTGCTCTTCGGTCCGTTCGCCGCTTGGACGACGAAGTTTCTGCACGGGAATGGAAGCCGCCTCGACCTCCCGAGGTCGGTAAAGTGCGACAACATTTCGACTCTCCTGAAGATTGGAATCAGCAACCTCGAACTCGTAAGGTATCTCATGCAGCAAGGTATGCAGAGCATGGCCGACCGCATGGAAGTGCTCCACGGCTTCTACCCGGACGCGAAGGAGCGAGATTGGAAACTGATCGACGCCGGCATCCGTGTGCAGGCCATCAAGAAGACCGATGGCGAAGCGGGCATCGTCCACTACGGCACCGAGGTCATCACCGATGCCAGTCGCAGCATTTCCGCGCTGCTCGGGGCATCGCCCGGCGCGTCCGTGTGCGTCCACATCGCGCTCGAAATTTTGAAAGAATGCTTCCCGCACCTACTCGAAACGTCGGAGGGGCGCGAGCGGATGAAGGCCATGATCCCCACCTACGACGTGGATATTAAGCTACCCGAGAACGCTAGCTTTTTTCACGAATCCGCCGCTACGGCCAGCGAGCGGTTGCAACTAGGCTAGCTCGAATTAGATCAAACCGAGTGCGACCATCGCTTTGGCGACTTTGATGAAGCCTGCGATGTTGGCGCCGTTGACGTAGTTGCCAGGGGTGCCAAATTCTTCGGCCGTTTCGTAGCAACGTTTGTGGATGCCAGTCATGATTTCGGCCAAGCGCTTTTCAGTGAACTCAAAGCTCCAGACATCACGGCTAGCGTTTTGTTGCATTTCTAAGGCAGACGTAGCGACGCCGCCTGCATTGGCAGCCTTGCCGGGGCCGTAAGCGATCCCAGAATCGAGGAATGCGCGCACTGCTTCTGGAGTCGAGGGCATATTCGCGCCTTCGGCCACTGCGATGCAGCCGTTTTTGAGCAGTTCCGTTGCGTCTTTTCCGTTGAGCTCGTTCTGTGTCGCACAAGGAAGGGCGATGTCGCAAGGCACTGACCAGATGCGTCCCTTCTCGATGTAGCGAGCGCCCTTCTTTTGCTTAGCGTATTCCTTAATCCGGCGACGTTCGACTTCCTTGATCTGTTTGATCAAGCCGAGGTCGAGGCCATCTTCGTCGTGGATAAATCCGTTGGAGTCAGAGCAGGCCACGACTTTTGCACCGAATTCTTGAAGTTTAGAGATCGCATAGATCGCGACGTTGCCAGAACCAGAAACGATGCAGGTTTTACCGTCGATCGAGTCACCACGAGCTTTAAGCATTTCATTGAGGAAGAATACAGTGCCGTAGCCAGTCGCTTCGGTGCGTGCCAACGCGCCGCCCCAATCGAGGCCTTTACCGGTGAGCACACCCGATTCGTAGCGGTTGGTTATGCGTTTGTATTGACCGAAGAGATAGCCGACTTCACGGGTGCCAACACCAATGTCGCCAGCAGGCACGTCAGTGTATTCGCCTGTGTGGCGTTGCAACTCGGTCATAAAGCTTTGGCAAAAACGCATCACCTCATTCTCGGATTTGCCCTTCGGGTCGAAGTCTGAGCCACCCTTGGCGCCCCCGATCGGCATGCCAGTGAGTCCATTTTTGAATATTTGCTCAAAGCCCAGGAACTTAATCACACCGAGATAAACGGACGGGTGGAAGCGAAGGCCACCTTTGTAGGGGCCGAGGGCGCTGTTGAATTGCACACGGAACCCGCGGTTGATTTGCACCTCGTTGCTGTCATCCATCCACGGCACACGGAAAATGATTTGCCGCTCGGGTTCGCAAATGCGTTCGATGATTTTATGCTGACCGAATTCGGGGTATTTTACGAGGACAGGGCCGAGTGATTCCAACACTTCGTGAACGGCTTGGTGGAATTCCACTTCGCCAGGATTACGATCAATGACCGTCTTGTAGAGCGGCTCGAGTTTTTCGTCTAGTATTTCGCCCATAACTTATTTAGTGGAATTTCAATATAAACACTGCTTATAGGTCAAGTGCGAGTCTAAGTTTTCTCTGGTTTCTCGTAAGCGCGTTTTAATTCGAGTCCATTCGTGCTCACCTCGCGTGCGGATGTCGCGGGTGGTGCCCAATCGCAGGACACGTTCCGCCAATTGCCCTGTGTGCGTGAGATCGATTGAACGGATGGCGTGTGTGATTTTATCTTATCGAGCACGCAGTGCTTCGAGCACTTCCTCAACTTTCCAAGCGTTGCCGCGCCAGATTTTCTGGATCGTGCCGTCGGGGGCGACGAGCGCGGTGCAGAGGGTGTGGTTGAGGACGCCTGCGGAATCGTCGCGGTGGACGCGGAAGGCTTTGGTCAACGTATCGATGGCTTCAGTTGATCCCGTGGCAAAGTGCCAGATCGCGGGGTCGGCTCCGATTGCCTCGCCGTATTCTTTAAGTCGCTCGGGGCGGTCGAATTCAGGGTCGAGCGAGATGCTGATCAAACGCGGATTAATCGTCTCGTCGGTCTTGGCACGCGCCTGTAGGGCTTCGAACTGTGCATTCATTTTAGGGCAGAATTGCATCGCGGCGCAACGGGTGAAGATAAAAGTGAGAACGGTTGCTTGCTCGGCATGGGAGAGCGAGATCTGCGCTCCGTTTTCGTCGATCAATTTGGTGGTGAGGATTGTATCGCCCTCGCGCAGGGTAGGCACGTTTTGAGCGTGAGCCGATCCAGAAAAGCTAGAGAGAAGGATAATGGCGGCACCGAATAACGGGCGGAGGATTCTAGGGAGAAGTGTAATATTATGCATGATTCATCTACTATGACAGACTGGATCCTCAACTGTCTTGATCCATATCAAGAAGCTGTAGCTAGTTTGATGTTATTTTCTTAACCGAATCTATCTTATTGCTATGAACAAATACACCACACCCGTCTTAATTCCTCTCATGCTCCTCGCCGCCTTCATGGCCGCGTGTAAACCATCTGGTTCCGATTCGGACGCATCGGCTTCCGCCGGTAAGTCAGCCCCGGGCTCCGATCCGTATGCGGTCGCAGCTGATGCGACAATTGATAAAGTTGTCGAGATCACCGGCGATGATCAGATGAAGTTCAATCTCGAGTTTTTCGATGTCGAGGGCGGCCAAGTGGTCAGCCTCACTCTGAAGAACGTCGGGTCCATGCCAAAGATGTCGATGGGTCATAATCTTGTCATCCTGGAGCAAAATGCGGATGAAAAAGCTTTCGTCGAAGCTGGGATGAACGCACCAACCACAGACTACGTGCCCGTCGAAATGTCCGACGTGATAATCGCACACACCAAGTTGTTGGGGCCTGGAGAAAGCGACACGATCACCTTTAAAGCGCCGACGAAGAAAGGGCGTTATGTCTTTCTCTGCTCTTTTCCAGGCCACTACCAAGTCGGCATGAAGGGCTACATGGTCGTCCGCTAAATTCATTTTTTCTGAGTGAATAATACTCAATACTCCTAACACGCCACCCCCAATACTAGATATGAATAAAACTAAACGCTTCACGTTACTAACTCTGGCGGTGCTCTCCGCTGGTTCGGCCTTTTTTGCAGGCTGCTCGGATTCAGGTTCGTCCGGTGCTTCGAGTTCCGCCAACGATAAAGGCTCCGCCGCCGAGCGCACTTATGTCGCCCCCGGTGAATTGGATAACTACTACTTGTTCTATTCCGGCGGGCATTCCGGACAGGTCTTCGTCGCGGGCATGCCCTCGATGCGTCACCTGATTACAATCCCTGTTTTCGCACCCAGCCCAGGCGTGGGCTATGGTTTCGACGATGAGTCGCGCGAAATGCTGGGTGAATATACTTGGGGTGATGTTCACCACCCGGGCTTATCCAAGACGGACGGCCTCTACGACGGACGTTGGCTCTTCGTCAATGACAATGCCAATAACCGGGTCGCCCGGATCGACCTGCGCGATTTCAAGACCAAGCAAATACTTGGGCCGATTCCGAACTCGAGCGGCAACCACGGCTCCTCTTTCGTTACTGAAAATACAGAGTATCTTCTAGTAGGCACGCGTTTCTCGGTGCCGCTACCGATGGGGCGCTTTGCGCCTGTCGAAGATTACGCCGATGAGTTTAATGGCATGGTCAGCGGTATCAAAGTCGATTCCGAAAGCGGCGAGCTCTCGGTCGGCTGGCAGATCATAACGCCGCCCTTCAACTGGGATCTCGGCTCCACTGGCAAAGGTCCCAGCAGTGGTTGGGCGTTTTGGACGTCTTACAATACCGAGATGGCGCACACCAAGCTGGAAGCCAATGCGAGCCAGCTCGACCGCGATTATGCGGCTTTTGTTAATTGGAGAGCAGCTGCAAAAGCGGTCGCTGATGGCAAAGCCGATATGCTCGACGGTGTGCCCGTCATCGACCCCGCTAAGGTGCCCGGCGTGCTTTACTATGTGCCCGTCGGCAAGTCGCCCCACGGCATCGACGTTGATCCTTCCGGCCGTTGGATCGCCGCTTCGGGTAAACTTCAGCCCACCACCACCGTTTTCGACTTTGAGAAGGTGCAAAAAGCAATTGCTAACAAGGACTTTCAAGATGAGTTCCGTGGCGTGCCCGTGCTGAACTACGACGCCATTGTGGAGGGCGAAGTCCCCGTCGGGCTTGGTCCGTTGCACACTCAGTATGACGGCAAGGGAAATGGCTACACCTCGCTCTACATCGAATCGGCTGTGGCCAAGTGGAAATTGCCTCCGTGGACGGATGAAGAAAAGGCCAATCCCGAGAGCCTTGTCCTGGATAAGATCGGCACGCATTTCAACATCGGTCACCTCGTGATAGGTGGCAGCGATACTCGCAAACCGTATGGCGATTGGTTAGTCGCGATGAACAAGCTCTCCAAAGGTCGACACCTCTCGACCGGGCCATCTCAGCCTGAAAGCAGCCAACTGATCGACATCACTGGTAAAAAGATGGAAATGGTTTACGAGTCATTCACCGATCCCGAGCCGCACTTTGCGCAGATCCTTAAGGCCGACCAAATCCAACCGATTGAGGTTTATCCGAAGGCTGAAAGCAAAAATCCCAATGCCATTTGGAGTCTTGCAGAATCCACCGTTACCTATGAGCCCGGTAAAGTGACGGCTAAAATCGCTGCCGTTCGTAGTCAGTTCGGCCCCGACAAGATTTCAGTGCAAGAGGGCGATACCGTCGTGCTCCACATTACCAACATCGAGCAAACCACTGATATCATCCACGGCTTCGCCATCAGTGGGCATAACCTCAACGTGATCATCGATCCGGGCGAGACGAAGTCAGTCACTTTCAAGGCTGACAAGGCCGGCGTCTTCCCATTCTATTGCACTAACTTCTGTTCCGCACTGCACCAGGAGATGCAAGGCTACTTGGAAGTGAAACCCGCTGGCACTGCGGAGACGGTCTCGATCGATTAAAATGGATCAATTATCGCACAGTGACACGCCGTCCACCTCGATTCCGTGGTGGCGGCGGGAAGCGCGGTTTCTGGATCGTCCGTTGACGCCAGTTTCACGCTTTCTCTTGTTGTTGGTCGCGGCAATCTTCGTCGCAGTTGCCTTTCTTCCGCTGTGGCGCATTACATTAATCGCGCCGCAGTATCAGGAGGGCTTACGAGTCAATATCTACAGCTATAAGCTGGAAGGGGGCGGCCTCGCCGGACAAGATCTCTTCGAGATTAATAATCTGAACCATTACATTGGCATGCGCCCGCTCATACAAAGCGACTTCGTCGAGATGAAATGGATGCCGTTCGCGCTCGGCCTCTTTGCCATGATTGCTCTCCGTGCCGCCGTGCATGGGCGCATGAACCAAGTGGTGGATCTGTTTGCGCTGTTCACCTATTTCGGGCTTTTTTCCGTCGGGTTGTTTTATTATCGGCTCTACACCTACGGGCATGACTTGGATCCCACTGCACCGATCACGATGGAGCCATTCACGCCCATGCTGGTGGGGAAAAATCAGATCGCCAATTTCACACAATATAGCTTCCCGTTGATCGGTGGCGTACTCATGGTGACAATTCCTTTAATCATTTTTGGTGCGTTCTGGTTTTCGAGAGCAAAGTATGTCGCTCAAGAATAGCCTATGGCTGTGCGCGGTGATCGGTATGATGGCCGTGCCGCTTACTGCCGAGACGCTCCAGTCTCGTATTGACGCCGTCCCTGAAGGAGGTGTCCTTCTGCTGGAAGCTGGCATCCATCATGGCGCAATCACGATTGACCGGGCGATGACGCTGCGAGGTGTGCCCGGAGCAATCGTCGATGGCGACCGTCAAGGCTCGGTTATCCGTGTCCGAGCGGATGATGTGCGGATCGAGGGGCTAACGATTCGTAATTCTGGACTCAAGCTCGGGAAAGATGAGGCAGGCATACATTCGACCGGTGACGGTGTGGTCATTATGGGCAATCGGATTGAAAGTTGTTTGCACGGCATCTATCTCCGCGAAGTGGCGGGTGGTGAAATACGCGATAACTCAATCTTAGGCGGGACTGGCAGCGGTCTCGAGCCTGTCTTCGACACTTTGACCGAAGGCACGCCACGTGCCGGCGGGACTGAATTTTGTGCAGTGGCCTTGCTCAACGAAAACCGCCGGGGTAACGGCATCCACTTGTTCAGCAGCACGGATGTGCGGATCGAAGGAAACCGGATCGCCCGCACCCGCGACGGTATTTACTTTTCGTTCGCCGACCACTGTGTGGTGGCCGACAACCGCGTGAGCGAGACCCGCTACGGGCTCCACTATATGTATAGTGACGATAACCGTTTCTACCGAAACCGTTTCACCCACAATGCGGCGGGTGCGGCGCTTATGTATTCGGGCGGACTGACGGTGGAGTATAATGAATTCAGTGGTAACCGGGGCACGCGCGCTTATGGTATGTTGCTTCAATCGGTGGACGATTCTGTGATCCGGCACAATGTATTTGCGGGTAATACTGTGGGGGTCTATGCGGGAAACAGTCAACGAAACGCCCTGACTGCGAACCGAATCGAGGGCAATTATATCGGTCTTCGAATGGGTGGCAGCTCCGCCGATAATGTGGTTTCTCAAAACGCTTTTCAGCGCAATCTACATCCTGCGGAGTTTGCGGGTGAGGCGGACGCCAACCAGTGGAGCGGTCCGCAACAGGGCAACCGCTGGCAGAGTACTCAGTCGCCCGACTTGGATGGCGATGGTGTGGGTGAGCTTTCCCACCTAGAGGCTGATTTTTTGGGCGATTTGCGCCAGCAGTTCCCTTTGGCAGGCTTGCTATCGGGCAGTCCAGGGCTCGAACTCTTGCGTTTCGCTCACAGCCGAGGTAAGTTGCCCAGTCTGCCTACGATTGAAGATCTCCACCCGCTGGTCATTGCGGATGCCCCATGATTATATTTGAAAACATTCATCTACGTTTGGGCGGACAACCTGTCTTGCGTGGATTCGATTGGCAGCCCGAAGCGGCGCAACTCAGTCTGCTCGTAGGAGCCAATGGGGCAGGGAAATCCAGTGCCTTGAAGGTTGCTGCGGGGCTCTGGCGTCCTGATTCCGGACGTATCCGTATTTTAGATACAGAGGGCGCAAAAGAGGGCGCAAAGGAGCATGAGCAAACTGCAGGGGTGGCCTATCTGCCACAAGCGCCGGCGTTTCACCCACGCTTGCGCGTACGCGAGCTTCTTCGCTTTTACGCTCGCTTAGAAGGGCAGAGGCTGGTTGAGGCTGACCTCGCTTTAGAGCGTTTTGGGCTGGAGTCACACCTACGCCATCGCAGTGCAGCCCTCTCTGGAGGGCTGCGTCAACGGCTCGGTCTCGCAGTGCTTTCGCTTACCTCCAATCCAGTCTGGATGCTGGATGAACCGGGACTGAGCTTGGATCCCTTCTGGCGACGTCGTCTTCAAGAATGGCTACGCGAGGTCTGTGCGGAGGGGCGCACTGTCTTGGTCGCCACCCACTTGCTGGCTGAGTGGAACAATCGCGCCGATGCTTGTTACCTCTGCGAGCGTGGGCGCATCGTCAGTCAGCTCGATGTCACTCAGATGCAGGACGAACTTTTCGTGCTAGAAGACGGTGCGGCTACGGCACAGGAGGAGGCGTCAGGATGAACCGCGTGTGGGCTGCACTGTCTTTGCGAGAGCTGTCCACCATCGTGGCCAGTCGGGTGATTTGGGTCTTTGGTGTCGCCTGCCTTTGCTTCGGCGCATTGATCGCATTGGGCAGTTCAGGCGAGGGAACCACCGCCGTCTGGCTTTCGCTCCCACTGGTCCTCTACGCGCTACCGTTGATTGGCTTGCTCGCAGGCGTGGCGGCAGTGCAAGGCGATGCGCCTGAAGAGCTCTTGATCGCTTCGAGGATCTCCGGCATGGGGCGGCGCTTGGTCGTTAAATGGGCACTTTGGTCGCTCTTACTTGGCGGGGTGGCTTTACTTTGGATCTTACCAGCCGTAATACGCTCGGAGCAATGGTCGATGCTTCCCCGGCTCTGGGGCTACGCCCAGGCTGAAGCGGCTGTTTTTGTGGCGTGGGGTTTGCTCATCGGGCGACTCATTCGCGACAGCGTGGCCGCAAATTTGATCGCGCTCTTATTAGGTTTCTTTACTTTAGTCGGCGCGGGGATCCTAGCATGGCTCGCCGCACGTTTACCGATTGTTCAAGCGCACCCTTCGCTTTGGACGCTTTCGTTGATGGCGCATCCGGTAGAAGCCTTGCGGGTGGGACTACTTTTCTCCATCGACGGGCTACCCTTTGATCCCGGCCGCTTACCCGGTCTGGCGGCATGGTGGTTACAACGCCCCGGTATCTGGTATGGCCTGCTCTCTGTGTTTTGGAGCGGCCTCGCTTTGTTGCTGAGTTCCCGCCTGCGAGCGACACCGGATTAATGAGCAGAGTAAAAACAATAACGGTCACTCATTACATGGCTCCTAAGCCAGGAAGTTCTACAGACGCCAAATCGTCGTCACCCAATACAGGTTGTGTGCATCAGGTTCGCAGTCGTAGTCGGTGCTTTCGGTATTCAATTCTGACAGGAAAGTTGCTGGGAATTGGAAACGATGGGGTCAGTCCAAGAAATCATAAAGGAAACGATGGGGTCAGTCCAAGAAATCATAAATGTTCATATTCATTGCTAGCTTTTTGGCTAATCTTGCTCAGCAGAAATATGATGTTATTGGGTAAATATTTAGATTGTAGGGAGTCGATTACTTACAAAAATATTACGAATGATCACTTTCTTAATTCTAGGATGACCTTAAATAATTATGATTTCTTGGACTGACCCCATTTCTTGCGCCTAACGGTCACTCGTTACATGGCTCCTAAGCCAGGAAGTTCTACAGTCGCCAAATCGTCGTCACCCAATACAGGTTGTGTGCATCAGGTTCGCAGTCGTAGTCGGTGCTTTCGGCATTCAATTCTGACAGGAAAGTTGCTGGGCGCTCGCTGGTGAGTAGCTCCAAGCGTTGTTCACGCTCGAGGCAGGCAACCGCTTTAAGTCCTCGACGATCTATTTCGCCTGCATCTAGCCCGCGAAGGTCGAGCTGTCGCAATTTTTCGTCCGCTTCATCGTTGGATGGGATGAATCGTATTTCCCAATCGTTGTTGTCGATCCGGTTGGCTTTGATCGAAAAGCCTTCGGCCTCGAATCGCGCGTAGAGCGGCTGGGGCTCAAAGGGGGCGAGTAAAATCAGTGTCTGGCCTGCTTCGAGACGAGACTTGGCTTCAATGATGGCCGACAAGGGTTCCCGACCTTCTTTAAGTAGCGAGCGGACATCTAGAGTTCGGGGAGCGGGTGTAAGCATGCTACAAATATACAGGACGTGGTAGAAACTAACCTTGATTTGAATCAAATTCATTCCATTCTTCTTGCCTCTACCACAACCAACAGATGCCTGTGATCGAACCCTTTCTTCGAGAGATTTCTATGCCCCATTCGCCCCAGTCCGCAGTCCAAAACGCACAGAGCGTGATGATGACACAGACCTTACGGAAAACTCCCATGTTTTCCAAACTTTCGGCTTCGGATCTAAAACTATTGGCGCAGGGGTGTCGCTTACAAAGAATCGCCAAGAATAATTATTTGTTTCACGAGGGTGAAGCAGTCCGCGGATTTTATATCATCCATAGTGGTGCCGTCAATGTGCACAAGGTGACCGAAGGCGGACGTGAGCAAGTCATCCGGGTTTTTTATCCGGGCGAA
>Ga0105054_10007290_pt1 | contig 15083 bp, 11 predicted proteins | sample BON02_FD_78091 | JGI IMG/M metagenome (GOLD analysis project Ga0105054, IMG submission 78091) | Freshwater microbial communities from Lake Bonney liftoff mats and glacier meltwater in Antarctica - BON-02 (megahit assembly) | ecosystem: Environmental > Aquatic > Freshwater > Ice > Glacier...
CGCGGTAGCCCCATTCATGGCCGGGATTGACCAGTTCGATGCCGATCGAGGCGCTGTTGATGTCGCTGCATCCGCGCCAGGTCCCGGCCCCGGCATGCCAGGCACGGCGGTCCTCGCCGACCAGGCCATAGACCGTCCCGTCCTCATCGACCAGGTAGTGGGCCGAGACCTGCGCTGCCGGATCGCACAGCCGCGCCAGGGCGGCAGCGGCGCTTTCCATGCCGGTGTAGTGGAGCACGAGCATGCTGACCGGCAGGCGCCGCGTCCCGTGGTTGGGCGAGGGATACGCGATGGTTTCAACCTGTGATGTCATGTCCCCTGCCCCGGACTCGCGTTGCGTATGGGTTTCCATCACACTACCGTTGCACAGACAAGAGGCGCCTCCCCGGCGTTCTCGTCCGGGAAGCGCCGGTCAACGAGCGGGGAGGTTGCTATGTCCAAAATCAGAAACGTCGCTATCGTGGGCCCGTCGCTGAGTGGCAAGACGACGCTGCTCGAGGCCATCCTGTTCGCGACGGGTGCGATCGGCCGCAAGGGTACGGTCAAGGAAGGCAATACGGTGGGCGACAGCGCCCCCGAGGCACGCGAACGCCAGACCAGCACCGAAGTTTCGGCGGCGCGCTGCCAGTTCGACGACATCACGCTCAACCTGATCGACTGTCCCGGTTCCGTCGAGTTCCTGGCCGAGGCGCGCAACGCCCTGATCGGCGTCGATGCCGCCATCGTCGTCTTCGAGCCGGTGATCGAACGTGCGACCACGGTGGCGCCGATCCTGCGGTTTCTCGACGAACACGCGATTCCGCACATGGTCTTCGTCAACAAGATGGACCGCACCGCCACCCTGATGCGCGACCTGCTGCCGGCCATGCAGGAAGTCTCCGAAACGCCGCTGCTGGTGACCCAGGTGCCGATCCGCGACGGCGAACACGTCACCGGCTACGTCGATCTGATCACCGAGAAAGCCTATGAATGGGAAGACGGCAAGGCGTCCCACCCCATCGCCATGCCCGATTCCGTGAAGGGCCGCGAGGCCGAGGCGCGCACGATCCTGCTGGAAGCCCTCGCGGACTTCGATGACGCCCTGCTCGAAAAGCTGCTGGAGGACCAGCAGCCCTCGACCGACGAGGTCGTCGCCGACCTGCGCAAGGGGTTCAGCGAAGCGCGCATCGCACCGGTGCTGATCGGTTCGGCCGAACACGAAAACGGTGTGCGCCGCCTGCTGCAGGAGATCGCCGACTGGGTACCCGAACCCGCGACCACCGCACAGGCCCGCGGCGGTGACGGCCCGGCCGCAGCCCAGGTGCTCAAGACGTACAACACGCCCCATGGCGGCAAGCTTTCGCTGGCCCGCGTCTGGCGCGGCACGATCAAGGACGGCGAGACGGTCAACGGCGAGCGCATCGGCGGCATCTATCACCTGATGGGCAACCAGCAGAACAAGATCGACATGGCAGAGGCCGGCGACATCGTCGCGCTGGGCCGCCTGGAGCACGCCCGCACCGGCGACACGTTGCAGGTCGGCGATCATGCCCCCGAGAAAGCCGGAAGCTTCGCCAGGGCGTCGGCCCTGCCCCGGCTCTACGGCATGGCGATCCATGCCGCCAAGCGCGACGACGAGGTCAAGCTGTCGACGGCGCTGGCTCGCATCCACGACGAGGACCCCTCGATCGAGACCGAACAGGACAGCGACCTGCACCAGCTCGTGCTGTGGGGCCAGGGCGACATGCACCTCAACGTCACGATCGCCAAGATGGCCAGCCGCTACGGCGTCACGGTGGTGCCGGAAAAACCGCGGGTGCCCTATCGCGAGGCGATCCGCAAACCGGTCACCCAGCACGGCCGTTTCAAGCGCCAGACCGGCGGCTCGGGCATGTTCGGCGACGTCCACATCAACATCAAGCCGCTGCCCCGCGGCACCGGCTTCGAATTCCGCAACGCGGTGACCGGCGGCGCCATCCCCAAGCAGTACATCCCGGCGGTCGAGGCCGGCGTGAAGGAATACCTGCTGCAGGGGCCGCTGGGGTTCCCTGTCGTCGACCTTGCCGTGGAGGTCTTCGACGGCAAGTACCACGATGTCGATTCCAACGAGATGGCCTTCAAGCTGGCCGCCCGGATGGCGATGGGCGAAGGCATGCCCCAGTGCGGTCCGGTGCTGCTGGAACCGGTCATGATGGTGCACATCCATGTGCCCAACAGCGCGACGGCGCGGGCCCAGCAGGTGGTGACCGGAAGGCGCGGCCAGATCCTGGGCTACGAGGCGCGCGAAGGCTGGAAAGGCTGGGACACGGTGGCGGCCCACATGCCCCAGGCCGAAATCCTCGACCTCGTCAGCGAACTGCGTTCCATGTCGCAGGGCGTGGCAAGTTTCGAGGCCAGGTTCGACCACCTTCAGGAACTGTCGGGCAGACCGGCCGAGCAGGTCATCGAGGAACGCAAGGGCCAGCTTGAAGCCGCATGAGGCGCAAACTGCAAATCCCGGAGCGTCGGTGAAGCGACACTCCGGGATGCAGGACGGCCCCGGGCGCAGGGGGGAAAGCTGGAAAGGCAACGAGGGCGGGACGTGTGTCCCGCCCTCGCCGGCTCCCAGTGCCTCCCGGAGCCGCAACCCGGGGTCTTGGCGCCCCGGTTTGGTAAACTCTGCGTCGCGCGGGCGCGACGCCCAGGATCAGATCAGGCTCATATCAGCACGTAGAAGGCAGCGTCGCCGCGACGGACATGGAGCAGGACGCGGCCTTCGGCGCCGTCGATGGCATCGACGAACTGGTCGGGGTCGCTGATCGCATCGCGGTTGACCTCGGTGACGATGTCGCCGGGACGCAGGCCGGCGGCCCAGGCCTTGCTCTCGGGCTGGACGTCGACGACTTCAACACCGTCGATCTTGCCGGCCATCTCCGACATCGGATCGATCGGGCCGATGGCCGCACCGGCAAACTCGGTGCCACCGCCGGGAACGACCGCAGGCTGGGCAGAGGCCATCTGCGGCTCGTCGGGACGCGCCTTGATGATGGCATCGAGCGAGAGCTCCTGGCTGCCGCGCAGGATCGACAGCTCGGCCTTTTCGCCGACCCGCATCAGGCCCACGACATTGCGCAGGTCACTGGCGCCGTCGACGTGGATGCCGTTGACCGCAGTGATGATGTCGCCATCCTCGACGCCGGCTTCCTTGGCCGCCGAGTCGGGGAAGACACGCGCCACCAGTGCGCCGTCATGATCGTTCACGCCCAGCGCCTGGGCGAGATCGGGCGTCATGTCCTGGATGTTGACGCCGAGCAGACCGCGTTCCACCGAACCGTGCTCGACGATCTGCTCCATGATCGAACGGGCCATGTTGATGGGAATGGCAAAGCCGATGCCGATGTTGCCCTGGCTGCCCAGGATAGCGGTATTGATGCCGATGACCCGGCCCGACATCGAGACCAGCGCGCCGCCCGAGTTGCCCGGGTTGATCGAAGCGTCGGTCTGGATGAAGTCCTCGTAACCCTCGATGCCCAGGCCGCTGCGGCCCACGGCCGAAACGATACCGAGCGTCACGGTCTGGCCCAGACCAAAGGGATTGCCGACGGCGAGCACGAAATCGCCGACATCGAGACGGTCCGAATCACCGAAGTCGATGCCGGTCAGACGGTCGGCATCGACCTGGAGGACGGCGATGTCGGTCTCGGGATCGGTGCCGATCAGGGTCGCGGGAAGCTGGCGGCGATCGGTCAGCGTGATCATGATCTCGTCGGCGCCGTCGATGACATGGTTGTTGGTGATGATGTAGCCGTTGACGGCATCGACGATGACGCCGGAGCCGACCGCATGCACCTGCTGCTCATGCTGGGGCATGTTGGGAAACATCTCGCCGAACAGCGGATCGGCCGGAACGTTCTCGTTGGTGATCGTGCCGCTGGTTGCAATGTTGACGATCGCCGGGCCGATTTCCTTGATGACCGGGGCCAGTGTCGGCTCCCCGTTTTCATTCATGAACAGCGCCCCGGTGGCCGCCTGCGCCATCGGTGCGATCGCCGTGCCGAGGCAGATGACGATGGCCGCGGCTAGGGATGATCTTGTACGCATAGGACCTCCTCTTAACGTGTGTCGGGCCGTCGGACGGTCTCGCCCTCCTGATGAACGAACAGCGTTCACCCAACAGCGCCCTGGTGCATACCGATCTAGGGTCGCTTCGTGGCCAAAGCTGGGCACATCCTTCACAAGCCCGTGTCAGGCGCGTTATCGATCTGGCGAAGACAACGCACGTTGCCGCAATCGCGCTGCACGATCACCACAATCTGCACTAGGCTGAAGCCGTGAACGACCGGACCTCCTCCCTGGGCCGCTGGCTGGCCGCCAGCGCCGTCTATACGCAGCCGCGCGTGATCGCGGTGCTGCTTCTGGGCTTTTCCAGCGGCCTGCCGCTGGCCCTGACGGGCGCCACGCTGCAGGCCTGGATGACCGACAGCGGCGTCGATCTGACCCTGATCGGCATCTTCGCCCTGGTCGGCCTGCCCTACAGCATCAAGTTCGTCTGGGCGCCGCTGGTCGACCGGGTGCGCCTGCCGCTGCTCGCCCGCCGGCTGGGCCATCGGCGGGCCTGGCTGCTGGCGACCCAGAGCCTGCTGGCGCTCGCCGTGATCGGCCTGGGTTTTACCGATCCGGCCGACGCGCCGGTGTTGACGGCCGCCCTTGCCGTGGCGGTCGCCTTCCTTTCGGCCAGCCAGGACATCGTGATCGACGCCTTCCGCATCGAGAGCCTGGAAAACGACCAGCAGGGCGCCGGGGCGGCGGTCTATATCGGCGGCTACCGCATCGCCATGCTGACCTCGGGCGCAGGTGCGCTGGTCCTGGCGCAGTACTTCGGCTGGCAGACCAGCTATCTGGCCATGGCCGCGCTCGTGGGCATCGGCATGGCCACCGTGCTGGCCTCGCGCGAGCCCGAGGCGGCCGACCGGGAAGCCGAGGAAACCCTGCGGCGCGACCAGGTGAACCGCGTGCTGGGCGGCGGTGCAGGCAGCGCCATCCGTGACGCCGCAACCTGGCTTTACACCGCAGCCGTCGCTCCCTTTCTGGAGTTCCTGCTGCGGCCGGGCGCCATCGCGGTGCTGCTGTTCGTCCTGTTCTACAAGTTCGGCGATGCCCTGGCCGGCGCGATGACGACACCGTTCATCCTGACCATCGGCTTTTCCAAGCTGGAGCTTGCCGAAATCGCCAAGGTCTATGGCTTCGGCGCCACGATCCTGGGCATCGTGCTGGGCGGCTGGGCGATCCGCGCCATCGGCATCATGAAAAGCCTGTGGATCTTCGGCTTCCTGCAGGCCGGGTCGAACCTGATGTTTGCCGTGCAGGCCTGGTACGGCCATGACCCGCTGGTGCTGACGGCCACCGTGGCGATCGAGAACCTGGCAGGCGGCATGGGCACGGCGGCGTTCGTGGCCTATCTCTCGGCGCTGTGCAACGTCGCCTACACGGCGACGCAATACGCCCTGCTCTCCTCCTTCATGTCGGTCGGCCGCACGTTCCTCTCCTCGCCTTCGGGCTGGCTGGTCGAGAACGTCGACTGGGCCGGCGGCTGGCTCTGGCTGACCGGCAGCGCGGCGCCGCAGAATGTTGCCCTGCAGGTCAACTGGATCGGCTTCTTCGTGCTGACGACCCTGGCGGCCGTGCCCGGCCTGATCATGCTGGCCTGGCTGATGCGCCGGGGCATCGTGCCGACACGCCACGACAGGACGACAGCCGAAACGTTCTCCTGAGCGGGGCTTTATCAACACAACGTCCTGGCCCATTCTGCACAAAGCCAAACGGAGGCGGCCATGGCCAGCAACGCACTCATCTCGATCATCTGCACCGATCGCAAGGCGCTGATTGCCGACATCGCCGGCCACCTCTTTAACCTGCACCTCGATCTCGGCGACACGACCTTTGCCGTGCTGGGCGAGATGGCGGAGTTCACCTGCCTGGCCGCCGTGCCGGCGGGCGTGACGCTCAAGCAGATCGAGCAGGACCTGCATCACATTCCCGACCTGGAGAATGCGCGCATCACGGTTGCCTCCTTCGACATGCGTGCCGTCCACGACAAAAGCGGGCACATCACCCACCGCATCGAAGTCGCCGGCCCCGACCGCCCCGGGGTACTCGCCCGCCTGTCGGAGATGTTCGGCCAGTTCGGCGCCAACATCGTGCGCCTCAACAGCGAACGTGTGCCGGCCAAGGGCCATGACCGTTATCTCACGCGCTTTGCCGTCAACATCCCGCCGCGCCGTGTGGCCGCCTGCCTGGCCGCGGTCGCCAATACCGCCGGCGAACTGCGCATGACCTTCCGTTTCGAGGAAGCCGCCGACTGAGCCTGCTTCAGCGGCCCGCTTCGAGCGCCCCGATCTCGGCCGCGACGGCACGCCGGTAGCGCTGCGAACCGGCAGCGTCGACGCCGTCGAGCTGGTGGGTGCGGAAGGCGCAGTAACAGGCAAAGCGGTAGGAGAAGAAGGGCGTCATGGCCTCGAGCCGCGCGAGGGTCGCGGCATCACCATAGGCCGCCTTGCAGCGCGCCACATCGGCGGCGGCCCAAGGTTCCCTGTCGTAGAGGATCTGGAAGGCCGGAGAGAGGAAACTCCAGAGGTCCTCGGCCGGGTCGCCCATGCCCGGGCATTGCCAGTCGATGCAGCGCGCACCGTCGGGGCCGGCAACCATGTTGCCGACACTGAAGTCGGCGTGGATCAGCACACGGCGCTCCAGCGGCGGAACAGCGCCCGGCGAAGGCCGCACCGCAAGCAGCCGCAACCAGGCGGCATCGTCCCCGGGCGGCCGGGGCAGCGCGTCGGCATCGGCCAGCACCTCCTGCGGCGTTACCGGCATGACGCGGAAATCCTGCGCCGCCACGCCATGGATGCGCATCAGCAGGGCCGCAGCCTCAGCGGTATCGCCCTGCCACATGGCGCCGGGCACGAAACGATAGACCAGCACCGGGCCATGACCCTCCGCGGCCGGCCAGAAGCCGACCGGCTCGGGCGCCACACCGTGGCCGGCCAGGACATCCAGGGCGCGGGCTTCCGAATCCGGCATGATGGGAAACAGGCTCCAGGCAACCGTGGTGCCGCCGAAGTGCTTGAGGACCAGATCGTCATCGCCCGCAATGATACGAAAGACATCGTTCCAGTAACCGCCGGTCAGGGTCGTGCAACGCGCAGTTTCCGCGTTTTCGATGATGCCGCGGGAGACAAGAAAGGATCGTGGATCAAAGGTCATGGGCCCATCCTGTGGCGGCCACAAGCAGAACACGCGGCCGGATTGAAATGACGCTTCCGGGTGACCACAGTCACTTCGCGGAAAACTGAGGAGGACTATATTGAATTGCGCTCTCTATGAGTGTCCTCCCTGTTGACTGAAACTGGGGCCGGTTCGCCGGCCCCTTTCTTTTGGGCAGATGGCCCGCCAGACTGCGGCCTCCCCTGGAGGTGATCGATGGCGCAGCTTTTCCACCCCGTGATGTACGACCCCGGCGAGCCCCTGCAAAGCCATTGGGAGGCATCCGGCGGCGCAACGGTGTCGGATTGCGCTGCGGTGGCGGGCGATCTCGACTGCGATGTCGCCATCATCGGCGGCGGTTTCACCGGCCTTTCGGCAGCCCTGCACCTGGCGCGCGACAGCGGGCTATCGGTCCGCGTGATCGAAGCGGTGGCCCCGGGCTGGGGCGCATCCGGGCGCAACGGCGGCCATTGCTGCTTTGGCGGCGCGGGCCTTGATGCCCCGACCATCGCCGAGCAGTTCGGCGAGGAGGTCGCCCGCCACAACATCGCGACCCAGCGCGAGGCGATCGAACTGGTGCGCGATCTGGCCACGACCAACGAGCTCGACATCGACATGCAGGGCAACGGCGCCCTCTGCGTCGCCCACACCACCAAGGCGCGCGCCGGGCTCGACGATACCGCGGCGATGTGGAAACGTCTGGGCAGCTTCGACTGCGAACTGCTCTCGCGCGAGGCCTTCTACGAGCGCGGCTTCACCGCGCCGCATGTCCATGGCGGCATGGATTTTCCCTTTGGCTTCGGCCTGCATCCGCTGAAATACGCCAGGGAACTGGCCCGCCTGGCCCAGCGCCACGGCGCGGTGATCCACGGCAATTCCATGGTCACCGGCTGGCGGCGTGAAAATGGCCGCCATCGCCTGATGACCGCAGGCGGCAGCGTATCGGCCGGCAAGGTCCTCATCGCGACCAACGGTTTTACCCGCGACAGCCTGCACCCGGCGGTCGACGGCGCCCTGCTGCCCGCCATCTCCGAGATCGTCGCCACGCGCCCGCTGACGCCTGACGAGCTGGAGGCCCATCGCTGGCGCGCCGACGCCCCGCTCTACGACACGCGCCCGATGTTTGCCTATTTCCGCCTGCTGCCCGACAACCGGCTGCACATGGGCGGCGCCGGCGGCATGACCGGGACGCCGGCGTCCAAGGCGCGCTGGAAGAGTTTCCTGACCCAGCGCATCGCGACGATGTTTCCCGAATGGCGCGATGTCGAGATCGAATACTGCTGGCGCGGCCTGCTCTGCCAGAGTGCCGACCGCCTGACCCATGTCGGTGCGGTCGCCGACGACCCCGGGGTTTTCTACAGCCTGGCCTATCACGGCAACGGCGTGGCCATGGCGACATGGTCGGGCCGTGCGGTCGCAGGCCTGATCAGCGGCAAGGGCAATGCCAACCTGCCGGCAACGATGACCCGGCCCCTGCCGCGCTTCCCGATCCCGGCCCTGCGCAAGATGCGTATCTACAAACGCTACGGCTGGCGCTTCATCCAGGACAAGCTGGGCCTCTGAAGCCCCCGCCGGACCAGCCGGCGAGTGCGATACAATCATGGGCCGAACTGCATTAGGATCGCTGCCCGATCACGCCCAGAGCCGAAGGTTTTCCCCTGTTGTTTCGATTCCTCATCCTCGTCGGGATGTTGCTGCTTGCGGGCTGCACGAACAACGGCACGCCCGAGCGGTTCCTGACCAAGTACGCCGATCCGGACCCCAGCCTGGAGGCAGTGCTGATCTGCCACGGCTATGGCTGCCACCGCCAGGACAACGTCGACCTGCGGCTGGCCTGGCCGCGGCTGGTCGCCAACATGGCGCAACCGGCGCCCGATGCGGCAGCCGAACGCGCCAACATCGCCCTGACCATCGCCGCTTTCGAAGCCGAGGTCGGCGCCAGGATCGGCACCGACGAGGATGTCGGCGGCACCTTCGAGGGGTTCGCCATGGCGGGACAGCTCGACTGCATCGACGAAACCAGCAACACCTCGACCTTCCTGACGCTGCTCGACGAGGCCGGTCTGCTGGTCTGGCACGACGTGCGCGGCCCGACCTCGCGCTTCTTCGTCTATGACGGCTGGCCCCATACCACCGCCGTGATCGTCGAAACCGCCAGTGGCCAGGCCTATGCCGTCGATTCCTGGTTCCATGACAACGGCCAGCCTGCCGAGATCGTGCCGATCGAGGACTGGAAGGCCGGCTGGGGCCCCGAGGATGGTTTCATGGTGGCCACGGTCGAGGAAAGTGACGCCGGGGAAGCAGACACAAGCAGCCCGGACGTTACAATCGAGGTTCCGATCGACGATGCGGTTTCGCCCCCGGGCGAAGACGACGCGGTTTCGCCCCCGGGCGAAACGGAGCCCGAGATCGCAATGCAGGCTGCAATCGAGGAACAGAGCGTGCAGACATACCAGCTACTGAGCCCCAGAGGCCCGGACCCGGCACGCCCGCCGCGGCCACGGCCATGAGCAAACGCATCATCTACAGCCTGGGCGAAGGCGACGACCGCGACGGTTATGTCTTCGAGGCCGACGAGATGCAGTACGGCATGATCGTCGCCAACCTGATGCGCGAGGGCGTCGACCTGGATGACGCGCTGGAAAAGGCGCTGGCCATGCTGGCAGCGATCGTGCGCATGAATGAGGAGGACATCGACGAGGATGTGCTCTCGGCCCAGTCGGTCGCGGTCTCGACGGTGTGGTTCCTGTTCAACGAAGCCGCCGACGAAGAAGACCGCGTCGAAGGCGATGTCGTCCTGGTCGAAAAGGACGGCGACATCTATGTCGCCGAACTGATCGAACCCGGCACCATCGGCAACGCCTGAGCGGCCCTATGCCGCGGGATCAGTCGAGGAACTGCAGGTACTGCTGTTCGAAATCGAAGTTCAGCAGATCCTTGTAGCCATCCATGATGCGCCGCGTCACCGGGCCGGGGACGCCGCCGCAGAGCGGGACCCGCCCGTCCATGCTGGCGACCGGGCAGATGCACAGGCTGGTCGAGGAGAGGAAAATCTCGTCGGCGGTGTAACCATCGAACAGGTCTAGATCGGCCTCATGGGTGGCGATGCCCAGTTTTTCTGCGATCTCGAACACGGTGGCGCGGCTGACACCCTCCAGCACCATGGCGCCGCGCGGGGTATAGAGCGCGCCGTCGCGCACCAGCCACATGTTCTGGCCGGTGCCTTCGTTGAGATGGCCAGAGGCGTCGAGCAGGCTGGCCCAGGCATTCGGATTCTGGGACTTCACGTGCATGTCGGCCAGGGTGACGTTGATGTAGTTCGTCATTTTGGCGCGCGGGCTCTGGGCTTCCGGCGAGGTACGGCGGATCGGCGCGGTCATCAGTTCGATGCCGTCACGGAAGAGGCTGGCGCGCGCACGCAGCGGCAGCGGCTGAACCGTGACGACGACCGTGGGGCCCTCACGCAGGTTGGGCTCGTCCCCGACCCAGTCGGCGCCGCGCGAGACGTTCTGATAGACCCAGAAATCCTCGCCCTTGGGCAGCATCGGCAGGTTCTGGCGTACCACCTCCTGGGTGATTTCGGCCAACTGCTCGCGGGTTTCGGTGATTTCGATGCGCAGGTAACGCATGGAGCGGAACAGCCGGTCGATGTGTTCCTCAAGCTTGAAGATCTTGCCCTCGACCGTGCGTTCGGTGTCGAAGCAGCCGTCGCCCCAGCGGAAGCCGCGATCCCGATAGGGGATCAGCACATGGCTTTCGGGGACATAGTCCCCGTTGAAATAGGCAATCCGCTCGTTGGGCCGTGCCGACGTCATCGCTCTCTCCCCGTTTCCAGACCGCAGCATGGCGCGGGCAGCGGTGGCGTCAAGGGCTTGCGGGTGCCTTCGGCCTATTCCTTGAAGGCGCGATCGAGGCTGTCGGTGAGCGGCGAGAGGATATAGCCCAGGGCCGAACGCTCGCCGGTCTCGATCATGACTTCGGCGGGCATGCCCGGCACCAGTTCGGCAGTATCCTCAAGCAGGCCAAGCTGCTCCTCGGGAATGATGACGCGGGCCTCGTAATAGGCCTCGCCGCTCTGGCGATCGGTCAGGCGGTCACCCGAGATGGTCACGACCTCGCCGAGCAGGACCGGGGTCGAGCGCCGGCTCAGGCCCGAAAGGCGGACCTGGGCCGATTGCCCGACGCTGACCCGCTCGCGATCGTCGGGGGTCACACGGGCCTGGATCACGAGCTGGTCGTTTTCCGGGACAATGTTGAGGATGTCCTCGCCGGACTTGATGACGCCGCCCACCGTGAAGGCCGAAAGCCCCAGGACCTGACCGCTGACCGGCGCGATGATGTCGATACGCCGGCGTTCGTCGGCCGCTGCCGTTCGCCGCTCCTGCAGGTCGAACACCTGCGACTGCACGGACCGCAGTTCGTTGACGACCTCCTCGCGGAAGTTCTTGTCGAGCTGCAGGATCTGAAGCTCGGTCTCGCCGATCTGGCTCCTAGCGCTGGCGATCGAGGCGAGGTTTTCGCCGCGCTCGCCGCGCAGCCTCTCGGCATCGCGCTGCAGTGCCAGGATGCGCTGCTGCGAGGCGTAACCCTCCTCGAAGAGCTGCTGCAGCCCTTCGAGCTCCTTTTCGATCAGCGCCGTCTGGCCCGCGCGTGCGTCCTGCTGCACCGCCAGGCCTTCGATCTGCTGCTTGAGCTGCTCCTTGCGCTCGTTGAGGATGCTGATCTGGCCCAACATGCTGTCACGCCGGGCGCGGAACAGCAGGTCCTGGCCGGCGACCACCGTGGCGACCTCCTGGTCCTCCATTCGATCGATCAGCTCATCGGGGAAATCGATCAGGCCGGCGCCGTCGCGCTCGGCGATCAGGCGGGCTTCGGTGGCCTTTGCCAGCACGAGCTGACTGTCGAGAATCGAGAGCGAGGCGTCCGAGCGCGTCGGGTCGAGCCGCAGCAGGACATCGCCTTCCTTCACGAAATCGCCCTCGCGCACGAGAATCTCGGCAACAAGGCCGCCCTCGAGATGCTGAATCGTGCGCCAGCTTGAATCGACCGCGATGACGCCGGGCGCCAGCGCCGCGCTGGTCAGATTGGCGAGCGCGGCCCAGACACCGAAGACGCCGAAAGTCATGAATATCACGACAACGCCGACGTAAATCCAGAGATCGACGTTGGTGCTGGCCTGATGCTCCTCGTCCGAGGTCGGCCCCGACAGCAGTTGCAGACTCATGATGTCGTCTCGATCCGCGCCTGAGTTGGCGCACCGCTGCGGCGTTCGACCACCTTCTGGAGAACCTCGTCCTTGTCGCCGTAGAGTTCGATCTGGCCGTCACGCAGCATGATGAGCTTGTCGACGGCGGCGATCGCGCTGGGCCGATGGGCCATGACGATAACCGTCTTGCCCATCTCCTTGAGCGTCTTGATCGCTTCGCCCAATGCCTTGTCGCCTTCTGCGTCGAGGTTGGAGTTGGGCTCGTCGAGCACGACCAGGGAAGGCAGGCCGAAGACGGCGCGCGCGAGCGCAATACGCTGGCGCTGGCCGCCCGAAAGACGCCGGCCGCTCTCGCCGATCATGGTGTCGTAGCCGTTGGGCAGACGCAGGACCATGTCATGGATCCCCGCCAGGCGGGCCGCAGCGACGATGTCAGCCGGGTCGGGCTCTTCGCCGAAGCGCGAGATGTTTTCGCTGACGGTTCCGGCGAACAGCTCCACGTCCTGGGGCAGGTAACCGATGAAACGGCCCAGTTCCTCCATGTCCCAGTTGTTGAGATCGGCGCCGTCCAGCCTCAGGTTGCCGCCATAGGGTTTCCAGATGCCGACCAGAAGGCGCGCCAGCGTCGATTTGCCGGCGCCCGTGGGGCCGATCACGCCGACCGCCTCGCCGGCCTCAATGTCGAAGCTGATGCCCTTGATGACCGCCACCTGGGCACCCGGCGGCACACCGACCAGACGTTCGGCGTTGACCTTGCCCTCGGGGTCGGGAAGACGCATGTGCTCGCCATCCTGGGGCAGGCCGGTGAGCAGTTCCTGGAGGCGGCCGTAGGCCTGGCGGGCCGAAACGATGCCGCGCCAGTTGCCGATGGCCTGCTCCACGGGCGAGAGCGCACGGGCCATGATGATCGAGGAAGCCATCATGACGCCCGGCGTGATGATCTGGTCGATTGCCAGCAGGGCGCCGGTGCCCAGCATGGCGACCTGCAGGATCATGCGGAACGACTTCGAGGCGGACGTGATCGTGCCGCCGCGGTCACTGGCTTCGGCCTGCAGGGCCAACGCCTTTTCATGGCGGAAACGCCAGCGTTTCTGCAATGCCGGCAACATGCCCATGGCCTGGATGACCTCGGCGTTGCGCAGGCTGCTCTGGGCAAAGACATTGGCTTCGTTGGAATGGCGCATCGCCTCGTCGAGGCGGGGCCGGGTGCGCAGCTCGTTGGCGATAGCAAAGCTGAACAGCACAACCGCGCCGATCAGCGCAATGACACCCAGCAGCGGATGAAAAATGAAGATCAGGATCAGGAAAACCGGTGCCCAGGGCGCATCGAACAGGGCAAACGGCGCCGAACTGGTGAGGAAGGTACGCAGGGCATCCAGATCGCGCAGCGCCATGCCCCGATCGACTTCGGCCGCACCCAGGCTGCGCGTGAAGGTTGCCGAAAAGATTCGCGCCGACATCCTCTGGTCGAGTTTGGCGCCGACCCGCACCAGCACGCGGCTGCGGACCATTTCCAGGGTGCCCATGATCACCAGCATCATGACCGCGATCAGGGTCAGCGCGATCAGCGTCGAGGTGTTGCGGCTGGCCAGCACCCGGTCGTAGAGCTGCATCATGTAGAGCGGCGCGGTTAGCATCATCAGGTTGATGAAAAAGCTGAAGCTGCCGATGGTCATGAACGTGCGACGCATGTCCACGATCGCCAGCTCAAGCTCGGTGCGAACCTTCTTCATCGTCCAAAAACCCGATTCAACTCGTTGGGGCGCCGCAAGACGCCGCTATCCCGTTCCCCCTGACATCGTAGCGACATCGCAGGCGTCTGGCGACGATGCGATGACACGGAAAGGAACGCCGGGCGTCCCCGCCCGGCGTCCATGCCTGGTCCCGTTCAATCGATCCGCGATCAGGGCAGATCGGATTCCGGCCCGAAGATGAAGTCATCGTTGCCCAGAGCACCCGGCCCGACGCCGATGACCTCGATGATATCGCCGCCGCCCAGATCGATCAGCGCATCCGCACCGGTGTAGCTGATCGAAAGGTCGCCCAGCGTATCGACACCGGCGATGTCGATCTGGATATGGTCGATGCCCAGTTCGAAGTCGGTGATGGTGTCGTGGTCGTCGCCCTCGGCGAAGAAGAAGATGTCGGCATCGGCACCGCCGGTCAGCAGGTCATCGCCATCCCGGCCCTTGAGTACGTCCGCGCCATCGCCACCGTCGAAGGTGTCGTTGCCGAGGCCGCCATCGAGTTCGTCGATGCCCGAGCCGGCAAAGAGCAGGTCGTCGCCGTCCTCACCGAGCAGAACATCGTTGCCGTCGCCGCCAAGCAGGTGGTCGGCGCCGTCGCCGCCGCGCAGCACGTCGTCATCGCTGCCGCCGTCGATGGTGTCGTCGCCGGCCTCGCCGTCGAGATCGTCGGAGCCGCTGCCGCCGTCGATGACATCGTTGCCGATGCCGCCGAAGACCACATCGTCACCATCCTCGCCGAAGAGGAAATCGTCGCCTTCGTTGCCCTGGAGCTGGTCGACGCCAGTTCCGCCCAGAATACTGTCGACACCACCGCCACCGAGCAGAACGTCATCGCCGTCTTCACCGAAGATGAGGTCGTTGCCGTCGTTGCCCTGGATGTCGTCGTTGCCGCCCTGGCCGTAGATCTCGTC
>Ga0105054_10007292_pt1 | contig 15080 bp, 16 predicted proteins | sample BON02_FD_78091 | JGI IMG/M metagenome (GOLD analysis project Ga0105054, IMG submission 78091) | Freshwater microbial communities from Lake Bonney liftoff mats and glacier meltwater in Antarctica - BON-02 (megahit assembly) | ecosystem: Environmental > Aquatic > Freshwater > Ice > Glacier...
ATAATACATAATTAAATTTTTTATTATTTTTCCTTATTATTTTTTATATTTTTTTTTATCTGTTAAAATTAATCTTTTTTTTTTTTTTTTTTTTAAATTTTTATAGCTCAAAGATATTACTTTTACCGAGTCTAAATTAATATTATTTATCAAATCTATTATGTAAAAACCATTACCGTTATATTTTGTCGTATGATTATTTATAAAAACAGTCATTTTACTTCCTAATAACAATAAAATTTTCCATTATCAAATAATCCATTTTTGATTTCTTAAAGCATTTTATAGCATCTAAAGGTGTGCAAACTACTGGTTCTTGGATATTAAATGAAGTATTTAATAATAAAGGAACTTTTGTTTCTTTGTAAAATTGAAATAATAAGTCATAATAAAATTTATTATCTGCTCTTTTTACAGTTTGAAGTCTACCTGTGTTATCAACATGTCTGATTGCCGGTGTAATTTTTTCTACATTTTTATTAAATTTCAAAACTTGCATCATGTTTGGAACTTCTTTAATCTTATTGAACTTAAACCATTTTTTAGCATGGCTAAGTAATATTGAGGGTGCAAACGGCCTAAAAGATTCCCTTAATTTAATCTTCTTATTAATGATGTCTTTAATATTTTTTTCTCTAGGATCGGCTATGATCGATCTATTTCCAAGAGATCTTGCTCCCCATTCTAATCTACCTCTAAATAAGCCTATTATTTTTTTTTTTTTAATTTTTTTTATAATAAATTTTATAAGTTCATGGTCACTTCTTTTAAAAATAATATTATAATTTTTTGGTAATTTATTTTTTTTTATAATACTGTTAATTTCATGATTAGTATATGATGGACCAAGATAATTTGATTTTATAATAATTTTTTTTTTATAGTATTTTAAATAAGCGTATGCAGCAGCCCCAATTGCACCACCAGCATCATAAGAGGCTGAATGTATTGACAAATTTTTGTATTTTGTGTTCTGTAAAATTTTACCATTAGCTAGAGAATTCATTGCACATCCCCCAGAATAACTTAGATTATTTGTATTAAAATTTCTTTCCATATACTTAAGGGTTGAAAAAAGAGCTTTTTCAAAAGTAGCCTGCAAAGAACACGCAATATCAGCTTTTAACTGTTGTTTATAAATATTTGTCTTGTTTATGCCAAAAAGTCGAAGCATGTTATCATTATAAAGGTTTGGAAACGTTGGTCTAATATTATTAAAATTAAAATTTAGACCATTCGTAAAATAACAAAAATAATTTTTGTTAAGTTTATAGTCCCAATCTTTTATAGTTATAATTTTTTGGAATTGTTCTTCAAATTTATTATTTCCTAGTGCTGACATACCCATAACCTTGTATTCATCACCATAGTTTTTAAAACCTAACATTTGTGTTATGGATTGGTATAAAATACCTAATGAGTGCGGGTAATACACTCTATGTTTTATATTTAGAATATCATCACTTGCAAAACCTAATGCACAACTAGAAAAATCTCCAAAGCCATCCAATGACAAAATTGCAGATTTTTTAAAATTACTAGTCAAATAAGATGATGATAAATGAGCTAAATGATGATCTACAAACATAATTTTAGGGGTTATGCTTGATAAATGAAATTCTTTTAAAAAATAATCTTCAACACTATTGAGTTTAATTAAACTTTTGCTTTTTTTTATTGCATATTTAAAATTATTAAAATTTTTGATAGAAAAAAAAACTTTTTGTTTTAAATTTGATTTAGAATTTTTATTAATAGCTATACATTTAATCTCATTAAGGTCTTTATTCACATGTTTTAAGCACATACGTATAGACTCGCTTGGAAATCCTGACCAGTTTTTTATTCTATTTATTCTCTCTTCCTCTATGGCAAATACAATTTCGTTATTTTTTAAGATACACGCAGAGGAATTTCCGTGAAAAGCATTTATACCCAATATATATGACATATGGTTACTATAATTATAAATATTGTTTATAAACAAATATGAAAAGAAAAATAGCAATTTTTACAACTCATCCAATTCAATATCAGGTACCTTTATTTAGGGCTCTAGAAAAAAAAAAAAATATTGATTCAACTGTTTTTTATGCATCCAACCATGGCATAAAGCCTAAAGTCGATAGAGAATTTAATAAAAAATTTGCCTGGAACATTAATTTGGTTTCAGGGTATAAATATAAAATTATTGGTTCAAAAAAAAATAACATTAATAGCTTTTTACTAAATTCAAATAAAATTAAAAAAGAGATGATAAATTCTGGTTTTGACGCAACTATTATATTTGGTTGGAATAGTATTTATTATTTGAAAAGCATAATTTATAGTTTTTTTTATTCTAAGATCTTAATTTTAAGAGTTGAGAATAATTTATTAAAAAAAGAAAATAGCTATAAAAAGTTTATTAAAAAAGCTTTTCTCTTTTTATTTTTTAAGTTTTTTGATTATTTTTTATATATTGGAAAACAAAATTATGAATTTTATCGTAGAAATGGAATTGAAAAAGAAAAGCTTTTACCAGCTCCATATTTTGTAGATAATAATTTTTTTAAACCAAAAAATAAAAAAAATAGAATTAAGATAAAAAATGAAACTGTTTTCATTTTTTCAGGAAAATTTATAGAAAGAAAAAAGCCGATGGATATTTTAAAAGCATTGAATAGTCCAATTTTAAAAAAATATAATTATAAATTTATTTTTGTGGGCGAGGGAAAACTTAAAAAAAAATGTATTCAATTTTGTAAAAAAAATAATTTAACCAACATATTATTTCTTGGATTTGTAAATCAAAAGCAAATAGGTAAATATTATGATCTTTCAGATGTAGTGGTTATGCCATCTGAATACGAAACATGGGGCCTGTCAATAAATGAGGCGATGGCTTCTGGATGCGCGTGTATTGTTAGCAATGAAACAGGTTGTGTAAAAGACTTGGTAAGAACTAATGGAAAAAATAAAAACGGACTTACTTTTAATTGTGGAGATATTCGCTCATTATCTTTAAAAATAAAATATTTCCTAGATAATAAAAAAAAAATTTCAAAATTTAAAAAAAATTCTATAAATATTATAAAACAATATACTTTAAATAAAACAATTAAATCAATTAATAAAATAGTTAAATGAAAAATTTTTGCTTAGCGTGTTCGGGTGGTGGTCACTTAAGTGAAATTTTACAAATAAAAAAAAATTCTAATATTAAAAGATTTTTTTTTATAATTAATTCTAAAATACATTTTAAGAATAAAAAAAAAATATACTTCGTTACACACGGTGTGAGAGGAATTAAATTGATAATTAATTTTTTTGAAATTTTTTATATTTTTTTAAAAGAAAAGCCAGATATTATAGTTTCAACAGGAGCTAGTGTTGCTTTGCCAGCATGTATTATTGGTAAATTATTTTTTAATACTAAATTTATTTTTTTTGAAACGGTAACAAGGGTAAAAAAACCTTCCCTGTCAGGTAAAATTATGTATCGGTTAAGTGATGAATTTTATTACCAATGGAAAGAGTTGAAATCTTTTTATCCCAATGGAAAATATTACAATATATTCAAAAATCTATGATTTTTATATCAGTTGGAAATAATCATCAAGCATTTGTAAGACTTTTTAAAAAATTCGAAGCTATATACAATAAGCTGCCCAATAAAAAACCAAGAGTTATATGCCAAGTTGGCTATACAGATTATACTAATAAAAATTTTGAAATTATTAGATTTATGGAAAAAAAATTATTTAATAATTTTGTTCGAAACAGCAACCTATTTATTTCACATGCAGGTGCAGGCAGTGTAATAGATTCTATTAATAACAATAAAATTCCAATTTTGTTACCTAGAGATATAAAATATAATGAACATGTGGATAACCATCAGATAGAACTCTATAAAAAACTTTTGGAAATTCAATTGGCATCACCTTTTGAGCAAATCTACAAATTTAAAAATAAAGAAATAAATAATAAAAAGTTAAAAAAAAAATTAATCTTTAAATAAATTTTTTTATATCATCAAATAAATTTAATGGCTTGAAACTATTAATGCATTTTTTATTATACGGGCAATAGTTAGTTAGTTTACAGTTAGAGCATCCTATATCTTTATAATAATTCAAATGATTTAAGCCAATAGGAAACCATTTCCCCTTAATTTCTCTTGATGAAAAAATTGAAATCGTTTTTAATCCAAGTATGGCAGATAAATGCATGTTAGCAGTATCGTGACCAATATAAACTTTTGATTTAGATACATTCTCAATTAACTTGCCAAATGGTTGATTAATAAAAGACTCACAATTATCAGGAAAAACTTTTAGCAAATACTTTGCTTTATCATTTTCATTCTTACCATTTCCAATTATTAAAAATTTTTGATTTTTTTTATATTTTATTATCAATTTAATTAAAGTAGTCCAATTAACCAAACCCCAATCTTTAACTTTAAATTTACCACCGAGACAAAGAATGATTTTTGATTTTTTTTTTAATTTGTTTTGTTTAGTAATTAGATCAATTATTTGATTTTCATTAATTGGATTAAGATAAAATCTCTTTATTAACCTTAAACTTTCTTTTTCATGAAAAAAGGTATTGGCAAAATTTTTATACTCTAGGCCAATTATTTTCTTAACAAATAAAATTTTGAAAAATATTTTTTCTATAAAAATATTAATTTTAGTAAAAAACTTATTTTTATTATTGAATATAAAACAAGTCGGTTCTTCTTTTAAATAATATATTTCATCAAATTTATTCTGAAAAAAATAATTGATTAAATTAATTATATATAGTTTTTTTTTATTAATAACTTTGAATTTAAAATTCAACCCAAATTTAGAAAGTAATTTTTGAGGGTTAAAAAATTGAGTATCATCGTTTTGTAATGTTAAATAGTGAATATCTGATTTTTTATTATTAATTTTTATAAGCTTTAAACAAGGGAGTGCAACCAAGCAATCACCGTAACTACCGTTTCTGAAAATAATTATTTTTTTTTTCATTTACTAAAATTGCCTTATATATATATATGAATTATGATTATAATAACAGGTGGCTTGGGCTTTATTGGAAGCAATATATTATCAAAACTTAGTAAGAAAAAAAGAAAAGATATTTTATTAGTAGACACTCCAAACAAAGAAAAATTAAATAATGTAAAAGGTCTAAATTATGTTGATATAATTGAAAAAAAAAATTTTTTAAAAAACCTTTATCAAAATAAATATAAAAATATAGATTGTATTTTACACCAAGGTGCTTGTACCGATACTCAAGAGTCTGATCTGGATTATTTAATATATAATAATTATGAATATTCAAAAAAGATCCTACAATTTAGCAACAATAACAATATTAATTTTGTTTATGCTTCCTCTGCTTCAATTTATGGAAATGATAAAAAAATTATGAAAGAAAATAAAATTTTGGATGAGAAAAAAATTAAAAATTATTATGCTTTATCAAAGTTAATGTTTGATAAATATGTTCTAGATAATAAAAAAAAAATTAAATGTGCTATAGGGCTAAGATATTTTAACGTTTATGGACCAAACGAATATCATAAAAAAAATATGTCCAGTCCCGTTCTTACATTTTACAATCAGATAAAAAGAGATAATATTTGTAAGATTTTTAGCAAGTATGATGGTTTTGATAAAGGTGAACATACTAGAGATTTTATCCATATTGACGATGTTGTTGATATTAATATTTGGGCAACAAAAAAAAAATTTGTAAATATAATTAATGTTGGAACAGGAATCTCTTCAAGCTTTAATTCTGTGGCCAACATAATAATTAAAAATTTAAAAAAAGGTAAAATTGAATACGTTAATTTTCCCAATCAGTTTAAAGGAAAGTATCAATCATTTACTAAAGCAAATATTTCTAAGCTTAGAAAGTTAGGATATAAAAAAAAATTAACCAGTATTGATGATGGTATCTCTGAATACTTAAAAGTATTAACTAATGAATAAAAAAATTTTAATAATAGGCGATTTATTTTTAGATATTTATTCTAATTATGAATCACGTAGAAACTCTCCAGAGGTTAATGCTCCTGTTTTAATTAATAAAAAGAAAAAATATTTTATTGGTGGAGCCGGAAATGTTGCCGCAAATTTAAGCTCTTTTAATGAGCAAGTGGTTTTAGTTTCATTTTTTCATAATGATAAAATAGGCAAAATAATAAAAAAAATTTTAAAAAAAAAAAAAATTGAAACCTTTTTTTTTAAAAATAAAAATTTTAAAAATATTACAAAAGAAAGAGTAATAAATAATGGCCTTCAAATAGCCAGAATCGATGATGAAAAAAAAACCTTTCACACTAATGTAAATTTAAAAATATTAGATAGTTATCTAAAAAAAAATATAAAATTTTTTAAATCTATTATCATCTCAGATTATGACAAAGGATTTATTGATAATAATATAATGAAAATTGCAACCTCACATTCAAAAAAAAATGATATACCTGTTTTTGTTGATCCAAAAAAAGTAAATCCTGAAATATATAATGGAGCTAATTTTATATCACCAAATTTTAAAGAATTTAAAAATTTTTACCCAAATTTAAATTATAATGAAAAAATAAAAAAAATATTTGAAAAAACTGGTATCAATTATCTAGTGGTTACAAATGGTTCTAGGGGTTCATTTTATATAAATAAGAATTTAAAAAAAATAAATTTTAGAGGTTTTAAAATTATAATACGCGATGTTAGTGGCGCAGGAGATACTTTTTTAGCATCTTTAGTTTATTCTTTTCTTCAAACAAGAAATCTAGAACTTTCAATGTATTTTGCTAATAAAATGAGCTCAGAAGTTGTTAAAGAAAAAGATATTTCAGTACCAAGAAAAAACATTTTTTATTTAGAAAAAAAGAAACTACTTTTATATAAAAAAAAAGATCAAATAAAAATATGGAAAAAGAAAAAATATGTTATCGGAATTGCAAATGGGTGTTTCGATCTTTTTCATGAAGGACATGATTTTTTTTTAAAAAAATGTAAGAAATTCTGTGATAAGCTAATAGTTCTTTTGAATACTGATTTGTCAGTAAAATTAAATAAAGGTAAAAACCGACCAATTGATAGACTAAAAGCCCGATATGAAAACATATTAAAAAAAATTGATGTAGATCACTGTATATCATTTGAAGACAAGACCCCCTTAAAAAAAATACGCCAGATAAGACCTAATATTATTTTTAAAGGAAGCGACTATAAAAAAAATGACATAGTTGGATATTCGTTTTTAAAAACTATTAACGGGAAAGTTAATATAATACAAAGATATAAAAACTTTAGTACTACAAAAAAAATTAAAGACAATAAATTTATTGTTTAAAACATTGATAAAATAAATATTTATGGAATTATATAGAAAAATTAACCTAGCTTTATTGTATTCTTCTCCTATTTTTTTGATATTTTCTCATTCTATAGCAGATATAATTATTTCTTTTATTGGTATTAATTTTTTTATTTTTTTTATTACAAAGAAAATTGAAATAAATTTCAAAGAAGTTCTTTCTGATAAAGTCTTAATTTATTTTATTTTATTTTATTTGGTATTAGTTTTTTCATCTTATTTAGCTGAGTTTCAATCAATATCTTTTAAAAGATCGCTACCTTATATTAGGTTTTTTTTTTTTATAGCTGCTTTGAAATATTGGCTTTTAGTTGATAACAAAAAAATCAAAATCTTAATTTACTGTATAGTTTCAAGCTTATTATTTGTTTGTGTAGATTTGATTTATCAATATTTTAACTACGAAATATTAATTAAAGAATCAGGAAACGTAAGAGTTGGTGTTAGTTTATTTGGCTATCAGTCAAATTTGGGTGTTGAGAGGTTTCAAGGACCTTTTAGAGATGAGTTTATTGCAGGAGGGTTTGTGTTAAAATTTAGCCCCTTTTTATGGCTATTATGTTTTCAGTATCATAAATTAAAAAAAACAAACTTATCGTTATTCCTAATTTTTATTTCCGTAGTCATGATTTTCTTTGTTATTTATATTACTGGCGATAGGTCACCTTTTTTTCAACTACTGTGTATTTCTTTAATTGCAACTCTATATTTGGATAAGAAAAAAATATTAATTCTTTTTAGTTCAATTTTTTTAATTGTTTATTTATTTGCTTTAAATAGCGATAAAAAACAAAGGTATTATTATGACACTTTAGACGCTGTAGGCATTCAAAAAGATGGCTTCACACTTGATACGGGATATGGTCATTTATTTTATGTAGCTTATAAAATATGGGTTAATAATCCACTATTGGGTGTTGGAACAAAAAATTATAGAAAAATTTGCCATAGAGATGAATATAATTTTGAAAGTAAAAATAATATTCAGTTGTGCTCTACACATCCTCATAACTATTTATTAGAGCTATTGTCTGAAACTGGATTAATAGGTTTGATTGCATTCTTCGGTCTGATTATTCAAATATTTAGAAATTTTAAGATTATTATAAAAAAAAACTTATACAATTTAGAATTAAAATTCACATACTTGTCATTAGTTTTTATATTATGGCCAATTACAACCACTGGATCACTTATAACTAACAAGAATAGTATGATATTATGGTTTGTATTCGCCTTAATATTTTCTTATCAAAAAATTAATAAAACTAGATAATATTTACTAAATGCTTTTAGAGTTAATTAAAATAAGATTAGCTTATATAATCGGTAGATTGTTCATTGATTTTAAGGGAAAACATTCGCTACTAAAATTTTTAAATAATCCATTTAAACACACAGATATAGATAGTGGTAAAAGTTTTACTGTTAATTACTTTGGTTTAAAATACCATGGAATATTTAGTAACTTCATAGATTGGGGTATTTATTATCAAGAAGGTTTTGAAAAAGGTTTAATAAAAATTTTTATAAATGAAATCAAGATTAAAAAATTTGATTATTTTATTGATATCGGAGCCAATTCTGGAAGCATTAGTTTACCAATAGCAAAATATTTAAAAGTTATATGTTTTGAACCAATGAAATATAATTATAAAAAGTTAAAAAAGAATTATAGTTTGAATAAAGGATTAAAAAAATATAAACTATTTAATTATGGTGCTTCTAATAAATTAGAATTAAAATTTATCAACTTTTCTAATAAAGATGCCAATATTGGAACGGCATCAATAGTAAGAAAATATAAAAAAGATAATTCAAAAGAAAAAATATTACTAAAGAAACTGGATGAAATATTAAAATATAAAAATAAGAATTTAATAATAAAAATAGATGTAGAGTGATACGAAGATAAAGTTTTGGGAGGCATAAAAAAATTGTTATTAGATAACAATGTATTTGTATATGTTGAAACAAAAAATAAAAAATTGATTAAAGAAATTAAATTAAACTATAAAGTTTCCTACCCTAAATTTTGGTATTCAAAATATTATTATACTAATAAAAAAGTAAACGATGATTTAATTTTTAAAAATTATGATTAAAAAAATTTTAAGGAACTACACACCAAAAATTTTATCTATCGCCGGTTATAAATTTTTTGTCTTTTATATTTACTGCAGCTTTAAAAATTTTAAAAAAATAATTATCGCAAAAAATTTAGAATCTCTTAATAAATGTTTTAAACAAATTAGTTTAAATTTTAAAAATAATAATTTTTTTTTTGATATAGAAAAAATTGATTTGCTGTCTGAAGAAAATAATTCATTTGGTCTTATAAGAGAGATTTACTTTAGAGATGTTTATTTAAGATTTTTCGAATTTGAAAATCCTAAAGATATTAATTGTGTGGATATGGGTTGTAACATAGGCATGTTTTCAGTTCTAGCCTCAAAAATTTTCAAAAATGTAAAAAGTATTGATATGAATATTAAATATATGGAGCCTTATAAAAAAATAATGAGTGATAATTTTACTAACAATGCACTATTTTTTAATTATTTTGTTGGTAAGGAGCATTTCGCTGATGAAAATAATCAGGGCATAAAAACATTAGATTTTAATAAATTTATCAATAAAGAAAAATTAAAAAATATTTTTCTTAAAATTGATATTGAGGGATTTGAGTTTAAATTGTTTGAAAATATAAATTTAGAAGATGTTTCTGGAATAAGCATGGAAATACACCAAAATCATGGTAATATTGATGAATTAATTGACAAAATATCAAATAATAATTTTATGTTTATTTTAACTAATGATCTTGGGGATGCCGTGAAGGACAAAAAAAAAGCTACATACATTTTTGCTTCAAAAATAGACTCAAAAATAAAACTTAAATAATGAGAGATTTCGACAATTACTTAAAAAAATATTTAGATGAATTATCTAAGTCGATAATTAACTCAAATAAAAAGCAATTACAAGAGGCAATTAATTTAATTGTTAAAAAAATTAAAAATAATAATACAATCTTCGTTTGCGGTAACGGAGGGTCAGCTGCAATCGCAAATCACTACGTTTGTGATTACTTAAAATTTTTTAGAGATAGAACAAAATATAAACCAAAAATTATAAGTCTTTCCAGCAATCTTGAAACAATTACAGCAATAGCTAACGATATTAGTTATGATCAAATATTTAAATATCAGGCTGAGTCTTTGTCTAAAAAAAATGACCTTATAATTATCATCAGCTCATCTGGAAATTCAAAAAATATTATAGAACTTTTAAAATTTGCAAAAAAAAAGGGTATTTCTTCTATAGGTTTTTCAGGTTTTAATGGTGGTTACTTAGAAAAAAATTCTAATATATCAATAAATATTAATGCAAAAAATTATGGACTCTCTGAAGATGCCCACCACATTTTAATGCATATTATTATGCAATATATAGTCTTTAAATATGGAAAAAAAGGTGCGAAATCTATATTTAAGATTTAACTAATTTATTTTGTTTAAATCGTAGATAAAAATATATAAAAAAAACAATTACAAATAAGACTAATGATAAAGTGTATTGCTCAAAATAATAAACCATTGACCCAATAACACAAAAAAATAAATTTATTAAATTGCAGTACACCAATGTTTTTGTACTACTATATTTGCTTAAAAATCTATTAAAAATAAAATTTAAATCTCTTTCTAAAGGATTTTTTTTATTTAAAATTCTAATAATATTTATTGTAATAAATTCATATACAATAAATGCTATTGGCCATATTATAACACTTGGATGAATTATTTTTAGATTTTGTGTATAATTAACGATTATTATACAAAACAAAAAACCAATACCAATAGACCCTGAGTCACCCATAAAAACTTGCGGAAGTTTTTTAAAAATACCAATGTTAAAAATTAAATATACTAAAATAAAAATTATAAAGTTAAATATAAAGTTGATTTCAATTACCGGTATAAAAATAAGAAAAAATAATAAAGAAATTATTGACATAGTACCGAGCAATCCATCCATACCATCCATATAATTAAATGCATTAATTAAAAATAAAATAGATAAAACTGTGAAAATAAAACTAAGACTACCAAGCTCAATTAAAAAACCATTATATTCACCAAGCTCAAAAACTAGACCAACATTCTGAGTGTAAATAATTGTTGGGATTAATAAAAAAATTAATTTTACAGAAGGGTCTAATTTTTTTAGATCATCATATAATCCAATAATAATAAATATTATCATGATATTTAGAGAAGCGCTTAATTTAGAGCTGTAATCAAATAATAAGAGAGCATTTAAGATAATAATAATTAATCCTGCTCCTGCGATATTTGTAATATTTGATATATGTATTTTTTTTTCAGAAGGTTTATCAAAAAACTTGAAATTTTTACCCAGTTTATCTAGTACAATTATTGATATTAATGAAAGGACTGTTATTTCTAAAATTATTAAGGAGTGCATTATTAAATATATAATTTTTATTTGTACTTTTATTTTTAATTAGTATATTAAAAATAACTGTTAATGAAAAAAAAAGCGTTAATTTTTGGAATCACAGGACAGGATGGTTCTTATCTTGCTGATTTTTTGCTTAAAAAAAACTACATTGTTCATGGTGTAAAAAGAAGATCTTCTTCATTTAATACTTCTAGAATAGATCATCTTTATAAAGATGCCCACGAAAAAAATAGAAAGTTTATCTTACATTATGGAGATATCACGGATTCTATTTCTGTCTCATCTTTAATTAAAAATATTAAACCTGATGAAATTTATAATTTAGCTGCGCAATCACACGTTGCAGTTTCATTTGAGGTGCCTGAATATACTGCTAATGCCGATGGAATTGGTGCTCTAAGAATCTTAGAGGCAATTAAATTTCATCGGTTACAAAAAAAAACAAAATTTTATCAAGCTGGAACTTCCGAAATGTTTGGCAAAGTTGTTGAAACTCCCCAAAGTGAAAAAACTCCATTTTGTCCAAGAAGTCCTTATGGTGTTGCAAAGGTTTATGCACACTGGATAACTGTAAATTATAGAGAGGCTTACAAAATTTTTGCGTGCAATGGTATTTTATTCAATCATGAAAGCCCTGTTAGGGGGGAGACATTTGTTACAAAAAAAATTATTATGGCTTTATGCAAAATAAAGCTGCGTAAACAAGAAAAATTATTTTTAGGAAATTTAGATGCAAAAAGAGATTGGGGTCATGCAAAAGATTATGTCGAAGCAATGTGGAAAATGTTACAGAGTAAAACATCAAAAGATTATGTAATTGCTACAGGTAAACAATACTCTGTAAAAGAATTTGTTAATTTAGTCTTAAAAAGGCTAAACATAGATTTTATTTGGCGGGGCAAAGGCATAAATTCTAAATGTTATGATAAAAAAAATAATAAATGTATTATACAGTGTGACAAAAATTATTTCAGACCATTAGAAGTTGATTCATTGTTAGGAGATTCTAGAAAAGCAAGAAAGGAATTAAAATGGAAACCGAAATATAGCATACAAGATTTAGTTAAAGAGATGGTCGATCAAGAAAATCTTGCAATAACTAAACATGATTAGGATTAATAAAAAAATATTTGTAGCAGGTCATGCAGGTTTAGTGGGCAGTGCTATTGTAAGAAATTTAAAAAGTGTAGGTTATAAAAATATTATTACTATAAAAAGAAAAAAGCTTGATCTCACCAATCAAGCTAAAGTACTTAAATTCCTAAAAAAAACTAAACCTGATTTTATGTTTATAGCAGCAGCAAGAGTGGGAGGAATTTTATCTAATTTAAGAAATAAGGCTGATTTTATTACAGAAAATTTATTAATTCAAACCAACTTAATACATGGAGCATATTTATCGGGAATTAAAGAATTAATATTTTTAGGTTCTAGCTGTGTTTATCCAAAAAATTCAAAACAACCTATTAAAGAGGATTATTTGTTATCAGGAAAACTAGAAGAAACTAATGATTCTTATGCAATAGCAAAAATTGCAGGGATTAAAATGTGCCAAAGCTACAATATTCAATATAAAACAAATTATAGATGTTTGATGCCAACAAATACGTTTGGTCCAAATGATAATTATGATAATTTGAACTCTCACTTCTTCCCCGCATTATTAAAGAAGATTCATGCACTAAAAAATAATAATAAAAATCAAATTGTGCTTTGGGGTAATGGTAAATCAAAAAGAGAAATAATATACGTTGATGATTTGGCTGATGCATGTATTTTTTTTATGAATAAAAAAACAAAATCATCCTTGATAAACATTGGTACAGGAAAAGATTATTCTATTAAATTCTATGTAAATTTAATTTTGAATTTATTAATTAAAAATAGAAAAATAAATATTAAATATGACAGATCTAAACCTAATGGTGCAATAAGAAAAGTGTTGGATATATCTCTTGCAAAAAGTTATGGTTGGAAACCAAAAACAAATTTAAAAAATTCAATATTAAGCTGTTATCAATCATATTTAAAAGAAATTAAAAATTGAAAAAAATTATTATTGTCACCGGTGGAGCTGGTTTTATAGGGTCAAATTTAGTTAAACTATTAATACGTAAAACTAAATTTCAAATAATAAGTATTGATAATTATTCAACAGGAGTGAAAAAAAACCATATTAAGAATAAAAGAGTGAAATATAAAAATGGACATACAAAAAACATTTCAAAAATTTTAAATCTATATATTAAAAAAATTGATACTATTTTTCATTTTGGCGAATTTGCAAGAATCTACCAAAGCTTTTTAAAGATGAATGAATGCATTAGTTCAAACACAATAGGATCTCACGAAGTTTTTAATTTTTGTTTATTACATAAAATTAAATTAGTTTATTCTGCCACATCTGCCAGTTTAGGAAATAAAGGCAATGATAAGAACTTATCACCATACTCTTTTACAAAAGCTAAAAACCTTGAAATGTTAGAAAATTTAAAACATTGGTTTAAGTTTAAATTTGAAGTAATTTATTTTTATAATGTTTATGGACCTGGACAAATAAGTTCAGGAAGTATGGCCACTGTGATTGGCATATTTGAAAATCAATACAAAAATAAAAAACCATTAACTGTTGTAAAGCCAGGCTCACAATCTAGAAAATTTACTCATATTAATGATACAGTTGAAGCTTGTTTTTTTGCGTGGAAAAAAAATAAGTGTAGGCATTACGGTATTTCTCATAAAAAAGATTATTCAGTGCTTCAAGTGGCTAAAATGTTTGGTTCCAAAATTAAATTTTTACCTTCTAGGCTTGGTGAGAGATATGCGTCAGCGCTAACTTCAATGCATTTGTCTAATAAAATCTTTAAGTTATTTGGTAAAATTTCCCTCAAGAGTTACATTAAGTCTATTATATGCTAGAAAAATATAACATTTCATTGTTTACAATAATTATTAATTAGCTATAAGTCTTTTGCCTGGTGACTATTGCGAAGAGGTCATACCCGATCCCATTCCGAACTCGGAAGTCAAGCTCTTCAGCGCCAATGGTACTTTGCCTTAAGGTATGGGAGAGTAGGTCGTTGCCAGGCTTAAAAAAAAGAAAAATTTTATGAAAGTAGTTAGCTCCCTAAAGTCTTTAAAAAAAAGAGATATTAATAATAAAGTGGTCAAGCGTAGAGGAAAAATTTACGTAATTAATAAAAAAAATCCTCGAA
>Ga0105054_10007295_pt1 | contig 15078 bp, 15 predicted proteins | sample BON02_FD_78091 | JGI IMG/M metagenome (GOLD analysis project Ga0105054, IMG submission 78091) | Freshwater microbial communities from Lake Bonney liftoff mats and glacier meltwater in Antarctica - BON-02 (megahit assembly) | ecosystem: Environmental > Aquatic > Freshwater > Ice > Glacier...
ACGAGCCGGCTGTTGGCGCGTGGCGACGACCGAATCGTCGATGCGGGGATCGGGCGTGTTTCCTACGGTGCTCAGGCAACGAGCCGGTTGCTCGCGCGTGGCGACGACCGAATCGTCGATGCGGGCGTGCGCGGCACGGCCCACTTCGCTGCCTGGTTCTCGCGCATGCTCGACCGTTTCGCCGAATACGGGGTCGATCGCGCCGTTGACGGGTCGGGTCGCCTCACCGGAGCGCTGGGCCGACAGAGCCGCCGCATCCAGAGCGGTCAGACCCACCAGTACTACGCCCTCATCGCTGCAACATCAGCGGCACTCGTCCTCGTCCTCGTCCTCTGGAGTTGATTCTCGTGCTCACCGCCGCCATCGTCGTTCCACTACTCGCCGCAGTCGGGCTGCTGTTCCTCACCAACGCCCGCGAGGAGGTCACTCGCTGGGTGTCGATCGGCGCAGCGGCCGTACCGCTGGCCCTGCTCGTGGGAGCCTGGATCCGGTTCGACCGTGGCAGCAACGAGATGTTCCAACTCGTCGAGGAGGTCGACTGGATCCCCTCGATCGGTGTCGGGTGGCGAGTCGGCATCGACGGCATCTCACTCGCCCTCGCGCTGATGACGGCGCTGCTGTTCGTCGTCGCGATCGCCTATCCGTTCGACACGCAGGGCCGTCACGCTCAGTACCGGGCGTGGTTCTTGTTCCTCCAAGCGGCGTCGCTCGGGGTCTTCCTCACGCTCGACCTGCTCGTGTTCTACGTGTTCTTCGATCTCAGCCTGGTCGGCATGTACTTCCTGATCGGGCGATGGGGCCACGGCGAGGCGAAGCTCGCTGCGCTCAAGTTCTTCCTGTACACGCTCGCCGGTTCATTGGTGATGCTGTTGGGTTTCCTCGCCCTGTACCTCGAGACCGACCCGTTCACATTCGACATGCGGGTGCTCATCGCCGAGCAACCCCTCGCCGGCAAGGGGTTCACCGCCGGCCTCGCGTTCGTCGCGATCTTCGTGGGGCTGGTCATCAAGACGCCGCTGTTCCCGGTGCACACCTGGTTGCCACCGGCGCACGTCAACTCACCCGGTCCGGTGTCGGCGATCCTCGCCGGAGTCCTGCTGAAGATGGGCACGTTTGGCATGATCCGCATCCCACTGTCGATGATGCGCGACACGTTCCGCAGCGCCGCATTGATCATCGCCATCCTGGCAGTGGTCAGCATCGTCTACGGGGCCCTCGTCGCGCTCGGCCAATCCGACCTCAAACGGCGAATCGCGTATACGTCGATCAACCACATGGGCTATACGGTCCTCGGCATCGCCGTGGCCGGCTCGATGGCGTCCGGTGAGGAGGCCGGCCGGTCGTTGGCGCTGACCGGTGCGACGGTGGAAATGGTCGCCCACGGGTTGATCACCGGCTCGCTGTTCTTGATGGCCGGATCGTTGTGGGCCCGAACCGAGAACTACGACATCGACCACTACGGCGGCCTCGCAGGCAAAGCCCCGGTGCTCACCGGGGCAATGATGCTCGCCTCCTTCGCGAGCCTCGGCTTGCCGGGTCTGATCGGGTTCGTCGCCGAGGTGCAGATCTTCATCGGCACGTTCTCGGTGTACCCCGCGCTCGCGTTCGTGGCGCTGATCGGGGTACTCGTCACCGCTGCGCTGTTCTTGCAGATGACGCAGCGGATGTTCTTCGGTGAGACCCCGGACCGGCTCGCATCGTTCCGTGATCTCGACCGTCGCGAGATCGTGCTACTCGCCGTGCTGTTGATCCTCGTCGTGGCGCTCGGCATCTATCCGACGTGGCTGCTGGACCTGATCTCGCCGGCGAGCGACCGCATCGTGGCGGCATTCTCGGGTGGGGGTTGACCGGGCGTGGACATGACGACGGACATGACGATGAACGTGGTCCACCTGACTCCGGAGATCGCCCTGGTCGTCGGTGCGGTCGTGGCGTTGATGACCGCAGCCTTCGTCGGGCGGGCGCACCAGGGCCTCACCACGCTGATCGCGGCGGTTGCCGTGCTCGTGTCGGCCGGATTCTCGATCTTTCTCGCGATCACCGCCGATGAACAGCTGTCGTTCGAGCGGGCATGGGCGCTCGACGGGATCACCCACGGAGCCGAACTACTGATCGCAGCGATCACGCTCCTCACGCTCGCCCTCTCCGTCGAATGGTTCCGCAGCGACCCTCGGCGAGGCGAATACCCGAGCGTGGTGCTGCTGTGCGCGGCCGGCGCGATGCTGCTCGCGGGGGCGGCCGACACGATGGCGATCGTCGTAGGGATGCTGCTCGTCTCGGTCACGGGCTACACCCTCGCCGCCTACCATCGATCGTCACCGGCGTCGGTCGAGGCCGGCATGAAGTATTTCCTGATCGGCGCATTGACGAACGCCGTCTTGATGATCGGCGTCGCCGTGCTCTACGGCATGACCGGCACCACGAACCTCGCCGACATCGGCACCGTAATCGGCGCCGACGCAGACCCGATTGCACTGATCGCCGTCGTCGTGTGTATCGGCATCGGGCTGGCGTTCGAGATCGGGGCTGTCCCGTCACACGCGTGGGTTCCCGACGTCGCGCAGGCCGCACCCGCGCCCTCGGCCGCCCTGCTCACGGTCGTGCCGAAGATCGGCGCGCTCGTCGCTCTCGCACGAGTCATGCAGGTGCTGCCCGACGACGTCGTTGCGTGGCGACCGTTCGTCGCCACCCTGGCGGTCGCCACGATGACGCTCGGCAACCTCGCTGCTCTCTGGCAGACCGATCTACGTCGACTGCTCGGATGGTCGTCGGTGTCCCAAGCGGGCTACGCGCTGATCGCCGTCGTCGTTGTGGGGCGCGTCGACGGGGCCGCGCCGGCGCTCATCTTCTTCCTCGTCGGTTACGCCGTCGCGAACACCGCTGCGTTTTCGATCGTCACCGAACTGCGAGGTCGCACCGACCTCGACGACTATCGAGGCCTCGGGGCGAGCCATCCGTGGTTGGCTGGCGCCCTCGCCGTGTCGTTGCTGTCGCTCGTCGGCATCCCACCGCTCGGCGGATTCGTCGGCAAGCTCACCGTGTTCACCGCTGCGATCGACGGCGGATACGCCTGGCTCGCCCTCGTCGCTGCTGCCAACACCGTCATCTCGCTCTTCTACTATCTACGCGTCATCGGGCCGATGTACTTCGAGACGACGACTCGCCAGGTCACGGTCCTCGGGCGATGGGCCGCCGTCTCGGTCGGGGTCGCCACCGCCGGTGTCGTCGCAGTCGGCGTGCTTGCCGAACTCATGATCGGCCGATTGAACACATCACAGTTCCTCCCCTGAGTGCCGACGAGTAGCCAGATCGCAGGTGTGACGACGTCGTCGCGCTCATCCGGCGTGTGAGTGGGCGCCCGTGTGGAGCGGACGGTTGATCGCAGCCCGATGGACGAGGACGATCTGCCGACGTCGGCGGGGTCGGGGCTCGAAACGCTGTTCGGGTGTTCGTCGTTCATGAGATGGTCCGTGAGGTGGCCTGCATCGACATCGCGAACCTGTCGCGGCGGCGACGTGGTTTCGCGGAGGGTGATCCGCACAGGCGATCTCCTCAACGATGTAGCACGAGCCGCCAGTCGAGGTCGGCAACGGCGGGTCAGCGGTTGTGCAGTCGCCGACAGCATCAGTGGTCGTGACGGTGATGGAGATCAGGTAATTGGGGGTGCCGATCGACGATTCGGGTGTTCGTGTGTGGTCGGCTCGACGAGCCGTAGGCCTGTCGAGCCGCCCTTGTCGTCAGTGTCGTGTTTCGTCCCGCTTCTGCGCTGCCACGGGATGAGGTGCGGCGGTGTCAGCCGCCACAGCAGGAACACACCAATGAGTTCGATCAGGTGAACCGACTCGACCCACGGCCCGCTGTGGCCGCCGATGATGTCGACGATGGTCCCACCGACGGTCAGCACGGCAAAGGTGGCAGCCAGCGCCAACATGGCATGCGACATCCGAGAGAACAACGCAGCGACGAGCAAGCCGACACCGAAGCCGATCTGCCAGGCACCGAGGTGACGGGCGGCGTGGGATTCCGCGCTCAGGCCGCGCCCGGTGACGTATGCCGGGATGGCTTCGAGGACGATTATCAGCGCGGCGACCACGAGGAGACGACGCGCCCATCGGCCTCCCATCCAGCGTTGTTCCTGCGCGGTGAGCGCCGCCGGGTCGAAACCTGCCGGCTGGTCGAGGTCGGCGGATCGCGGCACCGCTGTGTGCTGGAGGTGGGCGGTCATGGTGAGCGCGGTCGAGCACGTCGGACAGTTCGTTGCGTGATCCAGGGCGCGTTGTCGTTCGGGTTCGGGGAGTTCACCGTCGATCGCAGCAGATACCGCTTCGAATCGCTCGCAGGCCGTCATGACTCTTCGTCTCCGACATCGATGGCCGGCACAACATCGGACACAGTCTCCATCAAACCACCGATGCGCTGTGTCGATAGCGGTTGGGGAGCCCGAACGCAACGATCGCGAACGCTGCGGCCCCGGTGAGGACGATCGCTGGGCCGCTCGCGATGTCGTGGTAGTAGGAGATGTACAACCCGACGATCGCGGTCACCACGCCGAGACCGATCGATACGAGCGTCAAACGTCCGAACGAACCGAATGCCAACGACGCTGTCGCGGCGGGCAGCAAGAGTGTCGCTGCGACGAGCAGCACGCCGAGCACCTGCAACGCCGTGACGACAGCGAGCGCGAGCAGCACGTTGAACAGCACTTCCATGGCACCGACGTGGACGCCGTGGGCTGCGGCGACTGCCGGGTTGTGGGTGGTGGCGAGCAGTCGTTTGTAGTTGACGACGAGGATGACGGCCACGATCGCAGCGACCACGCCGACGAGGATCAGGTCGTTGCGGTCGACGCCGAGGATGTTGCCGAACAGCAGGTTGGTGATGTTGAGGCTCCGGTCACGGTTCGCGGAGATCACCGCCACGCCGGCTGCGAACATCGTCGACGCAACGATGCCGATCGCGGTATCGACCGGTACCCCACGTCGACGTGTTGCGTAGATCGCCAACGTCGCAACGGCGGTGGCAGCAGCCGCGCCGACGTAGAGCCCGGCACCGTAGACCAACCCGATGCCGACACCGCCGAGCACACTCTGCGACAGCCCTTGTCCGATGTAGGCCATCCGGCGCACCACCACGAACGGCCCCAGCGCACCGGTGATTGCACCCACCAACACCGCAGCGAGCATGGCACGGCCGAAGAAATCGAAGTCGAACGGATCGAGCAACAGATTCACGCTGCACCTCCGACGAGTGCTTCGCCGTCGACGATGACAGGGCGGCCGTGGTGCTCGATGACTTCCATCTCGGCGCCGAAGGTGCCGAGGAGCACATCGGGGCGCAGCACCTCCAGTGGGGGGCCGTCGGCCTGGACGGTCCGGTTCAGACAGATGATGCGAGGCAGGTGCGATGCCACCCAGTTCAAGTCGTGTGTGGTCATCACGATCGTCAAGCCGTCACGTTGGAGTTCGCCGACCAGTTCGAGCATCTCGGCGCGTGTGCGCAGGTCGATGCCGCTGGTTGGTTCGTCGAGCAACAGCAGTTGCGGATCCGACACCAACGCCCGAGCGAACAACACTCGCTGGAACTGGCCACCGGACAACTCGTGCAAACCGCGTTCGGACAATTCGCCGATCCCGAGCCGCTCGAGCGCATGTCGAGCAGCCAAGCGCTCAGCACGCGAAAACCACGGCACACGAGAACTGGTCGCAGCGGCGCCGAGTTCTACTGCGCCTTGGACCGTGAGCGGAAAGGTTCGCTCACTCGATTCGAGTTGCGGCACGTAGCCAACCGATGCCCGGCCGCGCCGCCGCGTCCCACCGATGAACTCGATCGTGCCCTCCGATGCAGCGATCTCACCGAGCAACAACCGCAGCAAGGTGGTCTTGCCGGCACCCGATGGGCCGACGATGCCGACGAGTTCACCGGCATCGATGCTGAGATCGACGTCGTGCAACGGTTGGGTCTTCCCGAAGCGGACGCCGACGCCGCGCATCGCGATCGCGGCGGTCATGACAGGATGATCGTGTCGAGCGCCGACGGGTCGCCGCCGAGGGCCGAAACGATCTGGCGGGTGTTGGCGAGCATCATGCCGATGTAGGAGTGCTCGGGTGTGCCGGGTTCGCCCGGCATCTTGTCGTCGGACAGGTCAGCAACATAGGTGGCGCCGGTCTCGGCGGCGATGGCTTCCAACACATCGGAGGGAAACACCTCGCTGCCGAAGAACGCCGGGACGCCGGCTTCACGGACCTGCACGATCGTGTCGCGCAGTTCGCCAGCAGACGGCTCGGAGAAGTCGGTTGGCTGGATTGCTCCGATGACCGGGATGTCGTAGCGGCGCCCGAAGTACGACCAGCTGTCGTGGTACACGACCAGTTTCCGGTTGGCGTCGGGAATCGTCGCCAACGACGCGCGGAACGCCGCGTCCATCAGCTGCAACTCGGCGATGAGTGCCGCCGCCCGCTCGACGTAGCCGGCAGCATCAGTGGGGTCGAACTCGGCCAGGACCTGCGCGATGCGGTTCACATACATGATCGCGTAGGTCGGATCTGGCCAGAAGTGCGCGTTGAACTCGTGGGCGTGACCATGCGCAGCGATCTCTTCTGCGGTGTTGGTCGAGATGACCTCCGAAGTGGGGATGACCTCACTCAACGAGTGATGCGGCGTCCCCGATGGGTAGTTGGTGATGGCGAACGCGGTCACGACGTCGTTGAGGCCCATGCCGTTCTCGATGTACACGTCGGCCTCGGCCAACGTTCGGGCGTCCTCGGGAACCGGCTCGTAGGTGTGGCCATCCACACCCACCGGCACCACACTCTTCACCGCCACCTCGTCACCGGCGACACGAGTGACGAGATCTGCGATCGGCGGGTCGGACACCACCACGTTGAAGCGGGTGGCCACCGACCCGGCCACCGGCGCGGCGACCGCCACCGTTGGTTCTGCAGCACTGTTGTCGGAACCGCATGCGCTCAGCACCGCGAGTCCGCCAGCCAGGACCAACGCTGACCAGCGCCGATGATGCCTCCCTGTCGCTCGATGGGTGTCTGTCACCGGCGAATCGTTCAGAGGGGGGTTGCTCTTCGTCATGACCCACCAGTCCACCCATTGCTCGCTAAAGTTCCATCGCAATCCGATCGCTTCAACAACCGATCGGCTCGCCCCGTCCTCCATGACCGAACCCACCTACGAACTCGTCGCTGCGCAAGACGGCAACGCTGCGGCGTTCGACCGGTTCGTGCGGCTGACGATCGACGACGTCATCCGCTACTGCCACTATCTCGGCGACCGCGACCACGTCGACGACCTCGTGCAGGACACATACCTCGGAGCACTTCGCAGCCTGCACACCTACCGAGGTGACAGCGACGCACTGCGTTGGCTGCTCACCATCGCACGGCGCTCGTGTGCCGACTCGATCCGCCACCTCGAACGAACACGCCGCACCGAACTGACCAGACGTCCCCGACGCGACGACGCCGCCAACGTCGACCTCGAACTCCTCCTCGACGAACTCCCCGAAGAACAGCGCCAAGCCTTCGTGCTCACGCAACTGATGGGCTACCGCTACGAGGAAACCGCTGCGATCGCGGGCTGCCCCGTCGGCACCATCCGGTCCCGGGTCGCTCGAGCGCGCACCCAGCTCGCCGGACTCGCCACGATCGACACAACTCGCGCAGCGGGTTGAGTCACATCACTCGATCGTCCTCCGCCAACCCGTCGACACTTGCGCCGGGGTGTCGCAGCCGGGGTGTCGCAGCCGGCGGTGTCGCAGTACCCCGCCAGTCTGCCGGAGAGGGGCGACGCGATGTCCGTGAATCCGGGCTGGCTGCCAGTTCGCGATCGACTGCCTGCGAACTACCATCCATGACGTTCGGCGCGAGGGGTGTCGTCCGTGCGGGTGGACTCGAGGGGTCGACGGTCTTCGGTGGCGGAGCTCCAGCCAGACCTGCAACACGAGCCGCGGCTGCGTCCTCGATCGTGCAGTGACGATCGAGCATCTCCGCCGCCCGCCAAGCAGCGAGGGCAACCGGGAACGACCCGACCGTCGCGGAGTATGCGGCGCCGGTGTGCACCGACAGCACCGCCGTCGCACCATGCGCCGCTGCGGCGCGGAACTCGGTCAGGGTCATGCCAGCCCCTACGAGCGCGAACAGGGGGAGTCCGGCGATGGGTGGGTGCCTGCCGGACCCGACGCATCGGGCAGGCGGCGGCGCCGGCAGAGTGGTGCCCCAGCCACCCGCACCGTAGATGAAATCCGATCAGCGCTTTCAGCGTTGCGCTCCGATGCGGCCGCCGTGGCCGCGACTGCGGCGTCGATCGGGAAAGAGGCTGGGAACACTGCGAGACATGCTCCCGCCGATGTGACAACACCCTTGCGGCCTTTGCCTCGGGACCACCCAGAGACGATGTGCCCGGCGATCGACGCCCCGGCGGCGACGTACGCGCTGGTCGTCGCGGCGGCGAGCGCGAGGGTGGGGAGGGGTGCGGTCAAGGGGCGAACGTATTCGCCGAACACAGGCGAACGGCAACCGGGGGGCGTTCAGTCGAGCGTGTCGACGAACGCGTCGAGTGCTGCGTTGGTCGCCGCGGGTGCTTCCTGCTGCACCCAGTGGCCCACTCCGGGGATGATCGTCGAGCCGCGGAAGTCGGTGCAGAACACCGGAGCGAAGTCGAACAGGTCGAGTCCCGGCACGAAGTCGCGCACCCCGTCGAGCGCGCCGGCCACGAACGCTGCGGGCTGGGTGAGTTGAGTGCCGTTCGCGAGCGAACCGATCTCGTCGGCGTCGAGCCCCTGCGCTCGGTAGCGGTTGAACGGACCGACCCAGCCGCTCGCTTCGAACGCCGCGACGTACACGGCGAGGTCGGTCGGAGACATCCACACGGGGAACGGGTCGGGGTCGATCGTGCCATCGAGCAGACCGGCGTCGGAGCCCTTCTCGGCGAACAGCGAGCGGTCGGCGTCGCCGCTCGCTCCGTAGTAGATCCTCCGCAGCGCGCTGGCCGTGTTCGCGCCGCACTCGGCCTCGGCCATACCGGGCTGTTCGATGTAGAGCTGATAGAAGAACCTGCCCTCGTAACGCTCCCTCCACATCTCGAGCGGCGACACCGGCCCGACCGGTGTGTAGGGAACGCTCAGCCCGGCGACGGCACGGACCTTGTCGGCATGCAGGCGGGCGGTGTTCCACGCAATCGGCGCCCCCCAGTCGTGGCCGAACACGATCGCCTCGCCGCCGCTGAGTTCGTCGATCACCGCAGCGGCGTCGGCGCACAGTTCGCTGAGCCGGTACGCCTCGATCTCCGGCGGGTTCGAGCTGCCGCCGTAGCCGCGCACGTCCATTGCAGCCACGGTGAAGCCGCGGGCGGCGAAGTGCTCCATCTGGTGGCGCCACGAATACCAGAGCTCTGGCCAGCCGTGGATGCACAGGATCAGCGGGCCGGTGCCGGTGACGGCGACGCGCAGGTCGATGGCTGCGTTACGGACGGTGACGAACGACGGCTTGAACATCCCGGGATGGTAGGTCGGTGACGCTCGCTCCGGTGGGTGGTCGGGTCGAGCGATGAGTCTTCGCGCGGACGGGTCGCTCGGAAACTCATCGCCAGGGGTGGGACCCGTCAGACGGTCTCACCCCAGTGTTCCCTGGTCTGGACGAGCCAGAAGATCGCGAACAGCGTGATCTCGGTCGCTTCGAGGATCAACACCATGTGCGCCCAGCTCGAACCCAACGGGAACATGAGCGCCGGAGCGATCAGCATTGCCGCAGCGATCGATGCGTACAGCCAGAAGTAGGTATGCCGGCCCGCATCGTTGCGCCGTTCCCAGGCATTGCCGCCGACAGCGAACGCGAGGAACAGGAACATCAACACCGCCGCGATGCCGTGAGCGCGGGTGTTGAAGTCGTCCCACACCACGAAGAGCACGCCGCCGCTCAGTAGGAACACCATCGCTGCGAGGAGCCCGAGCCGCATACCCGGTTCGCCGACTTCGGCGATCGCTCTGGCGTTGTTCGTGGCGATGCTGGCGATGACCGCGGCGACCAGCAGTCCCGCGATCCCGGTGATCAGCAGGGCGGTGATGTTGTTGTCGGCGTTTGCCATCACCCAGCCGGCCAGGTTGCCGTCGTCGTCGACCGGCAGGGGTCCAGGACTCTTCGACCAGCACACACCGACGTCGGTGGTCGGCACGACGGCGACGATCGGCGCCAGCATCCCGGCGGCGTTGAGCGTGGCGTCCTCCCAGCTGGTGCTGCCCTTGATGACGATGAGACACAGCCCGATCGCCATCATCACACCGACGAAGATCACCCGAACCGGCGTGTAGTAGTAGGCCGACACCGAGGTCTGCCAGCAGTCGACGTTCGACCGCTCGATCAGGATCGACACGCCGAGCAGCACGACTGCCCCCACCATGCTGATTCGTAGGTAGCGGTAGGTCTCAACGGCAGCGATGTCGATCATGCGTGATCAGTCCTCTGTCATTCGTGCCAGTCGAGCGTGCTCCGCATGACCGATTCGAACTCCTCGAACGGCATCGACGACTTCACCGAGTGGATCAGTTGGGCGTCGTTGCCGACGAAGTTCCGGAACGGTGCGTCCGAGTCGAGCGCGGCTCGCACGATCGCGTCGGCGACATCTTGAGGATCGGGAGCCGGACCGTCGCCCGACAGCGCACCTTGCGAGTCGCGGAACCGGGCAGCCCGGTCGAAGTAGTCGGAACCTTCCCACCCGTCGACGGTGACGATGTTGTCGTGGAAGCCGGTGTCGAAACGGCCGGGTTCCACGAGGCGAATCCGGATCCCGAAGCCGCTGGTCTCGAAGTGCAGCGCTTCGCTGAGGCCTTCGAGCGCATGCTTCGACGCCGAGTACGCGCCGCCGAACGGCGAGCCGACCACGCCTGCGATGCTCGACACGTTCACGACGGTGCCGCTCCCTCGTTCGCGCCACGCGGGCAGTACGTGGCGGATCACGCGCATCGGGCCGAGCACGTTGGTGTCGAGCTGGCGAGTCCAGAGTTCGTCGTCGACGAGTTCCAGCGCTCCGGATACCTCGAAGCCGGCGTTGTTCACCACGACGTCGACGTCGTCCGGATCCCCGATGCCCTCGGCCACGGATGCCGGGTCGCTGACGTCGAGTCGCCGGATCTCGATCGGCAGACGCTCGGCCTCGGCGGTCGATCGGAGATCGTCTCCTTTCGCGACGGTGCGCATCGTGGCGATCACGTCGTGACCCTGGCGGGCGAGGCTGAGCGCGGCCAGCTTGCCGAAGCCGCTGTTACTGCCGGTGATGAGGATGCGGGTCATGTGGGTTCCGTCTGTTCGGGTGAGGCCTGGGCAGCGATCGCGTCGCGGAGTTCGCGCTTGAGGATCTTGCCGGAAGCGTTGCGGGGGAGTTGCTCGGTGACGATGGTCACCCGACTCGGCACCTTGAAGTTCGCAAGCCGCTCGCCGACGAACTGTTGGAGCTCGGCGACCTCGAGTGTCTCGCCGGGCCTGACCATCACGTGACATGCCAGTTCTTCGCCGAGGCGTTCGTGGGGGAGGCCGTACACGGCGGCTTCGTATACCGCTGGGTGCTCGTAGATCGCTGCTTCGACCTCGGCGGAGTAGATGTTCTCGCCGCCGCGCAGCACCATGTCCTTCGCCCGGTCGCTGACGTACACGAAGCCCTCGTCGTCGATGCGGCCGATGTCGCCCGAGCGCAGCCAGCCGTCGACGATGGTGTCGGCGGTGGCGTCGGGCCGGTTCCAGTACCCGCGGATCAGCATCGGGCCCCGGAACCAGATCTCGCCGGTCTCGCCTGCTGCCAGCACGTTTCCGATCGGATCGGTGACGCGGAGATCCATCAACGGAACCGCTCGCCCGGTGGAAGTCGGGTGGGCGAGGAAGTCGTCACCGGCGTTGCCCGGCCCGTAGGCGTTGGTCTCGGTCATGCCGTAGCCGAGGCTGGGCCGACCCTTCGAGAAGTTGTCCTCGATGCGCTTCACCAACTCGGGTGGCATCGGTGCCCCGCCGCCGCCGACGGAGAGCAGGCTGGAGGTGTCGCGCTCGTCGAATGTGGCCGCTTCGAGCAGGTCCCAACTCATCGTCGGGACACCGACGAAGCTGGTCACCCGTTCGCGCTCGATCAACTCCAACGCGCGGTCGGGATCCCACTTGTAGGTCATCACCAGCTTGGAGCCGCCGACGAACGCACCGAGCATCACCGGCACCAGACCGGTCACGTGGAACAGCGGGACGGGCAGCATCACTGCCGCCTGCGGCTTGTCAGGATTGGGATCGCTGGGCTCTCGCGCTGCGTTGACCGCCCCTCGGGCGGCGAACGCCATCAGCGAACTGAGAACGGCGCGGTGCGTCGACACCGCCCCCTTCGGGTTGCCGGTCGTGCCCGAGGTGTAGAGGATGGTCACGTCGTCGTCGGGGTCGATCTCGACGTCGGGCAGGGTGGCTCCAGGGATGAGCAGGTCGTCCAATGCAACGACTTCGAACGGGTCGTCGGGCCGCGGCTCGGCGTTCTCGCGGACGGTGACGACCTTGGCGGTGACCGATCCGGGAGTGGCGTTGCGCAGTCGGTTGAGCCGGGCGGCGTCGGCGATCACGATCTTCGAGTCGGAGTCGTCGAGGGCGAACACCATCTCGTCGGTCTGCCACCAGGCATTCATCGGCACGGCGACTGCCCCCACCGATGTGATCGCCGCAAACGCCGCGATCCACTCCGGATAGTTCCGCATCGCGATGGCGACGCGATCGCCGTTGGTGACACCGAGGTCGTTCACAAGAGCCTGGCCGATCTGGCCGATCAGTTCGATCACTCGTGGCATCGGCCACCGCTCGTCCTCGAACACGATGAAGTCGTCGGTGCGCGCAGCCGCCGCAGCGAACAACCAGCGGATGTTCGGCGGCGTCCCGGTGAAGACCTTGGTCTGCACGCCGCGGACGTCGACCTCCTGGATCTCGAAACGCGTGCCTGGCGCGCACACCTGGGCGCACGCTTCTCGGAATGTCATCGTCATGCCTGCCCGTAGTAGCACATCCCCCAACTGTCACACCGTGCCGGGCCTGATGTGACAGTTCGCCACGACGGGCTGGTTCGAAGCGGCGGCCGAGTCTGACGCTGGATGTAGCGTCACCTGGGTGTGCGACACGCTGGTCGCGATCACGCCTCAGGGAGTTCTGTTCGCGAAGAACGGTGATCGCGACCCGAACGAGGCGCAGCTCCCTCGCTGGCATCCGGCCGCCGACCACGGCACCACCCCGGGTGAGGTGGAGTGCACGTGGACTTCGATACCGCAGGTCGAGCACACTCATGCGGTGTTGCTCTCGCAGCCATGGTGGATGTGGGGCGCCGAGATCGGAACGAACGAACACGGCGTGGTGATCGGCAACGAAGCGGTGTTCACCAACCAGCCCCTCGGAGAATCAGCGCTGCTGGGGATGGATCTCCTGCGGCTCGCACTCGAACGTGCCGCCAACGCCCACGACGCCGTCGGCGTGATCATCGAGTTGCTCGAGCGCCACGGCCAGGGCGGCCCGTGCAGCCACGAGAAGCCTGGGTTCTCGTATCACAACAGCTTCCTCGTCGCCGACCCCCCGGGTGCCATCGTGGTGGAGACGGCCGGAGCCAAGTGGGCTGTCGAGCACGTCACGGGTCGCGGCCGCTCGATCTCCAACGGGCTCACGATCGCCGGTTTCGCCGAGGAGTTCTCTTCGACGACCGCGGCTCGCAACACGTCGTGTACGTCCCGGCGCGCACGCACTCAGCCGGCGGCCGACACAGCGGTGGACGTGGCCGACATGTTCGTGGCGCGGCGCGATCACGGCGGTGGCCCTTCACCGGTGTGGTCACCGACCGACGGTGCCATGGCAGCGCCGTGCGTGCAGGCGGCTCGGCGTCGTCGTCGCAGAGCACTGCGTCGTGGGTCAGCGACCTGCGCGGCGATCCGCTGCACTGGGTGACTTGCACGTCGGCGCCGTGCACCTCGATTTTCCACCCAGTGCGCATCGACGGGCCCGTCGATCAGTTGGCGACGCTCGGCCCCGATCCGACGAACCGCTACGACCCTGCCAGTCGCTGGTGGGCGCATGAACTACTGCACCGCCGGGTGCTACTCGATCACGACGCGTCGAGTGCCATCTTCGCGGCTGATCGCGACGCGGTCGAGCGGGAGTGGATCGCCTCACCACCCTCGACCGCAGTGGCCGTTGCGATGTCAGCGGAAGCCGAGCAGCGGTGGCTCGCCGCTCTCGTCGCGGCCGACCTCCTGGACCTTCGGCTCATGTGGCTGCGCGATCTCTGGCACGACCTCGACGCGGCCGCCGGTCTGTCCACCGTGATCCCGTCTGCCTGACCCGTTGCCAGCGAACGACGCCGGGACGGTGATGAGTGACCATGGATGTCGGTGGGTAGTCCCACGGCATGACCACCAACCACCGCCGCAGCCAGGCCGGGGGTGACCCCGCCCAAGGGCCGCATCCCGACGTCGCCAACCCCACGCCGAGCCCGTCGGTCGATGAGGACTTCCCCGATCATCCTGCCGAGAGTGTGGCTTCCCGACCGCAGGATCAGCCCGACCTGGATGCATTCGCTGCACGTATGGGCACCGACCACCTCGAAGACCGGTCGTCTAAGCGAAGCGATGTCGCCGACGACAAGAGCGACCGGCGATCCCCGGCGTAGACCGCGTAGGGCGGCCTGGCATCGGGAGCCCGCACCGTCGGCGAACGAATCAAGGGAGTCTCGGAGAAATTGGTGGGCGACGGCCAGCATCACGATCTGGACCTCGCTGCATTGCGTGAACGCGTGTCGAACTGCAGGCGTTCGGAAGCGTCCCGTCGCATCCTGACCGGAGGCGATGAGCGAAGTCCCCGAATGGAGGGGTTTCGCTCACCGCTTGGACAGAAACGTTTCAGGGCTGTTCGAGCGATGAGCCAAACCACCAGATACGGAGGTTTCGCTCATCGCTTCTGATCGCCATTGCCTTGGATCGTCAGGGCTCCACATCGTCGAGGAGTGAGCGGCCGAGCCAGAGTGGCACCACCCACCCGAGCCGCAACGTCACGCCGCCGACCACGATCAGCATTCGCATCA
>Ga0105054_10007297_pt1 | contig 15075 bp, 12 predicted proteins | sample BON02_FD_78091 | JGI IMG/M metagenome (GOLD analysis project Ga0105054, IMG submission 78091) | Freshwater microbial communities from Lake Bonney liftoff mats and glacier meltwater in Antarctica - BON-02 (megahit assembly) | ecosystem: Environmental > Aquatic > Freshwater > Ice > Glacier...
CTGCTGCTGCTGCTGCTGCTGCTGCTGCTGCTGAAGGGCGGCCTGAGTAAGTGAGAGGAAAACGACAAAGTAGAAGGGGAGGGAGAAGAGGGAGGGAGGGAGGAACCTGGAGTGTACGACGTGCATCAAGCCATCGTCCGCTCGCTCGGGTTGCAGGTGCCTCCTGCTGCTGCTGCTGCTGCTGCTGAAGGGCCGCCTGAGTGAGAGCAAAAAGAAAAGGAAACGGGGAGGGAGAGGAGGGAGGGCTGAGAAGGGCTGCTGGAATAGTGAGCAGGGCAAAGCAAGAGGAGGGGGAAGGTGGAATGAGTAAATGGAGGTACTTACGCAGGTTTACATGTGCAGATAGAAAAGCGCGCGAGCAAAATAGAATAGTCTGTACAGCGTTGAGCTAAAAACTGAAGAAGAACTGAAGTGAGGGAAAGAAGCCAAGAAATTGAACTAAAAATGGTAGCGAAGAAATGTGTGCGTTTTTTTGCAGTATGCTTTTGCTTGCCTGCCCAAAATTATTTTCTTGTCTCTTTGTATTTGTCGTTATTCCTGTGTCTGTTGTTGATAGAAAAAGGCGAAGGAGGGAGGGGAGGGAGGGGAGGGCGTGTCTGCAAACGGTCTGGGAAAAAGTGCTTTTGTTAACTTTTGATGAGACCCTCGATTAGAAGATTGTGCATTGAGGGAAGAAGAGAGGGAGGGAGAGGATGGGTGGTACACATCCACAAAACGTCCTACATTCTACATGATGAAAAAAACTCACAGATTTTATTCCTAGAAGGAGGGCTGCGACATCCCGTCTTGGCCTCAGCCCACAATTTTTCCCGCCGTCCCAGGCCCTGCTTCTCTCTCTTTTCTCTCCAAAAACGTCGTGCATTTCTGACATTTCTCTCGCTGCGCTTCGCCGCCGCCTTTTTTTTGGGTTTCTGCTCTCCTTCTGACATAAAATATGAAAAATACGTATTACAAACGATCTGTCTTTGCCCTACGAAAAAAACGACGGGGGCCGCCCAAGGAGAATGAAGACCCCAAAGCATGCGCCGCATCTACCCTTACTTTACTATACTGCTAGAGCCTCTCGAGCTCCTCGTCATGCGTCATCTCCCTCCCCCGCACTTTCTCATCACTTCCTATCATAGGATAGCCGAATGCAACGTCTGCCACAACACATACAGCGCAAACATATACACAATGATCATCAACGCCCGCATCTCCCTGAAAGTCAAGGACGAAAGCAAGTTCGACACCGGCGCAGCCACCGTGACCACAAGCGAGGCCATGCTCCGCAAAAAGACACCGCCGCTCCCATCCTTCCCTTCAGTCTTCTCTCCTGCCTCCGCCGTGCCGCTCTCAACGTCGTCCTCGCTCCCTCCGTCCTTCCCCTCCTTCTTCCATTGCGCCTCCTGGTCATGCCCCACCCAAGCCCGCTGCAGCACCTTGAGCACAGCCACATACGCCTTCAAAGTAGGAGTGAGCAGAAGTAGAATGATACCAAAAAAGTGATAGACGAACGTCATGTACCTATCCCCCGTCTTGCGTTGGCTCGGATCCCCCAACCCCTGGGCATGATGCTCCTTAATCACATGATCGTAATTCGCCTCCATCATATCCATCACACGTCCATGCTCCAAGGTCAAAATACTCGGTCTGGCCTTACTAGCCAACCTCTGCCTCAACCCCCCATCTAGTAACAAGCGGCGAGTCAAGCTGTGATACTCATCCGCATCCGCCTGGTGGACCACAAAGCCGTTAATTCCATGATAAACCAAATGCCCCGAGCAACCCGCCGACGCAATACACGGCACCCCACTCGCCAACGCCTCCAACGTCACATTCCCAAACGTCTCCACCTCGCTCGGAAACAAGAAAACATCCACGCTCGCATACACCTCCGCCAACGCCGGCCCACTCAACCACCCCAAACACTCCGTCCGTGGCAATTTCTTCATCTCCTCCTCATAACTCCCCGTCCCCACCACCAACGCCCGAAACTTCAGCCCCTCCCTCTGCAGCCTCCTAATCACCTCCGCCCATATATCAGGACTCTTCTCTCTCACCAACCGTCCCACCCACAAAATAACCACTTCGTCATCCGCAATCCCCTTAGCCCGTCGAAACGCCAACGACCGGTTCGACGGCGCAAACAAATTCAAATTCACCCCCCTCCCCCAGATCCCCACCCGGTGCTTGGGGAAACCATTATCCAAGAGCTTGGTGCGAATAAAAGGGGTAGGGACATAGATAGGCATATTAACATAAAACGACCTAATATACTTTTCGATAAACCCCCGCATCACATCCAAATGATAAAATTTGAGATAATCCGAATAATTACTATGCCACGTCCCCATCACTGGAATCCCCTCCGCCTTCGCCCACCTTAAAGCATCCAACGCCAAGAAATCCGGCACCGTGAAATGAATCAGACTCGGTTCAAATTTCTTAATCTGCGCTTTCACTTCTTCCGTCAGCTTCACCCCTAAGGAATACCCAAAGTTGTCGTCGGCATTGACGATGGGCAAAGGGATGGCAGGCACGGTGAAGACGTCGGGCTCGCTCCAGCCTTCGGGCCCGCAGGAGACGACGCGGGTGGCGATGCCCTTGGAGCGGAGGTGGGCGCGGAGCTTGCGGATGGTCAGGCTGACGCCGTCGCAGACGTAGTAGGCAGCGGTAAAGATGACCACGCGTTCGCTGTATGAAATGAAGAGAAGTGAAGTGTGTAAAGTGGTGATGAGAATGTGATTATGGAAAAGGGAGGCACTTTGATTCGAAGGAGGAGAGATAGGAGCAAAGCAGCAGCATCATCTTAACAAAATATGTGTACGCACCATGGTTGAAAAGCAACGTTGCCCATCTCGGGGTCATTGGTAAACCGGTGGTGCTGAGGTCGGTACTGGCCGGCGCTGCCCTTCTTTCGCGTGGGGAGGCCCGCCGCCACGTCCAGGGCCATGTGCGGGGTGGAGAAGGGGACGGCAGCAGCTGGTGGGAGCAGGACCTAGAATGGGGAGAATTTGGAGGAGAGATCGTCAGATTTATGAAGAAGCCGTGCCTTGATAGATGCCGCCGACTGCATCTTACTTACCATTTGGCTGCTGCTGCTGAGGCTGCTGAGGGAGGAGTGGAGGACGCTGCTGCTAAAGTCGGGCATCATGGGCGGGGAGAAGGCGGCAGCGGGGGGCGGCAATGGGTGGGAGGACGAGGGATGATCCTCGCGGAGGCTAATGGGGCACGTCATGGTGTGTGCGTAGGGCAGAGGCTTATGCGAATGCGTGCTACCGGTGATGCGGGTGCTGGTGCTGGTGCTGGTGATGGATGATGAAAATGAAGAGGCCAAATGTGGACGCTGGGTTTGTTGGCTATCTCATGGTCTTGCTTGCTCGTGTGTCTGCTTGAGCGTCTGCCTCCCTCGCCGCTGGCTTCGTCCCACCTAGGGCATTGTGTGTGAGTGGGGAGTGAACGTGAGTGTGCCGCGCGTCTCATATGATGCATCTGATTTGGACATCGGCGAAGGCGGGAGCTTCGTCGTCTCGAAGGGGAGGGGGAGGACGACAGGCCGTCATGAGCCAAGCTAGGCAACACTATTGTCGGATTGCCTGCGTTGTGTACAGCTTGAGGGTGTGGAGATCCTCCAAACCTGCACCAAAATCATAAGGCTCGTCGTCCCGGAAGCATTTTTTCCCTCGCACACGACGATTTCGAATTGCAGGAGTCGTGCGCCGCGCACGGCGATGCATGGGCCTCACGAATTTTTACTGAATCGACTGAATCGCTGACCCTCACTGAAAGCGTTTCCGCATCTCAGACACTCACTCCGACACAGGTTGCTTTGTAGCTAGCTTGGTACCCTGGCGTCTGGTGGACTGCGCACGACAAACAAGGGCTGGGCGCATCTCCGCTGATTCCTCGGGGCTCGGGGCTCGCGTCAAATTCCAAAAAGCAGTTCTTTACACGCACCGATCTTCTCCGGCGCACGCCTTCTTGCACTCTAGAAGACCCCTCCTAAACACAAGATGCCCGTACACCCGTGTCCACAGCGTCTGAAAGTCTTGTCGCGGCACCATTTTCCCTCGGGCTGTGATGCTTTACGTTGGAGCAGCTGCGCTCGTGCGCGGGTTCTCCAACAAGCGTCTGTCTCCCCATCATGGCACGCACGCCACAGCACGCACATCACACTTACAAGCTTTCCTTACCCTCTATCCACATCCTCTGCACAGAGTCACAAACATCTGGCCTTGGCACATTTAATCAAGCCCTCCACACCCACCAGCCACATCGAGCCATCCCGACAAACAATGCTTACGCAATTGGGAGAGGGCAAAAAGGCCAAAAAGGTCTTGGTGATCGTGACGGGCGGGACGCTCATTATGAAACCCAGCGGCACGGGCGGCACCCTGGACGTGTGTTCCGGTTTCCTCTCAGAGTTATTGGCCTTGCCCGAGTGGCGGCACGAAAACCTGCCTGACATCGATATTCTGGAATGGGATGAATTGACGGATAGCGCGATGATGGGGCCGCAGCACTGGATTAAGATTGCTTCGGATATTGAAAGCGCTTATTTTGCCTATGACGGGTTTGTGGTAGTCCATGGGACCGATACTCTTGCGTACTCAGCCAGTGCTTTAGCCTTTATGTTAGAGGATCTTGGGAAGCCAGTCGTGTTCACGGGCTCGCAAATCCCGCTAGCGGAGGTGTACTCAGACGCACGAAACAACCTCGTGAGCTCCCTCCTTTTTGCCTGCCGACAAGATTTTCAGGAAGTGTGTATCGTCTTTGGATCCCGGCTGTTGCGGGGCTGTCGGACCACCAAGGTTCACTCCTTTGACCTGCAAGCCTTTGCTTCGCCTAACTTTCCTCCATTGGCTACTCTGGGGGTCAATTTGGAGTTTGCGGCACATTTGTCGCTTCCGCCTCCACGCAAGGCCATGCGCGTGCACAAGGATATGGATGCAAATTTGGTTGTGGTGCGACTGGTGCCGGGTTTTGAGGACGATGCGTTGTTTGCCATGGTCAATCACAGTCGGCATTTGCATGGGATTATTTTGCTTTTGTATGGTACGTACAGGGGAAGGAGGAGGGTTTGAACGCAAAGAGTCTGAGGAAAGAGGCAAGCTTATTTTACTCATTCTTTCTGTACGTTTCTTTCTTTCTCTCTACATTCACAGTGTCCAATTTTCCTTCGCTGTCGGTCTCACTCTCCTCCGTTTCCTTTTCATTTATCATAGGTACGGGCAACGGCGACACCTCCACCCGCTCGGGCTTGCTAGAGGCCGTGACGCTGGCCGCACAGAAAAGCATCATTGTGGTGGTCCTCACTCAGTGCTTCCAAGGTGGGGTGCTTCTTGATAAATACAGCGTGGGGGTAGCTTTGCGCGCCTCTGGGGTGGTTAGTGGTAAGTAGAGAGGAAGGGACGGTGGGAGGGCGGAGGCTTATATCATCTTCCTTTTTTGCAGCATTTGTCTTCATAGCGTCTCGCTCAACCCCTCAATCCCTTCTTTCCTCCCTCCCTTCCTTGCAGGCCACGACATGACAGTGGAGGCCTGCGCGACAAAGATTTCTTATCTCTATTCGCGGACCGGCGGGGACATTGAAAAGGTCAAGAGCCTGCTTAGTGTTGACTTGCGCGGCGAGCTTTCGGATGACTCTCGCTATCGGAGTGCCATCCAGGGCGTGGCACCGCTAGCTAAACTCTAAGAATTGGAAAGAAGAAGTGCTGAATAATGATTAGAGCAATCGAAAGTCCTCATTAGGAGTGACGTGTGTATATGAGTGCCACTGTATGAGAGGGAGAAAACAAGGAAAGCATGTGCATACATCTTCTTCTTCTTCTTCTTCTTCTTCTTTCTTTTGCCCGCTATCTATACAAAGAATAATTTCTGCTGCTAGATACACAGAGCCACCACTTACCGCTGCTACTTCCCACGAACCCGCGCTCTTCCTCCCCCTTTTTACTTGCCTTCCTCTCCGCATTTTATTTCTCCTTCCCGCCCTAATCACTAACTCCTTCCCTCCCCTCTCCCATGTCTTCTAAACGACAAAAATATTCTTCACCTCCGACGGCGCATATTCCTCACCAGTCCTCGGACACGTCACCCACACCGCCCCCCCTTCATCCACAGACAACAATTTCTCCCTTATAGCCCTCTGGGAATACACGCGGCCATTAGGCAAAACCATGGGCGGGTTCTCTCCATCCATCGCTTCCCCCGTACACCGACAGGTCAAATACGAATTCCCAAAATGAGCCAAAGGCAGCCCTGCGGCCAGCGCGCGGCCCGTTGAAGAGCACACAGGGCAATCTTGGTTGTAGTTCCCTTCATCCTCCTCGTCCATCCCCTCCTCCTCCTCGTCCTCCTTCTTCGCTTTTTGTTCTCCTGGGGCACCGCGGCGACACAGAGGTGTCTTGAGCGCCGTCAGCCCCGCCTGAAGGCAGGCCTCGAGGGTGGTATAGGGCGTAGTCATACCATAACACCGACGCGCCTCTGCGGCAAACAACCCCGCCAACTCCTCCCACCTCTCCACGGAAAAGAGCCGCTGGTACTCAGGGACGGTGCAAGCCTCGGGATCAGCAAGCGCAAGAGTCGCCATGGCCTGCTGGACCTCTAGCAACTGCTCTGGCGACAGTCCGGGGGGGTTCGCGCCTCCGGCAGCGCCAGCAGCAGCTGTTGCTGCGGTGGTAGTCGGAGACAGGTGTTGGCTCGCGTACTCCAACGCATGGATGCGTTCCTTGCGTCGCACCAGTTCTAAGAATTGTTGCTTGTGTAGTTGAAACTCGAGGGAGCTCCCCAACCGCCGCAGCTTGGATGCATGATCCGCGCACCACGCCAAGGCTCCCACGCAATCCCGCCCTTCCACCAGCTGCCGTTCTACCTCGCGGGATTCAAGATAAATGTCCAGGTCGAGCAACCCCGCCCCTCCTCCTCCTCCTCCTCCTCCTCCGGCTTGTCGTGTGCTCCCCCCTTCCTCCTCCAGCAGGCCCAGGCTTTCAAAATAACCCTGCCGAAGCAAGTACTCACCCACCAATCGCTCCAGCTGCTGCTTGCCCCCTGTTGCCAGCCCACGCCGTGGAGGGTGGTGCGGAGAGTTTCTATTGCCTGAGCTCGTAGTATTGGCCTCGTCATCCTTCTGTGCCATGGCCAAGGTCTGAAGCTTACGGTGGCATCGCTCTATAAATTCCTTCTCCTGCGCGTCTGCCACCACCAAGGCCTCTCGCAAATGAGACAACCGCGCCCGCAGTGCGTCTGTCGTAGATTCGGGGCTATCCTGCTGGTGGAGAAGCGCCACAATATGTCCCAGCTCGCGCATCACCTAGGGTGTGTTTGTGTGGGTGGTGGAATGAGGATTTGTTCGTCAGGGAGGGCGGCCCGGAGCGAATGTCAAAAGCCACCCCACCCACATTTCGCAGCGGCCTTACCTGCTTGCGGACCCGCTGGAAGTGGGAGCTGAGGGCCTCGCAGGAGATTTTGACGAGCGTGTACTCCAAATGAAACATGGTCGGGGTTCTTGCCCGGGACTGGGGCTGGAGCTTGAGCTGGGGAGGCTGAGGATGATGATGCTGGTCCTGGGGCTGCTCTGCGAGCGAGGGTAAGCAAGTGGGAACCAAGTCCTGAGCATGAGACCGCAAGACCAGATGTGTGCGCCAGATGAAAGCGTGGCTTGCTGTGCGTGTACGGTGGGTAGATGGATGGCTTTAGCGTGGGTGGAGTGTGGAGAGTGTCCAGAGCAAGGAGCGGGAGGGCAAAAGAAGGCGGCATCTCTGGCTTGCTTGCCTCCTTTTGCTTCCCCCGCATATAGACACAAGCTTTACAAACAAGACCGCCTCCACAATGCAGTGCTACTCATTGTCCTTCTTCTCATTGCTGCTCCCCTTCTCCCCGCTCTCCCCACGCACAACACAAACCACAGGCAGGCAGGCAAGACGAGCCGGTGCGATGAGATGATGATGAAGGACTAAGCTCCAAATAGACCATCCTCCGCTTTCTACGACACGACCCAAAATCAAAGACATGGGGCGCAGCCAACTGCAATACAACCGGCGTGCACGGGGCCGGGGCCGGGGCGGGGGGCGTGGCGCTGCAGGGGCTCCAGCGCGACGTGGGGGGGGGGGAGGAGGTCGTGTTGCGTCGGCCAAAGCGAGTCAACAAGGTAAGACGGGAGGGTAAACGCCGCGTAGCATTTCATTATTTTGTCTTTGAATCTGTAAGATGGTATCGTGGCAGATTTATTACGTGGGGACCGATAGGGAAGAGGGGACGGAAAAGCAGGATGGGGCACGAGGAGCATCGGCACATGCAGTAAATTCTCCGGAACGTGGACAAACAAAACCCTAACCAAAGCAACTGACTGATCATCCCATCACTATCCTTTCCAATCCAGCGGCTGTTCGGAAGCTTCCGTCGAATCAAGATCGTTTTCAGCGGGGCGGCGGAGACGGGAGCGGCGGCGGTGGGGAGGGCAGACTGAAGTCGGATGAGGAAGGCGGGGATGACTTGAGGGTGTATGCACTCAGGTGAGCGAGCGATACGGGAGGAATGGATTGATAATTGAAATGATGTGGCGATGCGTGTGTCGTGTTCCAATTCCTGAATCATTCGTTGCCCTAGTGCATAAGCTCTCTCATGCCCTCTGCTCTAATCTGGCTGGAGACGTCTTGCAAACCAGAAACCTCATAACTCACTTTCATTTCCTCCCCTTTCACACTTCTCCAATTACAGCACGGACTCGCGGTTGGGGCACCGGCATGTCCTGGCCGAGGAGGCTGGTGGTGGTGAAGCATTCGGGGACCTCTCGTCCTTGAGCCTGGTAAGTACATGCCTACGTCTAATTGACTTGAAAAGTTGGTCTCGTCACACAGCTCTCTTTGACCGAAGGCAATATTTCCCCGTTTGATCTACGTGAACACAGGACCTGGGCGCTTTGGCGGAGGGGCTATGTTGCCTGCCTGCGCATGTCCGCCTCGGGGGCGTGGACCCGGCCTTGACGGTGAGTGCTTGGATTAGGTGGGGTAGGGGAGGGGATGGAGGAGAAGAATTGATGTGGTAACGTATTGTTTTGTCTTTCGCTTCTCTTTCCTTAGTACACTTATATTGTATCTTTTATTTGTCGCTTTCTTACTCGTCTTTAAACAGGAGGGGTTGATGTACCGGGAGGGCTACCCGCCGTTCAACGAGGGCGAAGCAGCAGCCTCACCAGCAGCACCAAAATCCCTGGTCGAGCTCGTCGGCAGCATGACAAGCGCCGCCAAGGCGTCACATTCAGCCCCGGCTCCGTCCTCTTTTGAGCCACCGCTCGAGGAGTTGTTGGGTCTAGACCTGTCGTCTTCCACCACCGAAGAAAAGATAAAAGGAGCGGCTGCCAAAGCAACTGCAGCCCCCACCTCTATTTCTTCTTCTGCCCTGCCGTCGGACCTGGACGACCTCTTAAACATGGGATTGAGTGCACGCAAAAGCGGTGGGGCTGGGGTTAGTAGTGGTAGTGTCAGTGGCAAAAAAACAACAATGCCCAGCGACAACGAGGACGACGACCTCGAGTTAGACGATTTATTAGGGCAAGGGCAGCCAAAGCCACTAACCTCCTCTGTCCCTGCTGCTGCACCAGCAAGTAAGGCCGAGGCAAAGAAGCTTTCGGCGCTGGATGCGGGCGACTATTGAACCCAAAGAAGAATAAAAGAGGACAAATGTAAAGTGCCCACTTAATATGCCTTGCTTAGACGCCATCCTCATGTGTTTGCCAAGGGAGAATGGGCCAGGAAATGGCGAGAGGCGGCCGACTTCCTCTTACACCTGTTTACACTACTCCTTCCTTCCTATAGGCCTCCTCGAACGTGTGGAGGGAGTGGCAGTTGTGACGGGCTGATTGGGCGGGCGGAAGGGGGAGGTTTTTAGCCCGTGAAATAAGCCCGTGAAATTCTTCCGCGGGTTGAACTTGAGCCGCAGCGCAGTGTAAACAGGTGTAAGAGGACGACTACAACCGAAAATTATTGGTGAGCAACCGACACACGCCCCCAACTCATTCTGTTCGCTTGACAACGACCATGCCAAGGCTTGTATGTCTCAGACACATCAGCCCCGTCACTGCTCGTACACTTTGCTCGCCCTCGGCTTGGCCTGAAAGGGAGGCCTGGTGTCTTTCGAGACGGGAGCTTTGATGATGCGGCGGGATTTGATTCATTCTTCATCATGAGGAGGAAGAAGTGCTCGTGGAAGAAAGTTTGGCCCTAGCTAACCGTGACCACACACAATACACACCACGCAGGCATGGCTCGCAACGACTACGAGCCTATCAACGACACTCGGGGGGTGGTCTGGGGCATTGAAGCCGGCGCCGTCGACAATAAAGACCTCTACCAAGCCGACGCAGAGAACCCCTTTGGGAGCAATGATGTTCGCGTCCATCGCAGTGCTTCTTCCCCTGCGCAGTCCGATCCTGCCCGCCGGCGTTTTCTGTGGTGGGTCCTGGGCCCGGCCGTCACGTTGCTGGTGGTGATTGCCGTGGCGGTGGCGGTGGTCTCGCAGAGCGCCGTGCCTTTGCCTGCTTCCGCGGGCAGCCCCCTCATGCCCACCCTGGGCGCGACCGGTCCTTCCTCTACTGCTGGCCACGACAACAACATGCTTTCTTCTACCTTTGCCATGGTGGACGAAAGCAGCACGGGCATGACGTTGTCCCGGGAAGGGGCTGTGGACATCACCACCCCCACGCCTGCACAAAAGCCGGGACCCAAAATGAACGCGACGACCGTGCTCTCTTGCTTGGAGGACAAGTGCGAGCCTTTTGTGAACCAGCTGGGGAAAAGCTGGAGGGAACTCGCCAACATCAACTTGCTGCGCTGCTTGGCTTCTTCGGCGTTCAACAAGACGCAGGCTGGTGGGTGTTTTGATCATGCGGGGCCGTCGGCTTTGAGGGATGATTTGGTGGCGTGCGCGGGGTGCAATAAGTGCATTAAGCTCAAAGACCAAGCTGGCGTTGACAAGGCTTGTGCCAAGTATCACGCGTGGGCGGCCAAGCAGAAGGCTAATGCCACTGCTCCTACTTTGGAGGCTGCGGTGGAGAAGGACGATGAGTTGGTGCTGCTCCAGCAGGGCCCGACGGCGGATTCGCTTGCTGCTAATTTGCCGGCCAGCTTGAAGGAGAAGTTTTGCAGTCAGTACTGGTGCCCTTAGAGAAGAACGAAATAGATGAGAAAAGGAGTGGGTTGGTTGGAGTGGTGTCCCGAAAACAAACAAATAGTCAAATAGCGAGTGTGTGCGTAGAGACCTAGAGATCTGTCCTGTGGTCTCTCTCTTTCCCCCCAGTCTGTGAGTGTGTGAAGATTGTAGTTGTGAAAGTGAGAGAGAGGGGGGTGTATACAAGGAGGGACGAGGAAGCGAGAGTGCGAGAGAGAAACTGAGAGTGTTAAGGTGCGTGCGTGGCACAGAAAGAGAAAGGAGAGACAGACAAAACCGGAAGAGTTGAGTTTTGAGTGAGTAAATCAAAGAAAAGAAAGAGGGATGAAAAAAAGAAGAAGAAACAACAATAGGACTGAACAACACCAAATACGAAGCGAGCTACACACAGAAACCAAAATGTGTTGCTCCCCATCAGAAGTAAATCCTCATCATTTCATTTCTTTGTTCTCTGATTTATTTTGTACATACCCTGTCAGTCTCTTGTCTCTCACCGTCTACTAGGACTCCCTCCCCCAGGCGAAGGCGAGCTCGCCCTTGGCACAGAGGAGGGCCTTCCCGACCCTGTCCCCTCTTCCTCTATCCCCCCTCCCACATCCTCCCTTACATCCGTGAAAATATTTCGAACCCATGGAGAGATCATCCCATGCGTCCTAAAATCCGCCCGCATGCTGATATAAAGAAATAGCTCATTCCGATCTTGTGTGGACAAGAAGCCTTCATTCATCAGCCCGGCCAGGTTGGGGGGAGGGACGATAAACAACCCTACCACCTCCTTCAAATCATCAAACGCCGCTTTGATCTCCCCCAAATTATCCACTAACACCGCACCAGGCGGAATACTAGGCAGGCTAGGCACAGCAGCAGCAGCACTCTTCTTGCTGGGAGAGGTGACCATTGTCGTCTCCTCTCCGTCCTCGTTGCTGCTGCCGCTGCTACCGCTGGTAGTGGTGGAAGGAGGACTATAAAGAAAAGTGAAACACCCAGAGATGATCTCGCAGTCCTGCATGAGAATGAGAGCCCCCGAGGTGTTAATTCGGAGTTGCTTCGTACGAGACATGAGCAGGGCTTGTACCCTTAAGGCAAGAGCAGCGACGATGACGCGTACGTCGTTCGGTGGGAGGCTCCGACGCAACAACTCGATGTGATGGTGCAAGCAATCCCTCAAGGTCAAACACGCCCGAGTCGCCTGGAGCTCCGTCACTGTATTATCCTTCGGCAAATAATCCGTTTTCGTCAACAACTCACGGTGGATTCGGTCAGCTGTACGCATGATGGCATCGAGGCAACGCTCAATGGTCTTAGCCCCTGCTCGCTCAACCCTTGCGAGGAACGTACGACAACTTTCTAGTAATACTGTTTGGGTGGTCGTTTTGGATTGGACCTCGGGCAGGGCGGTGGTGCGGAAGAATTCCTTGTAGGTATTGACCCAGGTATGGACGGAGGCGAGCACTTCGTAGAAAGCGGGGGGAGGGGCGCCGGTGGTGGGAAGCTGGACGATGTTGCTGGCGGCGGAGAGGGAGGGGAGGAGGACGCTGGTGGCGAAAAATTTGTGGACGACTGAGAGCATCTATGTGAGCGTGGGTGGGAGTGAGGTGTGAATAAAGTGAGTGCGTCGAAGCTACGTGGGAAAGAGAATGCTGTTAGCGCAAAGATGAATACTTACCCCTTCTCCTTCAAATCAACAAAATCACCTCAAACCCTCCCCAAAAATCCAATCAACCGTACGTACCACCAGCACATTATCCGCCCGCTCATCATCCTTCCGAAACATCTTCGCATTCCGACTCAGGGCATCCCGGCAATAATCCAAAAACGAGCCAAGCACCTCCTTCCTCAACCAATTCTGCAACATCACCTCATAACTCTCCACCCGCTCCAGCCGCACAGCTGGCAACAAATCCGCATCCCCCCCACGCACACCCCTCTCCAACAGCTTCTTCTTACTCTTCCCTACCCTCCGCCCTCCCTCCCTCCCGTCCTCCCCCCCACTAGTCAACCCGATCTCGGGCCCAACCGCCGCAGCCAACCCATCCACCAATCGCATCTTCAACAACGAAACCTCCTTGTCTAGATAAGACTCACGTTGACCCACAAACAACTCAGCAAATTGAATCTTCACATACGAACTCAATGCCTCCTGCGACCGACTCGCCCCAACCCCTGCCCTTCCTCCTCCTCGTCCTCCTCCCCCCCCTCCAGCAGCAGCCGGCACTCCTCCCGCTGCCTCGTCCCCAATCCCCCCCTCCTCCTCCAGGTCCTGATGCGCAGCTCGACGCCCGTCCTTCCCTCCCAACCACACAACCCCACCAGCTGCAGCGGCAGCAGTACCACCATTCCCTCCTTGCTGCTGCTGTTGCTGCCTATCTTCCCGGTAATTCTTCTCCGCCTCCAGACAATGCTCGATCAAATCAGTCGCCAGAGCATTCGTCTTATCATGCACCATCAACAGCATATCCAAAGAGTCCGACACCGAAATACCCGATGACTGCTGCTGCTGCTGCTGCTGCTGCTCTTGACCCCCACTAACGCCAGGCGAAAGCAGCAGCCCCTCCCCGCTGCTGCTGCTGTTGGTGTTTTTGTCGTCCAAGACCTCGGCCACCCGCACCTGGATCCCAAACGCTGGGTCGTTCACCATCCGATCAATCAACATCCTTGTCACCTTCAGCGAAGCCGAGGGCGGGAAAACCTGCCGAATAAGCGTGAAAGCTTTTTGACACAACGAGCTAATCAACCCAAAAAACTCACTGAGGGCATCCCGCATCTCGTCTGCATCATCATTCCCCCCCTGTCGGCGGGCCGCCACCGCCTGGACCTGCTTAGCAACAATAGTATAAATATAAGTATTATAAAGCTTGACTGCATCCCCAAATTTGAGCAACGAAGCCGCGCAATCCCGCATGGTCTCAATATCAGAAGACTGCTGCTGCTGCTGCTGCTGTTGGTACTGCTGCTGATACTGCTGCTGCTGCCCGCCTTCCGCCATGGCAGCCGCCTCGAACATGCCCAACAACCGACTCTCGAGCCGCTCGCCAAACACACGGATGCAACGGACGGCGTTCTCCAAATGAGGTGCATTCAGGTCTTCGCAAATCACGTTCAAATCACTCAGAATACCCGCAGCTGCTTGGTAGTTCGCATCGTCCACCAGCGGCGCCAGCACGTCATTCGACAGCATTTCAATCCGCTCGCTTTCCGCGTCTTTGAGCATGGCCTCGTACCTCAACGTATCAAACGCCAGAAAGTACTCTAATAAACGCTGGGCGTGCTCGGCTTTCTGTCGTTGAAACTCGGTTTGGGAGAGGGATTGCCCGATACGGACCGCCGTCAAGCCCACCTTGCGGAAATGCGTCTCAATGTCCTCGATGCTCTCGTGCACTTCCTGCAACGCCCGGTGGTGCCGATCCAGCTCCTTCTTCCGTTGCGGGGCCGAACGCCGTCCCTCTTCTTGCATGGCCCCAATGCGCTCGTCGGCTTCCTTGCCCAGGCGGGCCAGGCGGTCGAGCGTGACGGTGAACAGCTCGTCCAACGCCACCGGGTCAAACCCAAAATCGCCTGCCTTAGCCCGGCCCCCTGCCTTGCTGCCATTGCCGCCGCTTATTCCGCTCGTGAGCCGCTCGATAAAGGCACTGACTTGAAAGGCTTCGGGGGCCTCGCCCAATAGCAGTGCCCGCAAGTCCTCTACTTCGGGTGCTGCTGCTGCGGCTGCTGCGGAAGATGGTGCTGACGCCTTGACGCCCGCTGCCGGTGGTGGCCGGGACTTGCTGCTGCTGGACGAGGACGAGGCCATCGTTGAGCTCGCCTGTGTCATGTCATGTGGGGTGGGTGGGGTTGGGGAAGTGAAAAAGAGACGACATGGGCGATATGCATCGGCGACGATTGAGGCAGGCGGGGGCAGCGGAGGTTTTGGCAAAGCAAGGATGAGGCACC
>Ga0105054_10007298_pt1 | contig 15074 bp, 2 predicted proteins | sample BON02_FD_78091 | JGI IMG/M metagenome (GOLD analysis project Ga0105054, IMG submission 78091) | Freshwater microbial communities from Lake Bonney liftoff mats and glacier meltwater in Antarctica - BON-02 (megahit assembly) | ecosystem: Environmental > Aquatic > Freshwater > Ice > Glacier...
AACGGTCTTCCTTTGACACCGTCAATAGATGACGACATGCGGCAAACTCTGCTTGCAAATCTCTTGGGCGAAATTCGTGTATCCTATGCAGAATGTATGAAAGTTTCTATACTCGAATACCAACTCAGAAGTCCACGAACACAATCGGAACTCGATGTGGATCCTACATGTTTGAGAGATTCTCAATTCGATTGGACGAATAAAGAGTATCAAAACTACAATTGGAGAGTTCTTCGTGAAACCGGAGTATCTACTAAACGCGTTGTAGATTCATCTGTTCTCATCGAGAAATTGTTAGTGGTACAACCGGTGCTTGCTGATATTCTAGCTACGTGGGAAAAGATGGATATGGAAGATGGATTTGTTGATTTCGAGTCCATTGATTTTCTGCTGCAACTTCCTATGAAGGCGAGTGAGTTCAACAGTCATGTTGAAAAAGTTGCGGATGAAGCTCGAACGACTTTGAAAGAATCGTGGCTTTCAGATACATCCGAGATACTATCAGTGGCCATTAAACATGATACTCTCACAGATCCGGATACCAAGGAGCTCGTTCTAAACGACAATGCTAGACGTCTTATCGTGGCTGCTTCGTGTATCATGTCTTCGCAGGTACGTTCTTCTATGGAAGACTCGATAGATCTGTTTTCAAAATTCTTTGAAACGTTCCACAAAAATGAAACCATCACATCACCGCTGTTCCTGATTGAGTTGGCACTCGACAACGATGATAAGCTCGTATTTATTCCGACACCGGAGGAACTGATAGTGCAGGTTCACAATGGGCTCGATGCCATTGTTGCTGCAGGTGGATCGCTTCCTAACGTAGACGGTGAACGACATCTCGGGCCTTGTGAGTTGCATATTGAAGATCAATCTATCAACGACATCAAAAATTCAGTGGCTGATATTATCCAAGAACGATACAAGGATTCTTCCAAGTTGGTTTCGCGATTTCTAAACTTCAGCCAATTGTATGATGGTTCTGAAGATACAGCTATTGCTTTTCAGTTGAAAAATCGAAAGTTTGGAGCAGAAAGTCGTAGTTCCCTGAAAGACTTAAATGCAGAACTGGAAAGATTTCGCGAGATTCAAAATGTTGTGGAAAACACGTGGGACGATCGTGAATGTTTTTCTATGTTCGTCGTAGATTGTTCTCCAATAAAACAGGCCATCAAAAAGAAAGCGGAGAGTTTTGTCAGTACAGTTCAAACACAGATCGCACAAGATAATTCCGATTTGATGAAGGGCTTATGCGATAAATACGCTGAAATAGTTTCAACGCTGTTAGCAGAACCCGAAGATAGCGAGGCGTTACAGAGGCTGATGTCGTATTGTAAGGAAATCTCGGGGATGATAAAAGACATGGAGAAATGCATAGTAATGGAAGTTAGTCCCCGAGTAAATTTCGCGGTGAACTATGACTACCACATGTCCGAAAGTGATGTTAGTCTGCTTAACAAAGTATTCAGCTATCCTGGGAAAGTATGGGAAGCACAGCATCGAAGTGAAAAGCTCCAGGAGGATCAAAAGCAGATGCGCATCCAAGTGCTAGAACGACGTAAAGAGATTTTCTCGGATGAACTTCGTCGTATGGAAGAAGACTGCAAGAAATTACAAACCTTTGGAGACATCGCTGGCACTGAGAAATACTTAGCTCGAGTAAACAGCCTTCGTGAATCCATGACTCAAGCCGAAAGTGAAATCGATGGAATTCAAGAACAGGAAGACCTACTCAGCCAGGAATCATCTGTTGCAATCTGGCTTTCCAGGCATGGCAATCTTAAGAAAATGCTGGAGCCATTCGCTTTGTTATGGGATACTGTATCTCAGCACTACGAGCAATCAACTCAATGGATGAAAATCTCGATGACGAGTCTAGACGCTGAAGAGGTTGACCGGGAATCAGATAATACCCGACGAGCGATGACGAAGCTGGTGAAGGAATTTGAGAGGCAAGAGCTTCCTGAGCCACTCAAAGTAGCGAATCAAATATTGTGTGAGGCCAAAATTTTCTTGGAAGAGTATTGTCCCTTGCTGCTATTGCTCTGCAACCCCGGTTTAAAAGAACGGCATTGGAATTCCATGGCAGACATCACCGAGTTGCCGCTTGAATATTCGCCTGATTTGTGTTTAGATCAGGTAGTTAAATTAGGATTGCACAAATTTACTGATAAAATAGAAGACACGTGTGTGGCAGCCAATAAAGAGTATTCACTGGAGAAAGGAATGAATAAAATGGAGGAAGAATGGGATGGGATGGAATTCATATGTAAATTGTACAGAAATACTGGTGCTTACATCATCGGGGGCATTGACGAAGTTCAGACTCTGCTGGACGATCATATTGTCAAAGCACAAGCGATGAGAAGCAGCAGGTATATCCAACCGATGATCAAACGGATCACCGAATGGGAAGGGACGTTGAACGCTCTTCAGGATATCATAGACAATTGGCTTCAACTCCAAGGCACGTGGTTGTATCTTGAACCTATCTTCGGGTCTCCGGATATCATGAAACAAATGCCAGCAGAAGCCAAAATGTTCAATGTAGTTGACGATATTTGGAGAGACGCAGTAGGTCAAACCGCGGAGATTCCATCGGTGATAGTAACAGCACGACGCGCTGGTCTTGTTTCTGATTTAGTAAGAGCGAACCAACTCATGGATGAAATTCAAAAGGGTTTAAACAACTATCTCGAAACGAAACGTCTTTGCTTTCCGCGCTTTTTCTTTCTTTCTAACGACGAGCTTTTGGAGATCTTGTCGGAAACCAAAGATCCTCTTCGAGTTCAACCACATTTGAAAAAAGCCTTCGAGGGTATCAACAATTTGGAATTCACTCAAGATCTTGATATAGTGGCCATGTTTAGTCCTGAAAAAGAACGCGTGGATTTTGTATATGATGAAATTGATCATGAGGTGATTAATCCAAATAAAGCTGGTGGTAATGTGGAAGTATGGCTGGTTCAAACTGAAATTGTTATGCGTAGAAGTGTTGCGTTATTTATGGATCGATGCATGAGAGCTTATGCCGAATGTTCTGAAAGAACAGAATGGGTTATGAATTGGCAAGGTCAGATGCTCATTGGAGTGAGTCAGACGTTCTGGACCCAGCAAGTGGAAAAATCACTGAGGGAAAAAGGGAATGCTGGATTGTTTGAGTATTATGAAGTCTTAAAGAATCAGTTGAAAGACATCGTTACTCTTGTGAGAGGAGATTTGCCCAAGCTAGCTCGTACTGCTATTGGTGCGATGGTTACTCTAGACGTTCATTCACGTGATACTGTTCAGCAATTAGCAGATGCTGGTGTTTCCTCTCCTTTTGATTTTGATTGGATATCACAGCTTCGATACTATTGGTATGACAATGGCGTCTCGGCCAAGACAGGTGTACCAGGTTCATTGGATGTAAAGATGATCACCGCAGTACGAGAGTATGACTATGAGTATTTGGGATGTTCAGGGCGACTTGTGGTCACTCCACTCACTGACAGATGTTACAGAACACTAATGGGTGCCTTGCAACTGCTATACGGAGGTGCCCCAGAAGGCCCTGCCGGAACAGGTAAAACAGAAACCACAAAGGATCTTGGGAAAGCTGTTGCCGTTCAAACTGTGGTGTTCAATTGTTCCGACGGTCTTGATTATCTGGCGATGGGTAAATTTTTCAAAGGACTACTGGCTTCCGGTGCATGGGCTTGTTTTGACGAGTTTAATCGCATTGAACTTGAAGTATTGTCAGTTGTCGCGCAGCAGATTCTTACCATTCAACGAGGAAAGGTTTTGAAATTGGACATGCTAGACTTTGAAGGCACTAGACTTCCTTTGAAGCACGGATGTAATGTATATATTACGATGAATCCAGGATATGCTGGTAGGTCAGATCTACCTGACAATCTAAAGGCGCTATTTAGACCGTGTGCTATGATGGTTCCTGACTATGCAATGATTGGAGAGATTATTCTGTATTCATTCGGATATCTCAATGCAAAAGTGCTTGCAAAGAAGATTGTATCGACATACAAGTTGTGCAGTGAGCAGTTAAGCTCACAAAAGCATTACGATTATGGAATGCGCGCTGTGATGTCGGTTCTTAGAGCAGCAGGAGCTCAAAAGCGACTTCCTGAAAACCGAGAAACCGATGAGAGTATTTTAATGCTGCGAAGCATCATTGATGTAAACGAACCCAAGTTTTTATCGCAAGATATGCCGTTGTTTGGGGGCATTGTGGGTGATTTATTTCCAGGTGTATCTTTGCCTAAACCTGACCGCAGTGTGTTCCGGTGGGCCTTTGAGGAAACGTGTTCCAAACTGAACTTACAAACAAACGAATACTTTTATGACAAGGTAATTCAAGTGTATGAGATGATGCTTGTGAGACATGGATTCATGGTAGTTGGTCTTCCATTTGGAGGTAAGACCGCTAGCTGGACTTGTCTGCAACACTTGTTGACATTGTTGCATCATGAATACCCTGATGATCCACGATGGACTACTGTTGTTCCTGTAGTTATCAATCCCAAAAGCATTTCAATGGGCATGTTATACGGTCAATTTGATCCAACCACTCATGAATGGACAGATGGGGTACTGGCTATCAAATATCGAGATTGTGCTAACAACAAGATAGGACTACCTGATGACCGCAAGTGGGTTATGTTCGATGGTCCTGTGGACGCTATTTGGATTGAAAATATGAATACTGTGTTGGATGATAACAAGAAGTTATGTTTGCAAAGTGGCGAGATGATTGCACTCTCCGATGTAATGTCCATGATGTTTGAACCGATGGATCTCGAGGTAGCGTCACCTGCTACAGTGTCGCGATGCGGAGTTATCTTCTTTGAACCTCACAGATTGCGTTGGTTTCCTATTCTAGACTCGTGGTTTGATCGAATCACCGTAGATGAGGATATAGTACTGGATCAAGAGGAACAGCAATATGGTTTCTCCGTTACAATTCGTCAGCGAAGATTGCTTCATGTTCTGTTTTACTGGCTGATGGAACCTTGCATGTTGTTTGTCCGCAAGGAATGCAAAGAAGAAGCTCCAACGGTGGATTCCAATTTAGTTGTCAGTTGTATCAATTTGCTGGAGAGTAATTTAAGTGAATTACTCCAAGGTACCGATAGGAGACAAGCTACGGATGCAGAACTTGAGACGTACTTCATCTTTTCGTTGATATGGTCTCTGGGGGCTTCCATTGATTCCGATTCTAGAAAGAAATTCAGTGATTTCTTGAGACAAGTTCTTGGCGATGATCAAGGTACCTTTATACAGAACAACTATTCAGAGATATGGATCGGGTTACAAGCTCGTGATTGGTCGCTTCCCAACTTTTGCCTGGATGTCAAGAAAGAGGAACACGAAGCAGCGGAAACCGAAGAACGTTCCGAAGATACACAAGTGGAAGTTCTTGAAAAGCCTAAAAAGCATTATTCTGAATTAGAATGGGCCCAAAGTGACTCAAAACGAATTGTGTTTTCAAATCCTTTACCAGACACCGGATTAGTATACGACTATGTTTACCTTCCTGAAGAAGCCAGATGGAAAGATTGGGTGGAAACGTTAGATGAAACTCGAATTCCTTACGATGCAGAGTATAGTGCGATTGTGGTTCCTACTGCAGTCACAGCGCAGTTCTCACACTTGATGCGGCTGCTATTTACGCATCAGAAACCCACCTTATGCGTTGGACCTACTGGAACAGGAAAATCAACTTACGTGGTGAATGTTTTGATGGATCAATTGGATCAATCAGTGTATACGAGTATCATTACTGCTTTCTCGGCCAACACGAGTGCTGCCCAATTGCAAGACATCATCGATGGTAGACTTGACAGAAGAAGGAAAGGTGTCTTCGGACCTGCATTAGGAAAGAAGTATGTGCTGTTTGTAGATGACTTAAACATGCCAACTGTGGAAGAATACGGGGCTCAACCTCCAATTGAACTTCTGCGACAGTTCTCTGATAATGGGGGTTGGTTTGACCTTAAGGAGAAATCCTTTCGTCGAATCATCGATACACTGTTAGTAGCAGCAATGGGGCCTCCAGGAGGAGGAAGAAACTTCATCACTCCTCGAATGATGAGGCATTTTAACGTCCTCACTTTCACCGAGTTCACAGATGAGACTCTTGTTCGTATTTTCAAAACCATTTCATCTTGGCACTTTTCCAAGCCGGGATTCAACGAATCGTGCAAAGATCTTTGTACAGGTATTGTGAAGGCCACTTTAGAATCCTATTCCAAGGCCAAATTGGAGCTTTTGCCCACACCTAGCAAGTCCCACTATACATTCAATCTTCGTGATTTTAGCAGAGTGGTCCAAGGAGTGTGTATGATATCTCCGCAAGTGCCTGGTGGTGTCGATAAAGCTCTTTTGGTGCGCTTGTGGGTTCATGAGATGCAACGAGTGTTTGGTGATAGGCTGACAGTCGATGAAGACAGACAATGGTTCATAAAGTTCATGAAAACCCTTGCTCCGAAACATTTCAACATGGATTTCAACCAGATTTTCAAGCATTTGAAAAAGGAGGACGACACGAGTGAGGAGGTTACTGTGGATGATCTTCGCGCTCTCTTTTTCGGAGACTATATGGTACAAGGAGCGGATCCTCGACTCTACAATGAAATCCAGGATTCGGTACAAGTAGGCGAAGTACTCGACGCGTATCTGGTGGAGTATAATTCCATCAGTAAGCAACCGATGCCTTTGGTACTATTTCTATTTGCAATCGAACATGTATCAAGAATCTCAAGGGTATTATCAATGCCAGGCGGAAATGCTCTCTTGGTGGGAGTAGGAGGTTCAGGTAGACAATCTCTCACCCGATTAGCTGCATTCATGGCGGATTTTGACTTGATTCAAATTGAAATTTCCAAAAACTATAACAAAGCTGAATGGCAAGAGGATCTCAAAAAGGTTATTCGTGCAGCTGCTCTGAATGTTCGAGACGCAGTTTTCCTCTTCAGTGATTCTCAGATTAAGCTTAGCACCTTTGTCGAGGATATTAACAATCTCCTAAACGCAGGCGAGATCCCCAATTTGTTTCCGAACGATGAGAAGTCAGAATGCTTAGAAGGCGTGCGACCATTTGCAAAGCAGGTGTACGGTAAACGAGCAGCTGATATGGGACCTATGGAATTGTGGCAGTTCTTTGTGAAACGAGTAAAACAAAAGCTTCATGTGGTGTTGGCATTCAGTCCTATTGGGTCTGACTTTCGGGATAGATTACGCATGTACCCCAGCCTGATCAATTGCTGTGTGATCGACTGGTTTTCTGCATGGCCTGCTGATGCTCTTGTTGCTGTTGCTCAACGATTTCTGGCAGACTTAGTCATTGAGCCTTCAGAAACAAAATCACGCGAGACCATCATTGAGGAGATTGTTTTACAATGCCAAGCGTTTCATACCTCGATTCAAGATCTGAGTGTATACTTCCGCGAGAGTATGCGTCGTGTCAACTATGTAACTCCTACTTCCTATTTGGAGTTGATTCTTGCTTACAAGGGTTCTTTGGCTACGTCACGGGACATGGTACTCCAAGGGAAGAAGAGATACGAGGTTGGTCTTGAAAAATTGGATTTTGCTGCAAACGCAGTTGCCGATATGCAAAAACAACTGACAGACCTTCAGCCAGTCTTGGCTCAAAGTCAGATTGAAACTGACGCTTTGATGGTACAGATTCAAGAAAAGCTTCCGGGTGTCAATGCAACCAAAGAAGCAGTGGGTAAGGATGCTGCTGTGGCCCAAGCCGAAGCAGATCGAGTGGGAGCCATCAAGAAAGAATGTGAAGACGATCTTTCAGTAGCCATGCCACTTTTACAAGAAGCAGTGGATGCACTCGATACATTGAAACCTGCTGATATCAATGAAGTCAAGAACTTCAAGACGCCGCCCGGAGGAGTTGTGCTCACTATGGAAGCTGTGTGCATCATGTTGAATGTTAAAGTAGTCAAGGCGAAAGATCCAAATGATCCCACAAAGAAGATCGATGATTGGTGGACTCCAAGTAAGAAGCTCTTAGCCGACCCTCAATTTATGAAGATGCTGAAAGACTATGACAAGGACAATATTGAACCTGCATACATGGCAAAAATTCGAGCCAAATTCGTCCCAGATCCAAATTTCACTCCTGATCTGGTCAAGAAATCTTCCAATGCTGCATGTGGTATGTGCAAATGGGTTCTTGCTATGGAAGCCTACGACAGGGTGGCTAAGGTGGTGGCCCCGAAGAAGGCTGCTTTAGCCGAGGCAGAATCAACCCTGGGTGTCACTATGGGTGAATTACAGTTGAAACAAGAGGCATTAAAAGCAGTGGAAGATGAATTAGGAGCATTGGAACAACAATTTGAAGATGCAACTCAGAAGAAAGTCGATCTAGAGGCTGAAGTCGATCTGTGTGGAAAGAAACTTGATAGGGCAAAAACATTGATTGATGGTTTAGGAGGCGAGAAAACGAGATGGACTGAGTCGGCATTTCGTTTGACCAACCAGTGTCGATTGCTGACTGGGGATGTGCTTGTAAGTGCTGGTCTAATTGCTTACTTGGGTCCCTTTACTTCCGCACTTAGAGATAAAACGATTGCATCATGGGTTTCACAATGTATAGAACGAGGTATTCCCACTTCGCCGGATGCTAGCCTAAGCACTACGTTAGGTGATGCAGTCGCTGCTCGACAATGGCACGCGGACGGACTTCCAACTGACAGTTTCTCTGTTGATAATGGTATTATTGTGTTCAATTCCAGAAGATGGCCCTTGCTAATTGATCCTCAGGGTCAAGCGAATAAATGGATTCGTAACATGGAGAAAGATAATGGACTTCATGTGATTAAACTCTCAGATGGTAATTACTTACGCACTGTCGAGAACGCTGTTCAATTCGGTCAACCAGTGCTTCTAGAAAATGTAGGAGAAGTGCTAGATGCTGCGTTGGAACCATTGCTACTAAAACAGACATTCAAACAAGGAGGTGTTGAATGTATTCGATTGGGTGATAGCACAGTGGAATACAGCCCTGATTTCAAATTCTATATCACCACCAAGCTCCCTAATCCTCATTATCTTCCTGAAGTAGCAGTGAAAGTAACGCTGTTGAATTTTATGATCACTCCTAATGGTTTGGAAGATCAGTTACTTGGAATTGTAGTGCAAGAGGAACGACCCGATTTGGCAGAGGAAAAAGCGAGACTCATTGTGGAAGGCGCGGAAAATTCCAGGAAACTCAAAGACCTTGAAGATAACATCCTACATATTTTATCGAGTTCTTCGGGAAATATTCTGGAAGATGAATCTGCAATCAATGCTTTGAACTCTTCAAAGATCTTATCGAATGAAATCGCTGCAAAGCAGGAGATCGCAGAAAAGACTGAAAAGGATATTGATGCTGTGAGGCAAGGGTATCGCCCTGTGGCTTACCATGGACAATTGCTGTACTTTTGTATCGCAGATATGGCTAACATTGAACCCGTGTACCAGTACTCGCTAGGTTGGTACAGCGCTCTGTTCATCAACGGCATCCGCAATAGTGAAAAATCAGACAATTTAGAGAATCGGCTGGAACTTTTGAAGGATTACTTCACCTATTCCTTGTATTGTAATATCTGCAGATCGTTACTGGAAAAAGATAAATTGCTATTCGCTTTCTTACTCACTGTGAAAATACTCATGGGGAGAAAACAGATGGATGAAGAAGAATGGTATTTTTTTCTCACCGGAGGAGTCGCAATGGAAAACACTCTGAAGAATCCGACCGATTGGCTTGCTGACAAGCAATGGGGCGAAATATGTCGTTTGTCTGATTTATATGTATTTCAAGGACTCCGAGAAACCTTCGTTGAGGATGTGGATTGTTGGAAGGCCATGTACGATAAGGGCAATGCACATAGAGCTACGATGCCAGCACGATGGAGCAGCATATCTAGCTTCCAGAAGATGTTGTTGCTCCGATGTATTCGACCCGATAAGGTGACGCTAGCAGTTCAAGACTTTGTGATCTCTGTTATGGGTGAGCCATTTGTTACGCCACCTCCATTTGACCTTCCTTCTTGCTACGCTGACTCCAACGCACTGTCGCCACTTATATTCATCCTTTCCCCTGGCTCTGATCCTATGTCGGCGCTTTTGAAATTTGGGGACTCAGTCAAGCAGCAGGTGGCATCCATCTCTCTTGGACAGGGCCAGGGACCCATAGCCGAAAAAATGATATCTTCTGCACAAGAAAATGGCACTTGGGTGGTGTTGCAGAATTGTCATTTGGCTGTTTCGTGGATGACCGCCTTTGAACGAATATGTGAACACATTACTGTAGAAAACACCTCTCCTAACTTCAGGATGTGGTGCACGACTTACCCTAGTGCTTCCTTTCCTGTCTCAGTGCTTCAAAACGGAGTCAAAATGACCAATGAACCGCCAAAAGGATTTCGTGCCAATTTGGTTGGATCTTACATGGGCGATCCAGTTTCGGACCCAGCGTTTTTCGAAGGTGCTGTATCATCAGAAAAGGAATCTTCGTTCCATCTGTTGCTCTTTGGTTTGTGTATCTTTCATTCACTCGTGCAAGAGCGGCGGCAGTTTGGCCCATTAGGTTGGAATATTCCATACGAATTCAATGATTCTGATCTCCGCATTTCCATTAAGCAACTCGCCTTCTTCATCGATCAATTTGACCAAGTTCCTTTTAAAGCACTACAGTACTGCACGGGTGAGTGCAACTATGGAGGTAGAGTCACTGATGATAAGGATCGTAGAGCATTGCATGTGATTTTAGAACGATGCTACTCCCCAAACATGCTACAGACTGGCTTCTCCATGAGTCCAAGCGGGGATTACAAAGTACCAGATTATTCTGTGTGCTCTTCTCACGGGGATTTTATAGAACACATTGAGCAATTCCCTCTTGTAGCTGACCCTGAGATATTTGGTATGCATGAAAACGCCACAATCACGAAAGACAATACAGAAACTAGTGCTTTGTTTGCTTCCATTCTGTTGACCCAATCCAGCAACTCATCCGGTGCAGGAATGTCTCCAGATGAAGTCATGGATGCTGTTGCTGAAGACATTTTATCCAAACTTCCTGATCAGTTTAATTTAGAATTGGCACAAGTTCGATATCCTGTGAGATGGGACGAATCTATGAACACCGTATTGCAGCAGGAGTTGGTGAGATACAATCGCCTTACTGCAGTCATTCGTCCGTCGCTCATCAACCTTCGCAAAGCCGTCAAGGGGACTGTTGTGATGAGCAAGGAACTAGAAGAAGTAGGTAATGCTTGCTTTTATGGAGTCATTCCAGATCTATGGATGGGTAAAAGCTATCCTAGTTTGAAGCCATTGGGGGGATACATCTCTGACCTCTTCCGTAGACTTGACATGTTGGGAAGTTGGTTGACTACGACTCCTCCTCCAGTCTTTTGGATTTCTGGGTTCTATTTCACACAGGCGTTTTTAACAGGAGCGTTGCAGAATTACGCTAGGAAAGAGAAGATCCCCATTGATTCTGTGACATTTGATTTTGAAATGATGGCTGAATCAACTTATTCAAAAGGACCGGATTCAACTAATGGTGCATATGTGGATGGGTTGTTTTTAGATGGTGCTCGATGGGACAAAGATATCAACCAGCTTGCTGATCCGTTACCGAAGGTATTGTTTAGTGCTGGTCCTGTAATGTGGTTTAGACCTATTCCTGAAGATAAATTGGTTCTTGGAAACTACTATGACAGTCCTGTTTATAAAACAGGAGAAAGAAAAGGAGTATTGGCAACTACTGGTCACTCTTCCAACTTCGTAATGTATATAAGAATACCGTCAGATAAACCAAAAGGGTTCTGGATAGAGCGAGGTGTCGCGTTGCTAACCCAGCTAAACGATTAAAAATTAAGGATACTATATATATAAAAGAAGTCTATAACCGTTTTCTCAGCTCCCACTCAAGTGCTGTTGATTTCAATTTATAATGTTCGAGCTCTGACAATGCTTTGGTTAAATCAAGTCGTGAAACTGCCAGCATGTATTGTAGCTGCTTGTTTTCAACCTTGAGATCATTTTGGTTGTTTCTCTGTTTCTTCAAGCCAAGGTTTTTCTTCTCCTCTTGAATCTCATGCACTGCCGTCTTTTGATTTTCTCCCACATGATTCAAATGCATTTTCTTATTCTGAATCTCAAGCAGCAATTCATTGGTTTCGGCGGCCGGCTCTTTTCGGAGAATCTCAATTTCGCCACCTGCTTTCAATTGAGATTTGTTGGGAATCGTCAGTGAATTGTCCGAGCGTTCATCCTCTAATTCTATTTGCAAATCATGCTGCTTCGATTTTATTTTCAAATCATTCTTTAATTCCATGAGCAAAGCATTCTTTGATTTCATTTTCAAATCATTCCTAGGTTCCTTTTGCAAATCATTCTTTGATTCTATTCGCAAATTATTCTCCAATTCCTTTTTCAAATCATTCTTTGATTCATTTTGAAAAGTATCCTTTAATTTGGTCTGCAACCTATTCTGTGATTTTATTTTCAAATCGTGCTTCAATTCCTTTTGTAAATCATTCCGGGGTTCCATTTGTAAATCATCCTTTAGTTCACTTTGCAAACCACTCTTTAATTTCATTTTCAAATCATCCTTTAATTCCATTCGTAAATCATCCATAAATTCCTTTCGTAAATCATCATTTGATTCCTTTCGTAAATCATCATTTGATTCCATTAGTAAATCATCATTTGATTCCATTTGTAAATTATCATTTGAATCCATTTGTAAATTATCATTAGATTCCATTTGCAAATCATTCTTTGGTTCCATTTCCAATTCTAAATCATCCTTTATTTCTATTTGAAAATCATTCTTAAATATCATTTGCGAATCATTTGAAACACTCTTTTGATACTGGATATTGTCCTCATCTTTCACATGATCGAATGTTTCATCCTGTACATCAATAGTTTCATGTTTCGTTTCCTCCACAAAATCAAGATCAGTGGCGAAAAAATCCTTTCCATATAGTATTGAATTTTCCCGTTCTTTCTCACGGTGCTTCTCTAGTAGGCGAACTTTCTCCTGCATTTTCAACTTGGTTGCTTCAACTTTCTTCTGATTTTGATCAAGTTCTCTCCTAGCCTCGTCCAGATCAGGAATACTATCATCAACAACATGTTTTCTTTCCACAGGTGGAGGAATATTCCCGCATCTTTCAGAATAAAATCCCTCCATCAGTAACATAAAACATTCTTTCGAAATACCATTTTTCGTGCCTTTCAATTTGAGCGAGATATCATCCTGCGACGGAATCCAGCTTCGGAATCTTTTATTTTTTGGAAGATCATCTACTACATTTCCTACATCCCGTACTAGGCCATCTTCATCTTCCCATTTGGAGAAAGCTGTCAATAATCCATTGCTACAGTACGCATCCATCTTCAATGAAAAAGAGCCGTTGAAAACTGATAATTTGAAAAAGGAAAATGTACTTGGATGGGGCCAAACGACTGATGCAGAATGGGATTTCCACGAACAACAACGATGATATAGAATCTGCCATCGTGATTATTCATACATGTCTACAAAACCAACCTTCACAAAAGGACATGAAAATAGCAATGAAAACGATTGAAAAGTGTTTCGGGTCTCTATGTCAGTGGCTTCAAGTGAATAACCCTATAATTGAAATAGCCACCATGGATTACGTCACCTTACTTCGCCATTTTAAAGATTATAATCGAGCTGTTAAAGTACTTTGTCAATATTCCCTCAAGGCCAACTTGACAAACGAACCCAAACTACTATTGAGCTTGGCATCATTGCTAGGCGACCAAAAATCTTATCAAAAGGCTTTGAGAGTTGCGTATGCAGCGATTGAAATATGTTTAGGGTCCTCTGATCACATCCCTATACTTCATACCGCATACTACAACTTAGGATGTCTCCAAGAGACGAATAAGGATTTTGAACGATCCATTCAGTCTTTTAGAAGCGCATTCGACTATTCCTTAGCATGGGCACCTGATTTGTCAGAATACCTGAATATGACATGGTCTACTGCTGTTGATTCCCATAACATTCGACTTTCGAAGGGCTGTGGTGGTCGAAGGAGAAACAAAATAGCTGATGCTTTGATAAACTATCAAGTCAAGCAAAAACTTCGTAGCAAACCCAAAAGAGTTGTTCCAAAACCTCGATGTGAGCCCGGTATTAACACGCATATCTTATTAAAGAATATATTAGAGCATCAAAAATGCGGTAGAAAATCCAAACGAGAAATTTCGGAAGGTTCTTCGATTGAAAGTGTAGATAGCGTAACATCTATTGACAGTGCAGAAAGTTTGTCAACATACTCGATTAAAAGTGAAGTTAGCATGGCAGTTCGATCCATTGAAAGTGCAGATAGCGTGCCTGTACAAGCAATCGAAACTCCTCAAACTACTTTGGAAGATGTTATCGGTTGTCCTCAATTTGAACGAGTACCCGAAATCATTGTGAATGTTGAACCCAAACGCAAAGCTCTTTGGTTGGTACAAAAAAATACTGGTATCAAAACGTGGTTCCATAACTCATATGCGGTGGTGGAGCAAATAGGTGGTGAAATTCTACGATGCAAATACATCAAAGATGGCGAAAAGTTTCAAGATATTTACTCCAAGAAACACATTCTCGCTGCATTCAAGCAGCATGCTATGACCACTAAACAAAACGTTCTATTTTCACACATAGGAGAGTGGATGCTTAAACAATGTATGGCCAGAAGATTTAAGTAGTCTTTATAAATAATGTATTGCCAGAAGATTTAAGTAATCTTTATACATAACTTATTACCAGAAGATCTAAGTAATCTTTATAAATAACGCATTACCAGAAGACCTAAGTAATCTTCATAAATAATAGAGGAACATCAATGTATAAAGTATTTTTAAACACTTTAGTGGCTACTTCATGGAACACGTTAGCAGGAGACATAGCTGTCAAGTCGAGGGATGCAATTAAAATACATCAGGAGAAATATAATGCGAATTCAGTGATTCCACATAATGTTCTTGCTTCTGATTACCTCACGGATTGCCATCAGGCTCTTTTC
>Ga0105054_10007307_pt1 | contig 15063 bp, 17 predicted proteins | sample BON02_FD_78091 | JGI IMG/M metagenome (GOLD analysis project Ga0105054, IMG submission 78091) | Freshwater microbial communities from Lake Bonney liftoff mats and glacier meltwater in Antarctica - BON-02 (megahit assembly) | ecosystem: Environmental > Aquatic > Freshwater > Ice > Glacier...
CCCATCATGTAAATGAAGATACGAGTCCCAATAACGAACGCGACAGACGCATTAGGGGGAACGGTTAAAGTATTCGCCCCCACCACGGTCATCGTCACTTGCTTTCCTTGGTCGGTCAATACGAGCGTGTAAGAGGCGACCTGCGCGTTCACATCGTCTTGCCATACCGAGTTTTGTAGCGCCAACATTTGTGCGGCGGTTAAAACATCGCCTGCTGTCCAGTCAATTTTACGAGCCATAAGTACCTGCCATCCTATTGTTGTTTGTCAAACGCATGAGATAAACCGCCCGTTAGTTTCACGCGGCGAGAGTGTTTGTATCTAGGAGACCTAGTGTGGCTGAGTCCAAAATGACGACGGGGCTTGTTGAGCCGATAGCCGTATCGCCTGCGGTAGCCCCACCTGAACCTGAAGCCGTCCTAACCTTGTTTGCGTCAAGGGTATTTGTGTCGAGGAGACCCATTGTGGCTGAATCCAAAATGAGGGCTAAGGTTTTTGCGCCCTCCGCCAAACTTGACCCTATGCCTGCACCTGTAGCCGTTCTAGGAACGATCCGCAACCTGATAGCCGTTTCTGAACCTGCCCCTGACCCTGTGGCTGTCCTGTTGTATCGACCGAACTCAGCCAAAATTGAGACATCCAGTTTCCCTGCCGTCGCATCATCCAAAATCATCAGATATTTGACTTCACCGCTTGCGGCACTGCCCGCGGTAGCCCCACCTGAACCTGAAGCCGTCTTATCTACGATGCGCAATCCGATAGCCGTCGCCCCGCCTGTGCCTGTGCCTGTAGCGGTGCTGAAGGCTGTGAGCAACCTGAGTGCCGTCGCCCCGCCTGTACCCGTGCCTGTGGCGTCCCTGTAGACCGTGTGAAGCACCGTGACGGTAGATGACCCTGTGCCGTCTCCCGTAGCCGTTCTAGGGGCGATGTGGAGTCCGATAGCGGTATCCCCTGCGGTAGCCGAACCGTCCCCTGTAGCCGTCCTGATGGCTGTGTGAAGCCCTTCAGCGGTCTGTGTGCCTGTACCCGTGCCTGTGGCGTCCCGTGGCGCGATATGCAGACCAACCGCCTCATCCCCTGCGGTTGCCCCGCCTGTGCCTGAAGCCGTTTTGAGGACAATCTTGTATCCGTCAGCCGCCGCCGAACCTGTACCTGAACCTGTAGCGGTCTTCGCATAGGTGGTGAAAGATGCGGGGGAAAACCTGTAACTGATGTTGTGTTGCTGAGGGCTGATCGAATGTTGGATGTGTTCAATCACCACATTCTGATATATCTTGGTTGGTGAACCTGTAGCAAAAGTTTTGACGACGCGCACTGCGTCACCCAACTCTAAATCTATGATCGTTTGCTGATTGGCAACCGAAATGTTGTTTCCAACAAAAACGACGCCCATCTGGTCGAAACGGTATGAAGGGGTGCTGAACAGGCTCAAAATGTATTCTGCTAAAGTCTGTGCAACAGCGTCCGAACATAACAGTCCGCTCAAAGACATGCCTAAAATCCCGAAACTAGCCTGACTAGCCGAATCTTCCGCAAACCCTGGGGTGAGAGAATCGATAGGGATGGCGGTGATACGGTTAAACAAGTTTTCTTGCCCGTAAACAATGGATTGCGTCGCATAGGACTGTCCTGTGCCGTCATCGGCAAATACTTTCGGCGAAACAGGAGAACCTGTCAAACGGTTCGTAAACACCAATGTCCCGTCACCCTCGTAAAACATGCTCCCACGCTCAGTCGCGTTCACAGCCTGCAACGCATCCAACAGCCGTGTCTGATCGGCAATAGGGTCATCCAAACAGGAGATAGTTCCAACCGCGATATTGGTGGCACCCGCGTAGGCGACTTCGGCAAGCGCCAAAATAGCGTTCACCCGCGCCCCTGACAACTGGGTAGCAGGGTTATATGTCTCCAAATATATGTTCGCTAAAAGGTTGAAGTCGTCCACGACATCGATTACCACCGTGGAACGGGTATTCGGCGACGAAGTTGGTTCATACGCGATGTCCACATCCGCGATCCGACCAGTAAAAATAGGTGTATCCCCATAATACAAAGTCATTTTTCGGCGGATCGTAACCCCTGAAGTGTAAGTTACAGGGTCCCAAAATCTTGATGACTGGTTCACGGGGTCAAGTTCGCGGTCATTGTTCGCAAGGGTCAAAGTCATTGTGCCAGTCTGAAAATCTGTGAACTGGTCATTACGCCCGCGGCTGATTTCGATGTTCAAAACGCGGTCAGTTAAATCGTCGGTTACGCGCCCGTTCAGATAATTGTTGCCGTCCAACACACCCAACGATGCGCTGTCGAGTGTGAAAGCGTTCGTCGGCGTGGACAGTTCGCCGATAAGTTTGTAGGTACCACCCCAAGGCATTACCTGCGCCATTAGAGAGTCTTTACAGGTATTTTGCCGTTGCGACGCTGATACTTAATCAACTCGTTCACGATGACATCTCCGATGACACGCCCGTCCGCACCCAAACCTGCGTTGACCGTCAAGTTGATTGTCGTCCCGCCACCCATGTCCCCCATTTTTGAGAGAGGGATTACTGCCTCTGGACCCGCCTCACCGAGTAAACGAATCATGGGCGATTTTATGATTCCGCCCTCCGCCAACGCCAAACCTGCCGCCTTGTATTGGGCGTACAGGGCTGGGAACTGTGCTTTCGCATCCTTCACAGGGGTATCGCCCAAGAAGGCAGGGCTGTTCGGGTGCTTAATCCGAACCGCTTGCATAAACGAGCCATACAAACCAGTTTTCGCGCTCGGTGTCACGGGCGACTTGGCGGCTTCAGTCGCACCAGCAACTATCCCTGCGACCGTCGCTGGCTGTTTGTCAAGGATGCCTTGCAACTCTGCCACAGTTTTGATGTCAGGCAGAGTGTCGGCGAGACGCTCCAACTCTTTCTTCAAACCTGCGACAATCCGCTCACCCAACGAAATGCCTGTCGCGTAAAAATGGTCGCCCAACTGCTTAGACAGATCGGTTGAAATCTTTTCCAGATTCTTGTTAATCGAGTTCGCCTCGGCGATCAACTGGTCGTTACCGCCAGCCAACAACGCATCAGCAATCTTTGTGCCAGCCTCGACACCAGCGTTCAAAACTTGGATAATGTTCTCTGCCGACAGCCCACGAGCCAACAACTCTTTAACCTTGTCCGAGAACCTAACAACATCTTTCGCCTGTGCCGCCAACGCCGTAATGAACTCGACACCCACATATTTACCGATGTCAAAATACTTGTCCCCAGCAAGTTTCCCAGCCTTCGTCGCCTCAAACGCGATGTCCTCAAACAACGCATTAGTCCGAGACACAGCAACAGTCCCGCCCGCAATCAACTCATCCGCCATCTTCGTCCCAGCCTCGGCACCCGCCGCAACCAACTGTTCGAAACCTTTTTGGGTCAAACCTAAGCCAACCAACTGAGACAACTTCGCCCCGAAACCCTTAGCCTTATCAGCCTGAGCCTGCAACAAATCAAGGAACGATATTTGCTTCGCCTGCTGTGTGACGGCGGCGGCAGTCGCATCAGCCAACTTCTGCTGAGCCAAAGTCAACTCAGATACAGGCTTTTGGGCGTCCAAGATAGCCTTATTGATGGCGTCTATAGCCGCGTAAGTCTGTTTACGCCCCCGTGCATTATCGAAGTCCTCATACGCTTGGTTAATGGCGGTCTGGGCGTCAGCCGCTTTTAGTTGAGCGTCAACCACGCCCTCATTGGCTTTCGTCACCTCGTCGTTGGCTTTCGTTACCAGATCAGCGAAATCGGCTTGCGACTTCAACGCATCGCTGAACGACAGGGTGTTCATGATCGAGTCGGCGACAGAGGCGGCGAACGCTATCTGTGTTTCTTTGAGGGCATCAATTTTGGCGTTTGCTTCGTCAGCGGTTTGGGTTGCTTTGGCGAGCGCCCCAGCGAAATCTAGTGACCCGTAGATCGCATTGTCTGTAGCCGAAGTGAGGGCGTTCAGTTTGCCTTTCAACTTATCTAGGTTCTTCTGTGCCTCGTCCAAGGCGTCCTGAACCACTTTGACGATAGCCGTCCGCAGTTTGTCCATCGACTTCTCTAACTTGTTGGCGGCGGCGTTCGCGGCGTTCGTGTTGGCGACGATGGGTTTCAGGTTCGTGTTCATGTTGTCGTATGCGGCACCCAACGCCTTCAATCTGCTGATAGCGCCACGAAGGTCAGCCGCTTCCTGCGCGTAGTTGATCCCCGCGACACTTTTCCTGTCCTTCGGAGCCAACGCATCCAATAGTGCTTGGACGGCAACCAGTTGCGCCGTAAAGGTTGCTATGTCGGCTGTGATTTTGATTCTGGCTTGGTAGCCGTCCAGCAAGCCAACCGTCTTAATCAACGCTTCAATCTGCTCTTCGGTAAAACACGCCTTTGTCGCCGCCTCAACAAAACGGTTAGTCATAACCTGTGTGGCGACGGCGATTTCTGTGCTGGACTTGCCAAGTTTGTCCATTTTGAGGGCGTTCTCGACGATGGCGTCCGCCAAATTAAACCCTGCCGCAGTCAAAGAATCAAAGTTTCCCTTCGCCGCGCCAACTTCGTCCACTAAACCTTGCAACTGTTTGCGTTGCTCAAAAATCAGTTTGTTGTCCGTGTATTCGTTGAAAGCCATCAACCCCATCATCGAAGTCTTCAACTGCTCCACGGTAGGGATCACACCCTCGTTAGCCTTCTTGAACTCGTCCAAACGGTTGATCATCCCGCTGACAGGACCCCTAGATTTTATGAAAGCGACCTCACTCTTTTCCTGTACCTTCGTCACAGCCGCGATAGCCTTGCCTGACTTTATCTTTATATCCAAATACATTTGAGTTGACTCGCTTAAACCCCTACTGGCGTAATCTGCTCTGACTTCTGCCTCCGTGTTCTTGATGATTTCGAAGTTTGCCTTACTGATTGCTTCGGTGGCTTTCAACTCATTCTGAATCATCTCCGTGAGGTTGCTGTCCTCTTGTGCGTCGTTGAGGGCTTCTAGCACTATGACCATCTCAACCATGCTGGCGGTCATGTCTCGGTCTGCCGCGTCTTTTCTCATTTCGGCTTCCGTCAAGCGATCCCACTTGGCAACATATTTTGCAATCACCGTCGCCTGCTCCGTTAGGAACCCGTTTTGGGTTGCTATAGCCTTAGACGCATCGAGCGCACTCTTCTCGAAAGCCATAAGAGTCGCGACGCCATCCGATGTTTCCAAGCCTGCCTCGTGAAGTGCGAGCGTCAACTTGTCGCCCTGCTCGCCCGTCCCCGTCAGCGCGGCGTTAAGACCATCCACATTTTGCAGGTACAAGCCCAACGCCTCATTGTTCTTGCCTAATTCCCTGACCTGTTCGGCAATCGCATCCGACACCTCTTTGGTGCGTTCCTTGACAACCTTCTGCCCGTCAGACCACATCGTAAACACTTTGACAGCAACGAACACTGCGGCTGTAATTAGAAGCATCGGTCCGAGAGACGCCGCCATCGACATCATGGACGCCTTAAAGGTCGCCGCCATGCCCCCAAAGGTGTACTTAGCGGCACCCGCCAAACCTGTCAACGCCGACCCGCTAGACGCCGTAATCTTTTTGAACTCTAAAGCAAAGATTTGTCCGACGGTACTCATCTGACCGCCGACCCCAGAAATCACTTGCCCAAACAGCCCAAACTCAGACTTTGCTTTTTGGATAATTACGAACGCCGCAATCGCACTCACAAACGCCATCACCACCGTTTTGTTGCTCGCCAAAATCGCCGCCAACGACGCCAAACCGTTGACCATATTCGCCAACATGGTGATCGATGGAGCCAGCGCCCCAGCCAAACCGTCCGCCAACCCCGCCGCCATATCCAATACTGTCTGCGCGACTATCGCCGTCGCCGCACCCAACTTCATAAACGCATCAAACAAAGGCTTCGACGCCACCAAGATTTTGACGAAACTCCCCCGCAACTTTTCGTTCGTTAACACCAACACCCCAAGACCGATCAGCGTTGGAGACAAAATGCTCAAATACTTTTGTAGCCCCGCAGGAGCAATAGCCGTCAACAAGTTTTTACCTGCCAAAGTAGACAACCCTGTAGCGAGGCTCAAAATCATTGGCGTATATTTAGAGATGGTCACACCCAACCCATCAAACCCCTTTTTGCCTAAGTCAAGGTTCGTAATGAAAGCCGAGAAAGTTTTGATGCCAGCCGTAAGGGGGGCAAGAAACATTTTGAACGCGATACCTAACTGGTCGATGATCGGGCGGAACGCGCCACCCTCGTCCGTGGCTCCAGCGAACGCTTTCAACAGGTCATAAGACGCCTTGATGGCAGGTCCGAACCCTTCCTTAATCGCACCGCCGAACGAAACCTGAATCTCGTTGAGCAGACGGGGCATAGACCGCAAAACTTTCCCTGGTTCGCGCATCGCCGCCTCGTAAACGCCTGCGACTTGGGTGCCTTCTTTCATGATGAGGTTCACCATTGCCTGCTGGCGTTCGGTGGCGGTTAGGTCGTTGGCGTTTTTGCGTAACTGGACGGCGTAGGCGGCGTAACCTTCTGATGCTTGGGCGGTAATGCCCGCTGATTTGAGAAGCATCGAGTTGCCTGTAGTGATCGCACGGGTCAAAAGTTGTGCTGTGTCCGTAGAGTCTTTTTGGGCGATAACAGCCAAGTCCTGTGCGACGCGAGCAATGTTTGATGCTTGCGCGACATCAATGTTGGCTTTGGCGAAGTCGATAGCCATTGTTTGTGCCACCGCCATCTGAATGCCTTGTCCTTTAATTTCTAGGGCGGCATCATGGATTGCTTTGGCGCCCAAGCCCGTAGACACACCTATCGCATCAATGGCAACCTTCAACTCAGATACGCGGGCGGCGGTATTGAACGCCTTTTTGCCGAACGCGATCATCGCCACCGACATGCCGCCGACAACACCGCCGATAGCGGTCAGACTTTTATGTGTGGCGGAAAGTTGATTCTGGAGTTGCGAAGCGGCGGAGCCGACCTGATTTATGCCACTGACAGCCTGCCCTGTATTGGCAGTGAACTGTATGCCAACTTGCATTTCTTCTGCCATGAATCACCTCCTACGGTCTTTGTGCCTGTTCCGCCTCGTAAGCCCTCAATTTGTATAGAGCCGCCCACTCAACTATTTCCGCAGAGGTAATTGGGAGATGGGCGGGGGAACCGTACAAAAGTTCGGCTACCGTCCGCCCCAACTTCTCCGCTACATCGAAGAGGAACCGCCGTTCTGTGTTGACGAGGAATCTTTTCCCGCTTCGTCAACAGCCTTGTCGCCAAAGCCAGACAGTCGCATGGCGACCGTAGTGATCTTGTCTAGAGCGGCACCCGATTTGGTCATGATTGCTTCAAGGTCGCTTTCCTCGAACACCTGTTCGCCTGTTACGGGGTCAAAGGTGCATGAGACGACCAGTTCGGGCATCATTTTCCCGAAGTCGAGCGTCCCATTGTTGGATGCGGCGTTTTGGATGATTGCGGCGCGAGCGGCACCACTCATTCCACGGATTTCGACATCTAAACCCCATTGCTCAATCTTGTGGATTTCGCGTTGAAGGTCATCTACTGCAAATATGCGGTCACGAAGGGACACGGTTTACTCCTATGGTTTGTGGTTTACTGATGCGCCTGTTGGCTCATCACGACCAAGTTGTACGGGTGATAGCCCCTGTTACTTGGAGGTCTGCTGATGCTTGAACTGCGTCGCCTACTGCGGCTTGAGTCTGGTATGAGGTCATGAGACATGTCCCCGTGTACTTGACCAACCCTGTAGTGGAACCTGCTGGTCCGTATTCGAAGTTGAGTGCTGTTGCGAACCCAAGGACACCCGCCAAAGTAGCGTCAGCCGCCGCGTCGAACAACCCTGACAGGCTGATGGTCGCATCTGAAAGACCTACGATGTAAGTTTTTGCTGAACCCGATACAGCGAAAGTCGTTGTGTCGGCTGTGGCAACGCTTCGTGGGAACGAAATGCTGTTCAGATAAGGACTGTAATCGACCAAAGACGCTGAAGCGTCGTGTAACTTGAATGTTGCTGATTTTCCATGTACGAATGCCATGATTTACCTCCGTGAGAACGATATTTGATAAGTGATTGCGCCTGTCCCCGCGGACAGTGTGTTCACTGCCCGTAGGTATCGGTTTACGGTGACGCCAGCCGCGACTGCTACTCGTTCCGAAGTTTTTACCGTGGTTGCTACCGTGGTAAATGTTGCCAAGTCAACCCAAACCGAGTTATCGGCTGAGTGTTGGACTTTTAGAATGGATGACACATCGCGGGTATTAACCGTGACATGCATTTGGGCGATACCGCCGTTAGCGGTGGATACCGTGTTGTCTGAAGATGAACCAGTAGTGGTCGCACTCACCGAAGCGGTAGCGGCTAACGAAACGCCGTAGTCGATTCCGCCGTCAGCCTGAGCGTCATACGAAACTGAAACCACATCGCCGACAGGAGACGAAACCTGATATGAAGTCGTTTTGGCTAACAACAGTGCGACCCGATTGCCGAGAGTCGTTCCTGCCGTAGCCAAGGTTACTGGCGACAAAGTATTCGAACCGATAGACGCTGTAAGGGTTTCGTCCACGGCTGACGCGGAGCCGTCAAACATGCCTGACGCCGAAACAGTCCCGTCCTTAAGACCCACAATATATGCCTTCGCCGAAGCACCGAACGCGGTCGTGTCAGCGGTAGCGACACTGGACTGCACTTGGGCGGTGTTCAAAAATGAACTCAGATCGAAAGCGCCGTGCAAAACGACAGCAGATTTACCGTGAATGAAAGCCATTACTCATCCTCCGAGACAGTCGCATAGACGACCTTAGAAACGGGCGCAGGCTTTACGGCTACTGGCTCGTCGATTTCAACATCACTGACTACTTCAGCCTTGGCGGACGCATCGGCTGGCTCGATCAAACCTTGATCCCGAAGCCATTTGATTGACTTGGCTGGGATGTCATCCACGATGTCGCCTGCCTCAGCACGACGATTAGGCGGGTAATCCAATCCTGCTTTTACGAGATATTTCGGCATCTGAACTCCTGATAGGGCGCCCCTCTACCCCGATACCGACCTGACCACAAGGGTACGGATGGACGATGCCGAGGTCACAAGGACACGAATAACTGTCCCGATAGTACCTTCCGCCGACACGACGGCTTACTAGACGACCCTTTAGTTAGAGGGTTGGATGTACCAAGGCGACCAGCCTGCAACATCGAACAGCAACCTGCCTGCCTTCAAATTGGTGAACGCATCAAGCAAAGGTTCTTGGGTGCAAATGTCCATCCGTTTACAGATCAGCCCTGCATATTGGGCGTGGTCTTTCTTCCAATGGACGCCATTGATCTGCAAAAGTCCACTATCCGAAGGATGAGTCATCGTGGACATTCTGATGAACTTGCAATTCTTATCGACAACCGAACCGCCGATACGGTCAGGACATCCGCCGCTTTCTCGGAGGATGATGTGTAACAGTCTCGGTATCTGCCTCCGCTCCCACCCCGCGGCGAGCGCCAACGGCTCGACCCACGACACATCGCCATGCCTGTAGACGCGGGCAACAGGCGTAGCCACAGGCGCTACGGTCACGACAGGCAACGGAGTGATAACAGAAACGACAGCAACCACAGGGGCAACAGCCACCGATTTCACCGTTCCAACAACCAAACCAACAATCAACACAACCGCTATAGACGCGGCAACAAAAAACTTTTTCATCGGCTAACCTCCGAATGTAGGTGTTCACAAGATGGACTTGTCACCCCGCAGGGCTTTCTCTTTCAACCTGTCAACTCGCCCTTCCCAAGGCTCATCTGACCGTCCCCAAACCCTACCCTAAATCGCCTGTCAAGGCAAAGACTACGCCCCGTTTTTTGCTTTACACCGATGACAGATAATAACCCACGGTCTGGTCACCGTTATCGCGAGCATCTTCTTACACCGCCAACAACGAGGCTCTTTATCTTCTAAAAGCCCACCGCCATAAGCGTTAGCGGGTATCTCGGTGTTGTCTACGCCAGCCATACGGTGAAATCACACCCGATAAGAGGACGATCATCGCCGTCGCGGGACACAGGATAAATCTCCGATGTGGACAGAATCGAAAGAATCGAAACCCCTGAAAGGGTTGTAGCACGGACAGCACCCAACACATTACGGACAGCGGTTGCTTTAGTTCTAGCGGACGGGTAATCGTTCCGTGCGGCTCGGCAAACCACCCGAATCCTCTGATGGTCAATCGCATAGACCGATGACCCGAAAACCTGTGAAGGTCCGACACCAGCGGATTCATACAAAGTGATAGCCGCGTCAGGGGTATCAGGTGTACGGGTAAGAAAAATGTCTGTCGCCACCGTCCCCTGACCTTCTGCCGCAAGGTGGATTGCCAACGCATCCAAGATAGCCATGTGTTACCCTTCGCCCCGTTCTTCGGATTGGGCTTCTTGCACTTGTCGGGCAATGTTGCGGGAAATGATATGTCTAGCGTTCGCCAACAACCGAACACCCATCCCCTGCAAATGTTCCTGAAGCGGGTCTAACAAATAGAACGCCTGCCTACCCTCGGCATGAACGAAGGTTTCGTTCTCGTGCTGAGGGATCGCATAGTTGACATTCACCCCGCCGCCAGATGAACCGCCATAAGTAACCTCTACAGCCACCGTGTTCCCCACATAGTAAGGGTCATGGACACGCCCAGAACTAGACAAGGCGCCCGTCAAAAACGGTACCAACTCGCGGGAATCAGCCAAAATATCTTGCCCCTCTTTATAAAAACTTTCCCCCATCACCACAGGCAACTGAATGGAAGTGTCCTCAACCATTTCGAGCAACGCATCAAGCCCGAACATTTGGACGCCAAACTGTCTGACAGCCATATCAGTTACCGAACGACACCGTTGTATGGTGCGTCCCGTCCTCATCGTTATGCACATGGACAGACAAAATTAGAGGCACCGACCCGTCAGGGAGCGTCATTTTAGAGTTCACCGTGACGGTTGGGGTGCCATAAAAAATGACTGTCCCAACCTCGAAAACATCACGGTTATCCGCCGACTTGACAACCCTGCCAGTTTGCATAATCCGACAGCGAGTGGTTGTCGCCGACCCAGAATATGTCACCAAACCATACGCATCAGTGGAAGTTACCGCCTTAACATCAACCGACGAAGGCATCAACTCAAGGAAGGACGCCTCTATTGTCATTCAGGGAAATTAGCGACGGGTGGAACACTCGTCGTACCCCCAGCATTGCGACCCATACCAATAGACATTTCCGAAGAAGTCGGATACCCCGCGTCGTCCCAATTAGGGGAAGGAGGCGCCGCCCGCAAAGCCGAAGCCCGCAAACTAGCCGCCCTATCCAAAAAACCTTTAGCCGAAGCATTATTCTGTGTCGAAATAGAAAGGTCGCCAACACTCCGCGAATAGTCGCTTTTGCTCTGATACTTGCCTGCTATCGCCTCACACGCGAACGCCGCAGAAGTGTACGCATCATTATTCCATTCAGCCAACAAAAATGTTATCTCGGCGTCATTGATTTGCTGATTCGTTGTATCAGTATCCCCACACAAAAACCGAACTTTGGCAAGGGCGCTTGCGGCAGGATCACCCGCATAGGTCCAAGCCACGGCTTACTCCAAAGTCAAAGTCAACGAGGTCATCTGGAAAGTGTCCCCCGCAGTCACCGAAGCCGACGCGCTGAACGCACCACTCCACAAACAGTTACCAACCGTAGCCGCATCCCACAACGACCAATGGGTGTAAACCTCAGTGTTGGAAACATTAGTCCAAGTCACAACAGCCGAAGTGACCATAGCGCCAGCCGACGCCGCACTAAACGAAGTGGACTTGCGGGTAGTTTCAGCCGCCGCGTTAGCCGTGCCGTCCTCACCTGGGTCGCCCAAATGCAACTTTGTGTAGGGCTGTGCAACGGCGAGTGACACATTCCTGAAAGTGTCTAGGAAAGCCAATTCCGCATAGTTAGAGATTGTCACTAAATAACCGCCTTCTTCTTGATAACTTCCGTGACAGTAGCCGATTTAATCGTTTGAGGCAACTGGTCTACCGCTATAGCGTCAACGGTCGCCCCTAAAACTTCTACGAGGTAACGGGTGTTGACAAGCGCCCGAACATTAAGCCAGTTAGACGCATCGACGAGGGTGCCTGTTGCGATACTTGAACCGTCAGCCTGTGGAAGCGGTTTAATTACTCTGTAAGCCATAATTTCCTTCCGTTCTTGGACACAACGGTCACTTTGACCGAAGGTTACTGTCGGTAGCAGACTACCGTGGTTGCAGATGCGATACGAATAGCCCAAGTAGCACTTGAAACCGCCACCACCGCAACTGATCCAACAAAAGTCAAACCAGTGTTGACAGTCGCAGTCATGTCGCTGGCGGCGGCTAAGTTGATAAGGGTGAACTCGATAGTGTCGCCGACCTCATAACCAGTAACCGCCGCGATGAGTAGTGCCGCAGTAGGGAACTGAATGTTGCGAGCCGTAGTTGGCGTTACCGCGATAATGGTTTTTCCATTCACATCGGTTGCCGACAGAGCCATTGACGCGCCATCGGCGACCGTACCTGCCGCTGGTCTGTTGACCGAGAAATCAGCCACTCGTGCGGCGCCGCTAGTGCGGAGCGACCCGAAAAGACCGTTGCCCTTAGTAAAACGATTAGCCATGATTTATGCTCCTAACGATTAGGCGACAACTGATGCGAAGAAGTAACCGAGGTCTGTGCCAATGACTTTCATGTCGAAGGCGACTTCTGCTTCTACGCGATCTGCTTTGAATTGCTCCATGCGCATACGCGATACGCCGACCGTTTGACCCAAACCGCCAGAGATACCTGTCCAAGACATGATGTATCCGCCTGAAGGCTGTAGCAAACCAGCCGAAGGAGCGGCATAGGTGAGGAGGGCGTTTTTGCCGTAGTTAAACGCATAAGCCTGTGCTGCGCCTTCGTTGTTTGTTGCCTTGACGCTCTTGGCGACAAGAATACGAGACACACCGAACAGTGACGCCATCACATCTTCAGTCAAAACATTTGACGAAGTGTACTTGATGCGGTCGATCAGATCAGGATGGTTCTTCAACTTGATGAACACATCGTAACCAAGAACGAGCGTGTTTGGCTCGTAACCAGTCGTGGAAAGAATGGTGCGCTTGCCCGTCTCGATGTCGCTGATTGGGTCTGAAGCGGTGTAATCGCTCCACAAGTTGCTTGGGGTTACATCCGTACCCCAAATGCTTGCGCCGAAGAAGGCGGAGACAAACTGTGTCTCCATTTTCAGCATCAAACGGCTTGTCACAAACTCGGTTGCTTCACGATCCACATTGATTGGAGCGTCAGCGTTTGCGCGAGTCTGATCGCCAATGTCCTTGTGGAACGCATAGACATCAGCCTGATAGGTGTCGGTTGCAAGGTTGTAGCCGCCACCTGCTGACTCTGTTGCGTCGGCGCGGCGCTGAGCCTCGTCACGGAACCAGTCATTCTTGGTGTAGGTGAAAAACTTGTCGCTCTGCTTTGATACAGGAACAACAGGGAAAACCCTTGTCGCGATGAAGTTTTGGTTCTGCTGAAAGTAGGCGATGCTGATGTTAGTCAGGATCGCATCAACATGAACCTGTGTGCTTGTTGGCTGTGGCATTGTGTTGCTCCTGTGTTACTTAGGCGGCGCGGTTAGGCGACGCGCAGTTGATTACGGCTGTAAGAATCTCGGCATCAGCGCCAGAGGCGAGGATGACCTGTCCGACGGTGTACTCGGTTGTGTCGGTTCCCGCTATTTTGGCGTCAGCCTTGCCAGCGTTGTTGGTGCCGATTTTGATGCCTGCGGCGATTGACGCGCTTGCGACAACTTTTGTTCCGCCGATGACCGTGACCGAAGCCTCTTGACCGCTGGTAGGACTGTTTTGCAGTACACCGATAGGGGCGTCTGTGGCGGCGGCGCAAAGAACGGCGTTGCCTGCCGAGTTCACCTTGACGAATCGATACTGACTACCAGACAGGTCTTCGCCTGCTGGAAGAGTGATCTTTAATGCGTAACCCGCGATTTCGTATGCCATGTTGTTTTATTCCTCCGTGCTTAGTGATTCTCTGCGCGGTAAGCCGCGTAAAGTTCTGGGTTTTTTCCGATGACACCTGTGACTGCTTGTTCCATCGTTTTGAACTCTCCGCTGGTGACAGCGGCTTTTGCCATTGCCTGTACGGTTGCGTATGCGTTCCCGTCGTCTGGGCGTGAACCGCGACCAATCTCTTCGAAGATTGCGGCTGATTCGGCTTGGGCGTTGGCGGCTACAAGAGCCTTCTCGATCTGCTCGCCCAACTTCGCATCAAGGTCTGTTAGACGGCGCAAGGCTGGTCCAACTTCTTCTGGATCGACAGTCAGGTGTGACCATGTGGCGGCTTTTGCTACGAACTCTTCGTCGCGGCGTGATTCGCGCTCTTTGCGGAGTTCCTCACGGACGAGAGTTGCTTCGCCCTGTGCCTTCTCCAACAGTTCGCGTACTTCTTTTGGCAAAGACTTCATCATGTCGTCTTCGTAATCGTCGTCTTCGTCTTTGTCTTTGTCTTTGTCTTCGTCTTCGTCTTCATCTTTGGCTTTGGCGTGTGCCTTCTCCATCGCTTCGATCTGCGCCTGCGAATCGGTGAGCGCCTTCTCTAGTTCGACGACTCGCTCGATGTACGCATCTTCCAGACTTTGTTCCATCCCGATTTCTTCGCTCACAGTTGCCTCCGTAGATTTGGCGCTCTTCATCACTATCCAACCTTCTTCAAGGTGGGCGGGGTGATCCACACCGCTAGTTTCCAAGACTTTCATGGCGACCATTTTGCGTTTTTTAATGTTGCTCATGTTCACCTTGAAAAAAGCCCACGGTTTCATCGCATCAGGTGATGCGTTTCAACCCGCGGGTCTTGGACAAAGACGAGTGTAGATACAGTTCTACATTGGCAAGTAGTAGACGGGGGTTTAGCGGCGGGAAGTTTTACTGCGCCGAACCTGCCCGATGGCATAGTCTTCGGCTAACACAACTAGATTGGCTACTAAGTCCTCAAACTCTTCGTCG
>Ga0105054_10007322_pt1 | contig 15046 bp, 9 predicted proteins | sample BON02_FD_78091 | JGI IMG/M metagenome (GOLD analysis project Ga0105054, IMG submission 78091) | Freshwater microbial communities from Lake Bonney liftoff mats and glacier meltwater in Antarctica - BON-02 (megahit assembly) | ecosystem: Environmental > Aquatic > Freshwater > Ice > Glacier...
TGATGAGTCACAAGCGTCAGCTGGATATTGTTGGCGCCTGTACAAACTTGGCCTCCACCAACCACCAACCCGCCATTCGGTTGGGGCTGAACATTGATAAAAGTTACTGTAGAATATACTGGAGCACAATCTGCCACTTGTACTACGCCGCGATAAAATGTTTGTACGGCAAGATTAGTCGCCAAATAAGTATTTCCGGTGTTTGCAATGGTGGTGATTGTGCCACTAAAATTGGATTGGGGACACGATTCCCAGCGGATGATGTTGCCAACTGCATTGTTCAGCGTTAACAAAGTCGAATTGACATTAATACAAACCGTAATTGGTCCTCCACTCAAGTTGCCGCCTTGTGCGGTGCTACGAACGTGAATTACTTTTGATGCGCTAAATACCTCAGCACAGCCGCCGTTTTTCAGTAACGCCCGGTAATATGTCGATGTACTTATGTTGTTAACGGTAAGGGTGTTGCTTGTGTTGCTAATGTTCGTAAGTGTGCCGGTGAAATTGGGGTTGTTGGCCGATTCCCAACGTATAATTTGACCTATTTGTCCTGTGAGCGTAAGTAGTGTGGAATTTGTGCCAGGACAGACGGTATCGTTGCCGTTAATCGTTCCTCCAATGCTCAAAACATCGACCAAAATAGAGTCCAAGTTGCTGGTCGTTGAATCGCACGGGGCATTCCGCAACCAAACCCTGTAATAGGTTTTGCTGCTGAGGTTGGTGGCAGTAAAGTTTGTGGTGGTATTGGCATGACTGGTAATGGTGCCTATAAAATCCGCGGTTGAGGCCGATTCCCACCGCAGAATAGTGCCTGTATGTCCGTTCAGCGTAAGTTGTCGACTATTGGTGCCGGTACATACCGAACTGCCGCCGCTGATGTTTCCACCTACGCTTGGTTGCACAACCGTAATTACTTTTGGACTTGCCTGGGCGGTATCGCAGTTTCCTTGCGCTACCACGCCCCTGAAATAGGTGGTTTGGGTGAGATTGGTGGCTGTATAGTTGGAGCCGGTGTGGGTTATGCTGGTAATAGTACCAGAAAAATCGGCTGTCAAGGCCGATTCCCAGCGAACAATCGTTCCGGTGTGTCCGGATAAGACCAATACAGTGCTGTTTTGCCCGCTGCAAACAATTAGGTTAATGCTGAAAGGGTTGTTGCCGCTCACGCTGCCGCCCACAGTTGCTGCCTGCATACGTACTACAGCTACCGAAGAATAGCTGGTACAATTGCCCAATATCAATTCAGCGCGGTAATAGGTTGTGGTGTTGAGGTTAGTAAGGGTAAGTTGGGTAGTGGTTTGTGCGAGCTGCGTAATTACCCCTGAAAAATCGGAGGTGGTAGCCGATTGCCAACGACTGACGCTTCCGCTTAAACCGCTTAGCGTTAGTGCCGTACTGTTGTTACCCGCACAAACCGTATCGCTCCCACTCAAGGTAGCTGTAGGTAATGCTGCCATGCTGATGGCTACCGTATGCGTGTAACTTTCGCAACCATCTCGGGTTAGCAAAACCCGGTAATAGGTGGTTGCAGTAAGATTAGTTACATTTTGTGACGTTGTTGTATTTGCGATTAAAGTGACATTGGACGTAAACCCGGAAGTAGTGGAGCTTTCCCAACGTACTACGCTACCTATATGTCCTGCCAAACTGAGGTTAAAATTGTGAACGCCGCTACAAACCGAACTGTCTTTGCTTAATGTGCCTCCTTGAGGCAGTTGAATGATTTGAATTACAGCATTTGCCGAAGCTTCTGCGGCGCATTCGCCATTGGCTACGATGGCTCGGTAAAAGGTGGTTGTGCTGAGGTTGGTAATGATTAAGCTGTCGAGCGTATGGTTGATGGTGGTCACGCCAGCGGTGAAAGCTGAATTTGAAGCGGATTCCCAACGAAGTATATTTCCTCTTTTGCCTCCTAGCCTAAGGGTAGTCGAATTGATATTTGCACAAGGGTTGCTACCTCCTGTTATTGTTCCGCCCACACTTGCGGAGTCGACTTTTACAAAACCAGTGCTGCTGTTGACTGCAGTACAATTTCCGTTTTTTAAAACTGCTCTGAACCAGCTTGCTGCGCTGATATTGGTTACGGTGTGGGTGGTTGATGTATTGACAATGGAAGTAATGGTACCCGAGAAATTGGAGTTGGTGGCGGACTCCCAGCGCACAATGGGACCACTGTGACCACTGAGTGTGAGAATGGTGCTATTGGTGCCTGTACAAACGGTATCACTGCCGGTAATGCTGCCTCCAATGGGCGTGGCATAAATGATTACGCTATCAACATTGGAGTATGCCAAAGCGCAACTCCCGGATCGAACCACTACCCGGTAATAAATTGGCGCAGTCATGCTGTCTAAAGGGCTTTGCTGCGAACTAGTGGTATTGACAATGGTAGTAATGCTGCCGCTGAAATTAGCTGTGGATGAACTCTCCCAGCGAATTATGCTTCCGGTATGTCCGGATAAAGTTAGGGTGGCCGCCACTGGAGAAGGACAAAACAATCCTCCTCCACTCAAATTGCCGCCTACACTGATGGGATTGACGGTAACTTTTACTGCGTCGGTAAATACCGCAGCTTCGTTTATGGTCTGTACCCTCCTCCGGAAATAACTGGTTTGGGTGAGTGCAGGAGAACTGTAGGTGAGTCCGGTTGCACCTGCGATATCAACAAAGCCTATAAAAAAGCCAGTGGTAGATATTTGCCATTGATATTGGTAGGCTGCTGTACCTCCATTCGCTGGAAGTGTGGATGTAAAAGCAGCGGGGACATCCCCTGAACAAATGGTTTGCGTGCTTTCTATTTCTCCCGGGCCCAGTTGAATAAGCAGAACTAACTTATTTGGCTTTGAACTTAGGCCAGCTTCGGCGAATGGAAACTGCCCCAAAGCAAGAAATAAGTATAAAAACGCTTTAAAAACCAATTTCATGCGCAAGCGGGTAGCTATTAATAGCGGAAAGCACATAGGATTAAAAAAGTTATGGGTTAGCTCAGTTTACTCGCCTTGCCTCGAAATAAATCTGACCATTTTTATTTGGGTCAGCACTCCTCAGCAGTAGTAAGGCAGGTTTATGTTTACTGAAATATAAGGATTATGTTTCCCAAAGAATACAATGACTGTAGGGCGTTGAATAAGCTTTTTTTAGAAATACCAAGTATACAAGCGGTAGCTAGCATTTTTTAATCCCGATTGAATTTAATTCACAATAAATCGACGCGAATTTGATGCTGATGTAGGCCGTTTAGCGCGAAAAAGTAGACTTGGATGGATATTCACAAATGAGTATTAATCAGTAAATTACGTAATTTTTAGTAGAAATCTTGTAAATCTCAACACAGAATTAAACGAATCTTTGCAAGTGTGTCGATGCTTCTAATTTAAGACTAAAGTTAGCTTGTGAATACAATTGCAGAGGGCATTACAAAAGAACCCAAAGCATCAAAATTCACACTTTTTAATAACACATGGGAAAAACATCGGCCACTCTTTACCTGACTTCTACTTTGGGCAGCATTGGCAACAGTGTTTTGAATTGGCGAAAGTCATTGCAACAAAAATTAGGAGATACAGGTCATGTAGCGCTATTTATTGTAGACACTGTTAAAGCCACTTTTTCCCGCAATTTCGAATTCAAGGAATTTGCCTTTCAGTGTTATAAAATTGGCAATAAAACCCTGCCGCTAATTTCCATTACCGGTGCGGTGATGGGTTTGGTGCTCACCATACAATCGCGTCCGATTTTACTTGATTTTGGTGCGGTATCTATGTTGCCGGGGATGGTGATGGTTTCGCTGATTCGGGAGATGGGTCCGGTGATTACGGCCTTGATTTGCGCGGGTAAAGTTGGTTCAGGCATTGGTGCAGAATTGGGCGCTATGCGCGTTACCGAACAAATAGATGCAATGGAGGTATCGTCGATTAATCCGATGCGCTACTTGGTGGTAACTCGGGTTTTGGCGGCTACACTCATGTTACCTTTGCTCGTTTTATATGCCGATTTACTCGGGTTTTTCGGTAGTTGGCTGGGTGCCAATTTAAAAGGCAGCGTTTCTCTGGCCTTATTTTTCTCGCAAGCTTTTGGGGTGATCGAGTTTATCGATTTTATTCCTGCATTTATCAAGACCTTCTTTTTCGGTGCAATTATCGGACTTGTGGGCACCTACAAGGGATACAATGCTGGAAAAGGAACGGTAGCTGTGGGGAGAGCAGCAAACTCAGCCGTTGTTTTGGCATCCTTACTGGTGATTTTGGTAGACATGCTCGCCGTTCAAATTACAGATATGATGTTGCCATGAGTACTAAGCCTAAAGTCGCCGACGCTGAAAAAGCAATCATTGAGATCAAAAACCTTCGGAAAAGTTTTGGCACCAATACTGTGCTCAAGGGAATACAGCTCGATTTATATAAAGGCGAAAACCTTGTGGTCTTAGGCAAATCAGGCTCGGGTAAATCGGTGCTGATAAAGCTGATTGCCGGTCTTTTAAAGGCTGATTCAGGGAATATTCGGGTGTTTAACGAAGACGTCACCCGAATAGATAGAAAAACACTCGATAGGCTGCGGCGGAAAATTGGGTTTTTATTTCAAAGCGCTGCACTGTACGATTCAATGTCTGTGCGCCAAAACCTGGAATTCCCCCTGCGCCGGATACACAAAAATTTGCGTGACAAGGAAATTACAGCCAAGGTCCAAGAAGTACTCGAAAACGTTGGACTCGCTGCGGCGATAAATAAGATGCCGGCGGAGTTATCCGGCGGAATGCGCAAACGTATTGGTTTGGCTCGTACCATTATCGTCGACCCCGAAATTATACTCTATGATGAGCCCACCACCGGCTTAGACCCGGTGACTTCAGATGAAATTAGTGCGCTAATGTTGCAAATCCAGGAGCAGTACAAAACGTCCTCCATAATCATTACCCACGATCTGGCCTGTGCCCGAAAAGTTGCCAACCGTATGGTTTTACTCGACGATGGGCAAGTTTATCTCGAAGGACCCCCGGAGCTTTTTGATGCAGCCACCGACCCGCTCATTCAAGCTTTTTTTAGGTTGAAACCGACAACGATAAGCGCACCAACAAACGCACATTAAATAGCAGAATCCAATGGATAAGCATCAAGAAAACTTCAAAATCAGACTGGGATTTTTTATCCTATTGGGATCACTCCTATTTGTGGCAGCTATCTTTTTCATCGGCAAACAGAAGAATTTATTTGACCCTGTTTTCCGTGTTTCGACCACATTTTATAATGTCAGCGGACTCCAAGTCGGGAATAATATCCGTTTTTCGGGTATTAATGTAGGGACAGTCGACCGCATTTATTTTATCAACGATTCTACCGTAGGCGTAGATATGTTGATTCTAATAAGTGCGCAACGTTTCATTAAAGCAGACGCCATCGTCAGTATCAGCTCCGAAGGCATTATTGGTGATCGACTACTTGTGATTGGACAAGGCAGTACAGAAGCCCGAAACATCCGAAAAAATCAACGGCTCGCCTCAACAGAGCCAGTAGAAACCGATGATATTGTAGCCAGTCTGGAAGTCACGGCCTTGAACATAGAAATAATCTCCGGAGAATTGGCTGATATTGTTTTAAAAGTTAATAGCGGCAAGGGTACGCTGAGTCAGTTGATACACGATGCTTCCTTAGCGAAGAATCTCACAAAAACAATGGATAACCTGGAGTCGAGCTCTAAAGGACTCGACGAGAACATGAAGGCTGTGCAGGATAACATCTTTTTCAGGGGGTATTTCAGACGTAAAAAACGAGATGCTGATAAAATGAAAGCGCTGGAATTAGAAGAGCGCAAATCGGAATAGACAAATGGTATACAAATGCAGACCAGCCGAATTGCCCTGATGTGTGCGCTGAGTCTGTTGGCCGTAAGCCCTAGTTTGGCGCAAATTATCCCGATGCGTGAGGATTCAGCATCCGTAATTGTGCTGCCTAAGGGCCGAAAGGGCCTGGTTTCAAAGCTAACTTTTCTGAATTTTTTTAATAAGACATCGGAGGGCATCAGCCGTTATAAAGGTGAACCCACCATGACAAAGGTGCCTTATAACACTTTTCAAGGCAAAATCATCCGACGAATCACCATCAGGACGCTCGATCCTTTCGACTACAGCATAGCTGGCGAAAGTGATAGCAGTTTAAGTAGGGGTTTACGCCGAAGCAATGAGATTCACCTACAGTCTAGGGTAGAGGTAATCGAAAATTTCCTGCTAATTCAAGCGTTACAGCCCTACGATTCCCTTCGCATTAAGGAGACGGAACGGCTCATACGGGCGCAAAGTTTTACCCGGGAAGTAGCCGTTCTGGTGAGTAGTATAGCGGGTACTTCCGACTCATTAGATGTCCTTATTTATGTCCTCGATCGGTGGAGTATAGCAGGTAAGCTTGTTTTATCGCGAACTGAGGCCGGCATACGATTGGTAGAGAAAAACGTGCTCGGCTATGGTCATGAAGCGGTGGTGGAACTACAGCGGTATCATGCAGACGGTGATTTTAATGGTTATGCGAGTTACTTTCTGCCCAATATCCGCGGCAGTTATATCAATACCCGCTTGTTTTATGGTGCCGATAAATTCAAAAGGTTTAGCACAGGTGTGCATATCGATCGGCCCTTTTATTCGCCGCTGACCAAATGGGGTGGCGGAGTGCAGCTAGAACAACGTTCTCGTTACGACAGTCGCTATGCCACCGATTCTTTATTTGAACTGGATACCTATAAAATTTACATGCAATCGTATTGGCTGGGCAGGTCTTTCCGACTTTTTAAAGTAGGGCATCCCGAGTCGCAAATCACAAGGCTCATTACTTCTGCTTCTTATTCCAGCATTCGTTATCGTGAAACATCCATTGCGCTTTTTGATTCACTCCCTATTTACAGAAACAGCCGTTCTTACCTTGGCAGTGTAGGCATAACCCGCCGGAAATTCATCCGCGATCGTTTCATATTCGATTCAGGTATCACGGAAGATGTTCCAGTGGGTGCTTTGTTTGCAGTGATTGGTGGCTATCAGGCCTTCGACCAAGGTGGCCGAGTGTATATAGGTAGCCGTTTGGCTATGGCGCATTTTTTTAAAATAGGTTACCTCAGCGCTAATTTCACCTATGGCACTTATTTAAACAATAAAGTAGCCGAGCAAGGCGCGGTGGGTTTACATCTGGTTTATTTTACCCGTTTAATAGCCATCGGCGATTGGAAATTCAGGCAATTTGTGAAGTCGACAACCACTTTTGGCCTAGATCGATACCCCTATGAGCAGCTTACTCTAAATGATTTTTTTGCTGCCAATAGCCGCTATAATTTTAATTTATTGGGCACTAAAAAGTCATTGTTATCTATACAATCTCAGTTTTATGCCCCGTACCGTTTGTGGGGGTTTCGTTTTTCGCCTTTTTTGATTTATACCCTTGGTAAAATAGGAGGGGAACAAACCCGCCTATTAAAAATCCGCTCCTACTCGCAGTTTGGACTGGGGGTACTGGTAAATAACTTCAATCTCGTTTTTAATACCATACAGCTCTCCATCGCCTATTATCCTGCCCTGCCCAATAATAGCCGACATGTTTTTGGGTTAAACCCCTTTAATACAGCTGATTTTGGTTTCGACACTTTCCAACTGGGCAGTCCTGCCACCGTATCCTTTAAATAAGCCAAAATGCTAAAACCAAAATTTTTTGCAAATACAGGGAAGAAAATCATTTACCTCCTAAAAAAATCAGCTGAAGAATTTTTAGAGGACAATGTGATGAAGTTGAGTGCGGCTTTGTCGTATTACACCATCTTTTCTCTGCCGCCTTTACTTATAATAATTATCAGTTTATCAGGTTTGTTTTTTGGAGAAGAAGCAGTACGTGGTGAGTTATTCGGTCAAATTAATGGTTTGGTTGGAAACGACGCCGCACTCCAGATTCAAACAGCGATTAAAAACGTTAAACTATCATCGAGTGGCACTTTTGCTACTGTTTTGGGGCTGGCAGCTTTAATTTTCGGGGCTTCTGGGGTTTTTGCTGAAATTCAAAACTCCATTAATTTTATTTGGGGAATAAAAGCCAAGCCGAATAAAGGACTTATTAAATTTTTGCTCAACCGCCTCATGTCCTTTTCAATGATTGCCAGCGTTGGATTTTTACTTATGGTGGGGCTAATAGTGAATGCGGTGATGGATGTTTTAAGCAGTAGACTCACCACAGTATTTCCTGAACAATTTGTGTATTTGTTTTTAATAATGAATTACGTCCTTGTTTTCGTGATTATCGCCCTATTATTTACCATTATTTTTAGGGCGCTACCCGATGGCAAAGTAGTGACTAAGGATTGTTTAATAGGTGCATCCTTTACCGCCTTTCTTTTTATGATTGGCAAATTTGGAATTGGCTATTATCTCGGAAATTCCACCATTGGAAGTGTGTATGGCGGTGCAGGCTCCATTATTTTGATTTTGGTATGGGTATATTATTCCGCAATTATCCTTTATTTCGGTGCTGAATTTACCAAGGTATATGCCATCACCCACGGCAAAAATATTCAGCCGAATAGCTATTCTATTAAAATAGTAAAAGAAGTTGTTGAACTCCCAGCAAAAGCAAATTGAAGCTAATTAGGTTTACTTATTTACTCCGATAATTCCAGCCAACGTAATTCTTTTTGGTCGAGATTGGCTTTTAATCCTGCAATTTCGGCACCCCAATGGGCAAAATCGGCGTGGTTGCCTTTGCCGGCAGCCAGCTTATTCTCCAGTTGTTCAATTTGGCGCTGTATACTGGAAATATCTATCGTGAGCTGGTCTAATTCCCGCTTTTCGTTAAAGCTGAGCTTACGACTGGGTGCAGAAACAGCCGCAACGGGGACGGCCTTGGCTGCGGGGGCGGCAGGTTGAGCAGCAGCATTTTTTAGGGCCTGTTTTTCTTCCTTCAGACTTTCTCGGTAGTCGGTATAATTGCCGTTAAAATCGCGGATTTTACCTCGGCTTTCGAATAAAAAGAGGTGATCAACCAAGCGGTCCATAAAATAACGGTCGTGGCTAACGAGTATCAAACAGCCGCTGAAGTTCTCTAGAAATTCTTCTAAAATATTCAGTGTAGCCAAATCCAGGTCGTTGGTAGGCTCGTCGAGTATTAAGAAGTTGGGGTTTTTCATAAGCACCAACAACAGCTGCAAACGGCGTTTTTCACCACCGCTGAGTTTGACAACAAAATCGTGCTGCTGCTTCGGTGGGAAGAGGAAACGTTGCAAAAACTGCGACGCACTTACTTCTTTGCCATCGCTGAGTTTAATGTATTCTGCTTGTTCTTTAACCAAATCGATGACCAGCTGTTCGGGTTTGTATTGTAATTCGGCTTGGGTATAATACCCCATCACGGTATTTTCACCTTTGTCCATCGAACCGCCGTCGGGGCGGAGTGTGCCGGTAAGCATGTTCAGGAAGCTGCTTTTGCCGACGCCGTTTTTACCCACGATACCAATCCTGTCGTGGCGGGTGAAAATGTAGCTGAAGTCGTCGAGTACCACTTGTTCTCCGAAACTTTTGCGGAGATAGGCGAGTTCGAGCACTTTTCCACCCAAGCGACGTTGGGTGACTTCGAGCATCAGACTGTCTTTTTCGACTTTATTTCCAGCCTTTTCTTTGAGGTTGTAGAAGTTTTCGATGCGGGCTTTCGATTTGGTGCCCCGCGCTTTGGGTTGACGACGCATCCATTCGAGCTCCTTGCGCATCAGGTTGCGGGCTTTGTCGGCTTCGACGCCTTGTTGTGTTTCGCGCACAGACTTATTCTCTAAGAAGTTGGCGTAGTTGCCAATATGCCGGAACAGCTTGCCCCCCTCGAGTTCGAAAATTTCGTTACAAACATTCTCTAGGAAATAACGGTCGTGGGTTACCATCAATACCGTAATCCGTTCGGTGCTGAGGTAACGTTCAAGCCATTCAATCACATCCAAATCGAGGTGGTTGGTCGGCTCATCGAGCAACAATACGTGCGGCCGGCTCACCAGCGCACGGGCCAAAGCCACCCGTTTTTTCTGACCACCACTGAGTTCCGTGATTTTTTGATCGAGTTGGGTGATGCCGAGGGTGTCTAAGATTTGTTTCACCTGCTGCTCGTAATCCCAGAGGTGGAGGTTATCGATTTCGTGGATAAGCTCGTGCAAGCGCTCGGTTTCTTTGTCGCTGAGCTCGTGTTTTTCGCTGATCCAGGCGTATTCGCGAACGATTTGTACAGCAGGGTCGCTGCTTTGGAAAATGGCCGACCAAGCGGTATCGTGTTCCATCAGCAAAGGTTCCTGTTCGAGATAGGCGAATTTGAGCTGTTTGTTGAAGCTATAGTTACCGCCATCGGCATGTTCGTCGCCGGCGAGTATACGCAGGAGTGTGCTCTTACCACAGCCGTTTACACCAACAAGTGCCACTTTTTGGCCTTCATCTAAACCAAAACTGAGCCCTTTGAAGAGGGTGCGTTCACCAAAATTTTTCTCGAGGAGTTCAACCGAAAGTGCGTTCACTTTTTTTATTTCAAAATTTGAGTAGTCAAAATTCAAAATTGCAAGTCCTGTTTTTGCCCTGCAGCTATAGCGTTGCGCAGACGGTAAACGTTTTTTGTTTTGAGCTTTGAGGGTGCGAAGTTACCTGTTTTATGGGTGAAACTGGCATGCAGTGAGAAGCTTGCCGGGCTGTAAGTGGAATTAGGCTGTTGTGTTTTGCGGATTGCCATTTGTTATACCTGTTCAACGAAATCAAGGTAGGCGACGCCACTTATGGCTTTGCGGTTCTGTTTTCAAAGGACGATTAACTCTTTCACAAAGAAGCGCTTAGGCCGTTGCGCGATACATTGGGTATAAGTCCAGATAATTTCCGTACATTTGCACATCTGACTGCCCCCGGCCGGCTGTTCGCATCCGCAACAGGCCTCCGAAAGTTGATTGGCGGAATCCCAACACCCACTTTATCGGCGCAGCAGAAAGGATCTATGTTGATCCGGCTGCATCCCAGCTACCATTCGTGGTAAGCAGTGCAAACCACCCCCGCGACGGACATGGGACTGTTGCGAAAAATCATTTTTATGACCTTTGCGTCACTCAACATCATTGCGCCCATTTTGGACGCCCTGAGCCAGGAAGGCTACGTTAACCCAACCCCCATTCAGGCACAAGCCATACCTCCTGCCCTCGAAGGTGAAGATGTATTGGGCACCGCACAAACCGGCACCGGTAAAACAGCGGCTTTTTCTATCCCCATCTTGCAGCAGCTTTACCAAGCCCGCCGCGGAGGTGAACACGATCGTATTATCAAGGCGCTAATTCTTACACCCACCCGGGAACTGGCTTTACAAATCGATGAAAGTTTGTCGGCTTATGGCCGCAATACCGGACTCAAACACGCTGTAGTTTTTGGCGGCGTATCACAACGTGCACAAACCGATTCGTTAAAACGTGGCATTGATATACTTGTAGCTACGCCTGGTCGTTTGCTCGACTTAATGGGGCAGGGTTATGTCCATCTGAACCATATCAAACATTTTGTGCTCGACGAAGCCGACCGCATGCTCGACATGGGTTTCATCCACGATGTACGCCGTATCATCACCAAAATCCCGACCCAACGTCAGACCATGTTTTTTTCGGCCACCATGCCGAACGAAATTGTAAAGCTGAGCGAAGCCATCTTACGCAATCCGGTACGTGTATCGGTAGCACCTGTATCTTCTACCGCTGAGCGCGTGAAGCAAGCCGTGTACTTTGTGGCCAAAGAAGACAAACGCCATCTGTTGCTCCATTTGCTAGAAGACGGTCCGGAAGAAATCAAAAGTGCACTCGTTTTTACACGCACCAAACATGGCGCCGACCGCGTAGTAAAAGACCTGCAACGTGCTGGGGTGGATGCTGCTGCTATTCATGGCAACAAAACCCAGGGCGCACGTCAATCGGCTTTGAATAACTTCAAAACTGGCAAAACGCGCGTACTTGTGGCCACCGATATCGCTGCACGCGGTATCGATATTGAGGACCTGCCGTTTGTAATCAATTACGAATTGCCAAACATCTCTGAAACCTACGTTCACCGCATTGGCCGTACGGGTCGTGCCGAAAAAAGTGGTATCGCCTTGTCCTTTTGCGAGGCCGAAGAAATTGAATATCTCGAAGACATACAGAAACTCACCAAACAGGTGATTCCGGCTGTTTTCGACCATCCTTATCCACTCGACTTGATGTCGTTGGCGCCGGCACCTGAACAGAAAAAACGTTCCGGCCCACCTACCCGACGTCCCGGCCCCATGCGCCGCCGCCGATAAGGGGTATTATTACCGCTCATTAAACGAAGGCCTGCTCTGCAGGCCTTTTTTTGTTTTGGAGGAGTGATTGGTTTTTGGGTTGATTCACCACTTCGCAGCTTGGCTACACGCGATTTTTTGTGCTTTTGGTGTAGCGGATCCTGAGGGTAGCAGCTACTTGTTCATTGGCTGCATTATGGATGTGGTTGCCTCTGCAGATGCCCAAATGGCGCAGTTAATACAGAAACAGCCGAAAGTAGAGTTTGTATCTCCTGAAACGTTACGCCGAAGCCAAGGCCAGCAGGTTGGGTTTGCTATCGGAGCTTGCGCTGGGCAACAACGGTTTACGCTTTGCTATTGGTCGGAACCTGAGCATGACCTACGGGCCGCGGCCGATGCGAGACTCCGCCATTTTTTGGACCAATGAAGCTATCAGCGCGGCAGATCAGTTGGGCAAACTTCGTGCCCGCCAAAGCGCCCGCCAACACCCGACCAGTAAAACCAATCTACGGGCCAATTTAGCTGAGCTCCCCGAAGGATATACCTTAGCGCAGGCCCTCGATAAGCCTTACAAAATTGCCGAGCTCGACCTGCTCACCGCGCAGTTGTATCTTGACTTGAATGAAACAGCCACAGCCAAACCATATTTGTTCAAAGCTTTATTATAGAGTCAGAAACAAGGCAACAGTCAACTCCAACTTAACGCCGGCAACCTCTTGAGCTTGTTTTACGAAAAAACCCAACGCTACGCCTCAGCTTTTTGGTGCCAGAAGTTTAGTGCTCAAATCAGCGATTCGCTACGCAATGCGGATATCAGCAAACAGCTGCAAGAATTGGAGGTACTGCCCAAGCTCCAGGAAAAAGAACAACAGATCACCATACTCACCCAAAACGCCGAAATTAATCGGCATCGCCAATATGTATTACTAGCCTTTGGCACAAGCTTATTGGTATTGATAAGCAGTGGGGGATGGCTGATGTGGCAACGCCAACGGCATAAGCAGCGCCGCATCACCGAAGAATAACGCGTCATATCACTCCAGTTAGGTCAGCAAAAGCTAAAAGAACAGCTGCTCCACGTTAGTCTCGAACGCAAAAACAAACAACGGCTGAGCGAAGCCATACACCTGAGCGAACGCAACGAATTGCCGGCGGAACGGCTTGATATGTCGGAAAAGCTACCTACCGTTCGGCCGGATGCTGCGTTGAAAGTATTGCTGGATCTACAAAAAAAAAGCAAAGCCAACCGAAATACTGGTCAACAACGGGAAGTGTTCTCGGCTTATTTCTCGGCCATCAACCAACAATTTTTTGATAAACTAGCCCGCATGGGAATCCGTTTAATCGACTAAGAAAAACGCTTATTGGCCTTGATTAAAACCGGCTTGAGCCTGAAAGAGTGCGCCTCTATTCTCTACATCGAACCTGCCTCCATTAAAAGCAGCCGTTACCGGCTCAAACAAAAACTTGGCTCAGACGATGAGTTGAACCTGGATGATTTTGTGCAAAACCTGCCGAATTAATGGGTGGTTTTTAACGCTGGAAAGGCTATTTTTTGCTAAATAGGATTAAAAACTTTAGATATAGGCGCTAATATTAAAATAACTAATATATACTTATATGACTTTTCCATGACCATTAGAAGGCATATGGCATTGCATCTTCAAGGTCCGCAAAAATATACGTTGTATGAAAAAACTATTCTTATTGTTGTTTATAAGCATTTTATTCTCCTCAGAAGGGCTTCTTGCACAGCAATATAATACACTCCTGAACACGGGTTCAGCCGCGAATTTTGTACCCTTTCAGTCTACCACTACCAAACGTTTGCTAACCCTATATCGGCCAAGTGACTTTTTAGCTACCCCACCACCAGGCGCAATTTCACGTATTTACGTGGCAAGCGCATCTGGTTCAGGCAGTGGAACTTGGACGAATTTTGTGGTACGCATGGGCCAAACTACAGATACGGTCCTCAGCAATACCTCTTTTCCTACTTTGGCGGTTCACCGCACAGGCAACCTGGTGGTTCCATCGGTTTCGGCCAATGCCTATGTTGGCATCGACTTAACCACACCCTTTCCTTACGACAGCTCACTTTCGCTTTTGGTCGAAATCAGCTTTGATGATAGAACCTTAGGTGGAGGTTTTTCTGTCCGCTCCAATACCTTAACGGGTCGGAATATCGCACTGGGTGCAGCGACCAATACGTCAGGAACAGGCACCTACAGCGCAGCACAACGCACGTTGGGCATCGACTTCGTCAGTTTGCCATTATTAGATGCTGGCATCACAGCCATCCAATCCCCCAATGCGCCCTACGTGGCTGGATCACTCAATCCGGTTTCGGTTTTAGTAACCAATCTAGGCACACAAAACATCACCAGCCTAGCCTTAAATTATCAATTTGGCAACAGAGCCATGACTAGCGAAAGTTTCCCAACCAATCAGGCTTCTTTTGGTGTGATTGGCTATACGTTTAGCACACCTTTGACTTTTCCAGTGAGTGGCGACAGCACCCTGCGTATTTGGGTGAGTCAGGTTAATGGCGCAGCCGATGCCAACCGCAACAACGATAGTGTATCGCGCTTTATATGTTTGCCCTTGGCAGGCCCGAATTATACGGTAGGCACACTTACTTCCGATTTCCCAACGCTACAAGCCGCTGTCTCTCGGTTGAATTGCAGTGGTGTTTCGGCTAATGTGACTTTTAGCATTGCCCCTGGCAGCTATTTTGGGAATTATGCCTTAAATGATTTGCCCGGAAGTGGCTTTAA
>Ga0105054_10007323_pt1 | contig 15043 bp, 9 predicted proteins | sample BON02_FD_78091 | JGI IMG/M metagenome (GOLD analysis project Ga0105054, IMG submission 78091) | Freshwater microbial communities from Lake Bonney liftoff mats and glacier meltwater in Antarctica - BON-02 (megahit assembly) | ecosystem: Environmental > Aquatic > Freshwater > Ice > Glacier...
GTTCCGATACTTCCGACGATATTTTATCTGCTTTTTTTCCAGGATCTGACATCAAAGTTCTCCAAGCCCTCAAGCTTAATTAGAAACTTCAATGTTGTCTCAGCTATCTTGGCACAGAGGGCTTTGCGATCCTAACCAACGGTATCGACTATAGGATCTACACTGATATCGATGCACCCAACAAGATGGACGAAAATCCATTCTTTGAATTCAACATGTTGACGGTAGATTCTCGCGTCGTGGCAGAGATCAAGAAGTTTGCCAAGATTACCTTTAATGTAGAGGCGATTCTCAGCAATGCCAGCGAACTGAAATACATGAAACTGATCCGAGCGATCTTGGAATCCGAACTATCTAACCCGAGTGAAGAGCTGGTCAAACTAATGACTAGTCGAGTTTACAGCGGTCGATTTACAGCGGTCGATTTACAGAGTCGATTAAAGACCAATTCACACAATTGGTTCAAAATGCCTTGCGAGACTTTATTCGCGAGAAAATTAACGCTCGTCTACAGTCTGCGATCGAGGGTGGGTTCAGCAGCCTGGAGGTTGCCGATCCAAAAGGCGCTGCTTTAGAAGTCGACGAAGATGGAATTGAAACGACTCCCGAAGAGATCGAGGCTTTCCACATTGTTCGGGCTATCCTAGCAAAATACACGCCTGCAAAACGGATTGTGATGCGAGACACCAAAAGCTACTGCGGCGTTTTATTGGACGATAACAATCGGAAGCCTGTATGTCGCTTGCGATTCAATCACAACCAGAAATATCTCGGCTTGTTCGATGCGGCGAAGAATGAGACCAAACTGCCAATCACTTCACCTTCGGATATCTACATCCACGAATCAGCATTGATTGAAACGCTGAAATCGTATGAGACTAACAAGGATGAGAGCACAGCTGCACATGAGCAGGATGTCACGTGAGTCTTGCAATCGTTTTCCCGATGTTGTGCCAATCGCATGTCTGAAAGCCCCCGAGTCAGACTGAATCGTGCGATTGATATTCACTGATGAGAGCATTTGGTCAAAAAATCTTGCACGACATCTCTGCAATGTTGGTTAAGCCTTTTGTGAATGGTGTGACCACTTGTAACTAACAAAAATTGGGTCGTAATAAAACGCATCCAGAGCAATCGTAGAAAATTTAACCGGGTCGCTATTCCATTGATTGTTACGGAGCCTATTCCTGGCTCAGGCGAGCGCAATTGTGGCGTGTATGACCGTGTCGACCTTAAACACCGACTGAGGCAACACAACACCCACCAGGCGGCGGATGTGAGCAGTTCCGCGGCGGGCGGGAAGCGGGCGGGATAATGAATTCGGTCACTTGGACGGCAAGTGGCCTTGGGATAGCCGTGCTTGCATCTTATCGAAAGTCTTCATGACAGTTATCACAAGACTGAGTCAATTGATTGACGGCGGCTTGCACGCCAGAATAGTTTTCCAGACGGAGTGAAGACTTGATGTCTAAAGCCGCGGCTTTCATGGCCGCGGAGTGCCCGCGGTAGCCTTCGTCAGAATAGTCATCCATTTCGGGCATCAACAATACTTGCGAAATCGCAGCAACCACTTCCGCGTTTCGGGAAATCGCATCTTTGTTCCTCTTGATCGTCACTTCGTCACTGGTCCAAAGGCGAAGTTGCTCCAGTGACAAAGCATTCAACCAGACCATCATTGGAGTTCGGTCGACGACCGTTGACCAATCTTCGAAGGCTTCGTCGGGGGCGTCCAGGCTGGATCTGCCACCACGCACGACTTGCAGCAGATCTTCCCTTGATCGAGTCGCGATTTGATACGCCTGTTGAGATCCAACCCGGGTACCCGCAGCGGTCTTCCCAAGGTTCGCACGGAATGCTGGCGCATCGTCGTGCCAACGAATTTCCTTGCCATAAGCTTCATTGATCGCAAACAACGTGGCTAACTGCGAATAGTATTGGTGCGTGACACCGTATTCGGCCTTAAATCGACCCGGTGTCGTGATTTGAGTGGTCAATAGCGTTGTTGTCCGTTTAATTTCATCTTCGATAACAGCCGCCGAGATCAAATCGTCAAACAGTTTTCCAGAACTGGATTCCGCCCCTGTCGCTCCCGAACTGGGTATTGTGTTGTTCGAACTTCCGGCAGCGGCCCGTGCAGACCAATCGGGCTGCGGCCCAACCAATGCCTCGGAAAAAAAGTCGTCGAAGAAGATCTTGTCGGTATCCGCAGGGTCAAACTTTGGACGCTTGGCTCGCAATACTGGCTTTTCGCTTCTCTTGCCCAGATTGAATTTAACTTTCGGCTTCTGGGGATCAGGCGAGTCCTTCATTTTTGGATCGCTTGCTGCTGGACGGTCCTTGGTCGCAGGATCAGGCGCCCGATTGGACTCCTGTTTTTCCGCGTCGGACTTGGATTGCAACTGTCCTGCCGTTGATTTCATCTCCTCTTGCCTATCGAAATTCACGAAAGTCACCAACGGCTGGTGGGCCAAACGGGTCCAATGCAGCCCGGGCCCTTCCCCAAATGATCCGGCGACAATGCAGGCACAGATCAGGACGCATGCGGCACACCCAATTTTTGCCGCGCAAACCGATTCAGCCCACATCGAATTATCGAATTTCGACGACATCTTTCGACCTCGATACGGTTATTATGAAAATGAACAGGACAATTTCCAAAGCCAAGTCCAACTACAATGTAAAACTTGGCCTTCTATCAGTATACTATCGGTTTGGCAGGCCTGGGCCTAGCTTATCGGGCCGCGACATCAAACCGTTAGCCTACAAATCGGTGCGCGGGCAGGAAATAAGCCACGCGGCAGAAGAAAATTTACCGCAAGACAGGCACGCAAGACAGGCACGCAAGACAGGCACGCAAGACAGGCACGCAGCGCAAGCGAATGAAGGCAAAATTCACTTGCTTGCAGTGCGTGCTAGGATTTTCAGTTGCCGCTCGCTTGAATTTGTAGGTATTGAATCAGCCGGTGGCTTATTTATTCTTGCCGCCACCAGTGGTAGTAGCGTCAGCCTTGACAACATTCTCGAGACGATTGGTGGCACTGACAGACCAATGATCTCGACTAACCTTGCAGCCCGAACTTTCCGCTCACATCGTCTTTGGACCGCCGGAACGGTATTCCCAAGACCACCGATATCCCAAGACACGTTTTCCCAGAGACACGTTTTCCCAGTACCAAGGTGGCACATTCCATTGGGCCAGGAGGCGTTTGATTGGGCCAGGAGGCGTTGCTTCCGCTATTTTGAACACCCGTCGTCGGCTCTAACCGTAGCTTTCCTAAAATGAACTTGCCTAAAGATCCTGACGATGACGACTTGGCTGGCCAGATCCCATCCCCAGTGGACGATAGCCGGCGATCGCCGGCGCGCGATTCAGACGTGGTTGGAGAAAGTCAAACGCCGACCAATCTGAACCTGCCGATCGATCAAAACACTCGACGTCGACGAGCGTTTCTAGCTGGGAAAGATGCTCTGCGTTGGTGGAAGGATTGGGGGCGAGACTCGCTGAAGTCTCCACCGTCGGTTCCCGGACTTTCGGCGGGCATTGCGGCACGTTCTAAGGGACTGGGGCCAAGTGTTCGACCAGGGTTCCTGACCGAAATCTCCAAATCTGCCATGGCTTGCCAGTGGGATGTCTTTTTAAATCACGGACAATACCCTTGGGGCGCCGAATTTGCCCTCACCGCACTGGAGGCACTTGAACCGCTGGAAGCTCAATTAAGCGTGTTTCGCAGCACCAGCGAGGTCTGTCAATTGAATCGCACCGCATTCACTGCCCCAGTGAAAGTCTCCGATTCGTTGTGGAATCTGTTGCAACTGTCGAAAGTTCTGTGGGAATTGACCGAAGGTGCGTTTGACATTACCAGCAGTTCCCTGTCCCAATGTTGGGGTTTCTTGAAACGCGAAGGGCGCATGCCCAGCGACCAAGAAGTGGAAGAGGCTTTAAAATCGGTTGGCATGGAAAAGGTGGTTCTGGATCCCCAACAGCAAACCGTGCAGTTCTTTCATCCAGATTTGTCGATCAATTTAGGCGGTATTGGCAAGGGATGGTCTCTGGATCAAGTCGCTGATGGGTTACAATCCGCAGGTGTCGACGACTTCGTCTTCCACAGTGGGAAAAGTAGCGTTGTGGCTCGAGGGACGAAACTGCGGGAACAGGCTGCCAACCCCAAGTCCGCTAACTTGAAAGCAGCCAACCCGGGTTGGCAGATTGGACTCAGCCACCCGCTGTTGCCCAGTAGTCGACTTGGCAATATTGACTTGACTGACCGGGCACTGGGCACCAGTGGATCGGGAAGACAATTCATCCACTATCGCGGTCGTCGTTTAAGTCATATTCTGGATCCCCGCAGCGGAAGGCCAGCCGAAGGGGTCCTAAGCGCAACAGTGCTTGCGCCCACAGCGGCTCAAGCGGATGCATTGGGGACTGCTTGTTTCGTCTTGGGAGTGGAAGGTTGCCAGCGGTTAAGTCAACAATGTGATGACCTGGGAATCATCTTGGTGATTCAAGAAAAAAGTCGCAGCGAAGTGGTGTTGATAGGGGACATCCAACAAGCTTGGCAGCCTACCGCAGTAAAAGCCGGACGGCGGTAGATGCGGAAATTCGCCAAAAGATCAGTGCATTAGTGAGTGCCCAATGGATTGCATGATCGATTGGTGCTGAAAGCCAGTTAGGCTGGTTGTTGTTTCGTTTTTTCGATTCAAGCGGATGTGTTCTCCAATAGAAGTTCTCAATATTTAGTCTTGGAAGAGGTTGTCGTTGATATTTCATCTACTTAGTGCCAAAGGTGCCGAACGGCCCACTCGAGAAAAACTATTAGGCGGACGCATCCAAGTGATTTCGCGTTCGGGTCTGAACTTGTGTGAAACGGCACTGATCCATGCGTTGCCTGAGATCACGTTAGACCCACCTGCTGGAAAGCAGCCGCACGTGCTGACCATTGGAAATCGAACCGGCGTTATCGGCCAGGCTGCCGCGGATTACTTTGCCGGTTCAGCCACCCTGCATTCATTCGATATCCATCATTACAAAACGATGGGCACAAACATTCTTGCCGGCATGCGAAATGTCGCGACTAGAATTTGCCAAGCAGATTTGCCAACCGCAGACATGTACGATCTGGGCTTGTTTCAATTGAATCGTGGCAACATGTCGACCGAATTGGTTTACGACATGGTTCAGCAGACCCTCAAGCGATTGAACCCCAAAGGCCGCCTTGCGTTTGCAATTGAAGGGACTCCACTGTGGTTGGTCAAGCGATTGAAGGACTATTTCCGCAACGTGCAAATCACGTCTCCCAATCGTAGCGTGACGATTGTGCAAGCGTCGAATTTGAAAGACGGAATCAAGCAAAAATCCTTTGCTGCTGACTTGAGCGTGACACTACCGCACGGAATTGCTTTCCCCATCGTAACGTATCCCGGCGTTTTTGCGCATCGTCGCCCCGATGCAGGTGGGTTAGCTTTGGCCGAATCGGTTGACGTCAACGACGGAGACCGAGTATTAGACATGGGTTGTGGCAGCGGCATGATCGGCATTGGCATGGCCAAAATGGCGAAACTGGAAAAATTGACATTGGTCGATTCACATGCCCGCGCAATCAAAGCATCCCAAGAAAATATCGTTTCCAACCAATTGACCGACATCGCAGACGTCATTCAAAGCGACGGGGCCGATGAAGACTTCCAGACGCTAGTGGGCAAGTATTCGTTGTTCGTAGGGAACCCCCCGTATTATTCGCAAAACCAGGTGACTCAACGGTTTGTCGAATTGTCGTTTGAAGTGCTGCAACCGGGTGGTAGAGCGTGCTTTGTAACGAAACAACCCGAGTGGTTGGGCCAAGAGATCGAACGCTATTTTGGCGAGGTTCAATTCTTTTCCCGGCGACACTACACGATTTTAAGGTCAGTCAAGCCGTGAATCGCAGGCCAGTTGAAGCGAATCAAGAACGCAGCGCCCGAGTGAAGTTGAATGCGAAGTTGAAGATATCTGTGGCAGAAAAGAACACCTCCAAAGCGGCAAGCAAGTCGACTGCCAACGCTTCGAAAAAGGATCCCTTAGCAGACCAGAAAGCAGCCTTAGCCTGGCCCGATGAAAGTGCCTGCCGCCTGTTTAGGAAGAAGACCCTGCGATGGTTTTCAGATAATGCCAGAGATCTACCCTGGCGACGCACTCGTGATCCTTACCAAGTTTGGATCAGCGAAGTTATGTTGCAACAAACTCAAGTTGCCACGGTCATTGACTATTGGAAACGGTTTGTCGCAACGTTCCCCACCGTTACTGACTTGGCAAAAGCGGACCAAGCCCAGGTTTTAAAGCTTTGGGAAGGCTTAGGCTATTATCGCCGCGCGAAACAACTGCACAACGCAGCGTTGGTAATCCAGCAGAAACATTCCGGGCGATTTCCCACTACGCTGGAAGAGGTTCTGGCGTTGCCCGGCATTGGACGCTACACGGCCGGAGCGGTCCTGTCGATCGCCTGCGACCAGCAATTGCCAATCTTGGAGGGCAATACGATTCGACTCTACAGCCGATTGCTCGGCATAACGACAGACCCGACAACGACGGCAAATCAAAAACTTTTATGGGCTTTCGCCTCACAGATCGTTCCCAAATGCAACGCCGGGCAATTCAATCAAGGGTTGATGGAAATAGGCGGCCAAATTTGCAAACCGCAACAGCCGTCGTGTTTGCTTTGCCCAGTTCAATCGCATTGTAAAACGTTTGCGACTGGGCAACAACAATCGATCCCGGCCGCGAAAACAAGACAGATCAAATTCGAAAACCAAATCCAGTGCATCGTTTTGATTCAGAGGAAAGGCAAATACTTGCTTCGCCTTTGCCAACCAGGCGAACGATGGGCTGGCCTTTGGGATCTCTTTCGACTGGACCTAACCCAATTAGCCAGCGAAAAAGAAACCACCAACCCATTTTTTTTCGATGCCAAAACAAAACGATGGATGCTGCAAGAGGTCACTGAAAAACTGGGCCTGCTGGGTGACTTGGAATTAATGCCCTGGTCGATCAAGCATGCGGTCACTCGATTCAGAATCCAATTGCATAGCGTTCAGGCCCAACAAATTTCAGGTCGACTCTCCAAATCGGCTGCAGACTTTGGGTGGAAATGGGTAGAGCGTAGCGAACTTAGCAAACTGGCCCTAAACGTTACCGCCAGAAAATTCGTCGATCACCACCTCAAATGATCTAGAAATTGGATATCCACCAGAGATTTATCGCTTCACAGAAGTCGGACAACGGGAGTTTTTCAACGCCGAACTCTACCCAGGAGAACGACATTGAACTTGGGAACAGGCTACCAGGGCCAACGCCCATCGCCAAACAGCGAGGGCGATCGCGGGCTCGCACCAGAAGGAACTTGACCGAAACGATTGATCTTTGCCCACCGAAAGACTCGCCAACAACCACAGCCGCGACTTTACGTAAAAGTCAGATTCGGCGCCTCTTGAACTACGGGAAACGTCGCCCACTCGGACAAAATGCAAGCCGACCGCGCACCCAGCTTGAGGTTTTAACCCGAAAGACACCCATTACACGAAAAGAGGGGCTGCCGCGAACGACGACAGCGCATCTCCGTGAAAATCATTGTGAATCCGTGGCCAAAAATTGCGGGGCGCTAATAGGAGCCACGGTATAGACGCGGAGCAACACAGAGAGGGCGACCGCGCACCCAAACCGCTCCAATGCATTCATAGTTCGCCGTCCGAAAGACCAAACCGTTGCCGAAGCTGAAAAATTTCGCGAGTCTCACGGCGTTCCAATGGCAACCGATCGCAGGGTTTCCCAGCGCTACCGCGAAAACATACAGCCTCACACGCCCAAGGAAATATTTAGCGTCAGGACGTGGTGAACGTTTCTGGTTATAATGAGGGTTGACTGCGGCTGCAACAAAACGCAGTCGCGAAGACCGGCAATCCCAAACGTACCTGTTCCGTTCCGCTCGCATCCCAGCGTTGCAGGCGCCCGCCAAACCTATCCAAGGCTCCCGCCACAAGCATCCACACCGGATTACCCACACTGAATTACCCACACCGAATTTCCCACACCGAATTTCCCACACCGAATTTCCCACACCGAATTTCCCACACCGAATTTCCCACACCGAATTTCCCACACCGAATTTCCCACACCACCCAAGGCACTTTCCTTGCGACAGAGACTCCCGACCGCGGCAAGACAGTCCGGCTGGCCAGAAATTGATGTCCTCAGCAAATCGCACACCCCAAGCAGTAGAATCCGTGGCGGATGGGCGTTGCGATAGTGAACTTTGCGGACGCAGAACCGCACCCTAGCCCGCCTAGCCTAAACCATCGTCCCCCTAAACCATCGTCAAGCGGCCAAAGCTTGACGCTTGCATTCCCCCAATCGATCGACCGGGAAAATTGCCCTCACCGATGAACATGATCTCGAACCAGCCCTGGGTAGAAGTTATGACCATGCTTTCAAACCAAGACGACTGTCGAAATGACACTCCAGCATCCACGATTACTCGCCACACCAACGGCAAGTTGAAGGGGCAGCATCGACATTGGGCGAACTGTGCCGGGTTAGCGATTCCTTTGTTCGCCTTGATCGTATTGCTTTCCAGCGCGTCCACACTTTTCGCGGACGAACCTGAAATAAGTTTCAACCGCGACATCCGCCCCATTTTGGCCGCCAACTGCTTTGCCTGCCATGGTCCTGATGATGCCGATCGGCATGCAGATTTAAGGCTTGATACTTTTGCAGGCGCTACCGATTCGGCTATTATTCCAGGCGACATTGATGGCAGCGATTTGATAGATCGAATCACCAGTGACGATCCCGACCTAACCATGCCCCCAGCGGATTCTGGGAAGAAGCGACTTTCACCGGCCCAAACTCAATTGCTTAGCCGCTGGATCAAAAGCGGTGCCAAGTATGACCAGCACTGGGCCTTAGTTCCCCCGGCGGCGACAACAGTCCCCAAGGTTGCAATCCGTTTCCAAAATCCGATTGACAACTTTGTGCAGCATCGTTTGCAAGGAAAAGAACTATCGATTTCTGCTCGGGCGTCGCGTAGTGAATTGGCAAGACGCGTGGCGATGGACCTTACGGGTTTACCCCCATCGGCAGAACGACTGCAGGACTTCCTTGAAGATTCAGATCAAGACGCGTATGAAAAATTCGTCCGTGTGCTCTTGGCTGAATCCACTTTCGGCGAACATTGGGCCAGCATGTGGCTAGACTTGGCTCGCTACGCCGACACTGACGGCTATGCCGATGACGTCCCCAGAACAATCTGGCCTTATCGGGATTGGGTGATCGACGCCTTGAACAAGGACCTACCCTACGATGTCTTCACGGTGGAACAAATTGCCGGCGACCTCTTACCTGACGCCACCCAAGACCAACGAATCGCCACTGGATTTAACCGCAACACGATGACCAATAGTGAAGGCGGAACGATCGATGAAGAATATCGCATCGAAGCGGTCAAGGACCGAGTCGACACGACAATGCAAGTCTGGACCGGCATGACATTTGGTTGCGCCAAGTGTCACACTCATAAATACGACCCAATCACTCAAGATGAATACTACCAACTGTTCGCAATCTTTAATCAGTCGGCTGATTCTGACCTAGGCGGTAATCCGCCATTCCTAACCGCGTATTCGAGAGCGAATCGTCAACAACGCGAAGAAATTCAAGCGAAAATTGACGCCTTGCAAAGTACCAGCGGGTTTGAAAATCAGGAATTCCAACACGCAATTGCCCAGTGGATTTCAACTTGGCATGCTCCATCCAACCGATGGAACCCACTTCCAATCGACACTGCGTCCAGCGAAAAAGGGACCCAATTGGCGATCAACCAGTTGGGCGAATTAACCGCCAGCGGAACGAATCCCCCTAAAGACACGTACGTCTTAAAGTCAACAATCGCGAACGCCGATATCACTGCAATTCAAATCTCAGCTTTTCCAGCAAACTCTAGCCAGGGCAATGCCAAAGGTGTTGGCCGGTCCGACGGAAATGGGAATTTTGTTCTGTCCGAAGTTGGGATGCGAGTCCGCGCAGTAGGGTCAAACGAACTGCACGGGAAGTTTGTCCGAATCCAGATGCCTGGCACCGAAAAAATGATCCACATTGCTGAACTGCAAGTCATGAACCAAGTTGACGAGCAATGGCAATTAGTGACTCAGGGGGCAACCGCCAGTCAGTCGAGTACAGGCTTCGGGGGCGAAGCACGACTTGCGATTGACGGAAATACGGACGGTGTTTTCGCAAAGCAATCGGTCACGCACACCAATGTGGAAACTGATCCGTGGTTCGAACTCGAGTTATCGAAAGTCTCTGCGATCCAAAAAATTGTGATTCACAACCGGACCGATAGTGATTTATTTCGTCGGCACGATGGGATGATCGTCAAGATTTTAGATGAGAATCGAGTGACGATCTGGGAACAAACCGTTCCTACCGCAACTCGGGAACCCCTGGAATTTGCACTGGACGGCTGGCGTGAAATCCCGTTCGCGTTTGCAACGGCCAGTTTTGAACAAGGCGGCGACGGCCCAGACGGGTGGCACGCAGGTTTGATGATCGACGGTGATGCTGGGGCACGAGGTTGGGCCGTTTCTCCCAATCAAGGGCAGAATCACAAAGCGATCTTGCAACTGAAGGACCCGCTGAATTCAGGCACACCGCTGGAAGTGGAATTGCGTCTGGCTCAAAACTATGGTCAACAGCATACGCTGGCAAATTTTTCTATCCAAACCACCAATCAGACCGGCCCCAACATTGTGTTGCCAACCGCGATCGCTGCAGCGGTGGAAAAATTGGACGCCGACCAGTCAACTCAGGAAAAGCTAGACTCGCTTAAAGCCGATCAACCGTTGTGGACCAGCATTCAAGTCACGTTTGCAAAATCCAATCCACTGGGCGATGCTTTGGCGAATCATTTAGCTCAATTGAAACAGCAATTGGCCGACATTCCTTCGGCGAACACCCCGATTATGGAAGACCTGGCAGCAGACAAACATCGAACCACTCGGCTATTAATTAAGGGCAGCTGGCTGAATCCGGGACACACGGTCCAGGCATCCCTCCCTTCGGCCTTGACCCAGTACACTCAGGCAAAAAGCACCAGCCCCTCAAACCCAGCCACGCCACCCTCCACGCCACCCTCCACGCCACCCTCCACGCCAACTATCAATTTGACCCAACCGATCAACCGCCTGACCTTGGCTAATTGGTTGGTCGATCCTGATCATCCGTTGGTTACCCGGGTGGCAGTGAATCGGATTTGGGCGCGTCTGTTTGGACGTGGCTTGGTGGAAACTGAAGAAGACTTTGGTGTGATGGGCTCGACGCCCAGCCATCCTCAGCTGCTAGACTGGCTAGCTTTGGACTTTGTCCATCAAAAGAAATGGTCCTCCAAGGAATTAATCTTTTCCATTGTGACCAGCGATACTTATCGGCAATCGTCCACCGTCACCACACAGATGAAAATGGCCGACCCAGAGAATCGTTTGCTTAGTCGATCACCTCGTTTTCGGTTGTCAGCCGAACAAGTTCGCGACCAAGCATTGGCAATTGGCGGTATCTTGAACCCCACGATGTATGGCCCAGGAGTTGTTCCTCGTTTGCCTGTGAAGGAAATTGGTAGTGCGTTTTCGAATCGAACGATCACGCAAAGCATGGGACAGGATCTATATCGACGGGCGTTGTACACCTATGTTCGGCGAACGGGCCCGTATCCAACGATGCTGACCTTTGACGGAACCAACCGACAAGTGTGCACCGTTCGTCGCATTCGAACCAACACACCGCTCCAAGCGTTGGTGACGCTTAACGACCCCGTCTTTGTGGAAGCAGCGCAAGGCCTGGCTCGAAGGATTCTGGCACTAAGCAGTGATGAATTGGAAATGGAAATAACCAAACTCGATGTCGCCGGAATTGAAGTCACAGGCGACCGCCAGAGCAAGAATGTTGACCTGAACCTTGATGACGACCTAAGCCTAACCCAACCAAGGCTACGCAAAGCGTTCTGGCTGGCAACGCTGCGGTACCCCACCGAACAAGAGGTTGCCGCACTGGCGAAGTTGCTGGAGGCGGAACGGGCTTATTTCCAACAAAATTTAGAGTCCGCCACGAAACTGGCCACCGATCCCTTGGGGCCGTTACCTGCGGGAATCCCACCGGCCGAGGCAGCTGCCTGGACGGTGGTAGCGAATGTGCTGTTAAACTTAGACGAAATCATGATGAGGTAAGTGGCGATGAATCGGTATCAGATGCACAACCGCTTGGTGACTAGGCGACATTTCTTTGGGCAATCGGGCTTCTCGATTGGAGCGATTGCCTTGGCGGCGCTTAGCGGTCGGCTGGACCTAGCCAATGGTTATACAAAAACGTCCGGTCAGCCAATGGACAAACTGCCGAGCACTCAGGCAGCCCGTTTTATCGCGGCACAACGCCCCGCCACTGCCAAGCGAGTGATCTATATTCACTTGGCTGGATCGCCGCCGCAACACGAAACGTTTGACTTCAAGCCCGAATTAGCAAAGTGGGACGGTCAGGATGCGCCTGATTCTTTCCTGAAGGGTAAGACCTTTGCATTTATCAAAGGGGTGCCCAAAATGCTTGGCCCGCGATACCCCTTTGCGCAACACGGCGAAAGTGGGACCTGGGTCAGCGATCGGTTTCCACATTTAGCCAAACATGTGGACAAAATGCTTGTGGTCAAATCAATGACTACCGATCAATTCAACCATGCACCAGCCCAACTGATGACCTTAACTGGACAGGCTCGGTTCGGTTACCCTTCGATTGGATCTTGGATCACTTACGGGCTGGGAAGCGCGAATCAAAATTTGCCAGGCTTCGTGGTTTTGCTTTCCGGTGGCCAACTTCCCAGCGCCGGTAAGAATGCCTGGGGTTCAGGCTTTCTACCCAGCGTTTACCAGGGCGTGCAATGCCGAACCACAGGCGATCCGGTACTCTATCTTTCCGACCCCAACGGCATGGATCGATTGACGCGACGCAGGAGTTTAGATGCCTTAAAACAGTTGAACGAAATTCAGTATCGTCAAATTGGTGATCCCGAAACGATCAGCCGAATTGAACAATTTGAGTTGGCCTATCGAATGCAAATCAATGCACCGGAAATCATGGACATTGGTCGCGAGTCGAGAGAAACATTAGAAAAGTACGGAGCAACGCCGGGCGATTCCAGCTTTGCCAACAACTGTCTTTTGGCGCGACGCTTGGTAGAAAATGACGTGCGGTTTGTAAACTTGTTTGATTGGGGCTGGGACATTCACGGGACGGGTCCAGGCGATGACTTGATGAATAAATTTCCCGAAAAGTGCAAGCAAACCGACCAACCGATCGCCGCGCTTTTGGACGATTTATCGCAGCGAGGCCTGTTGGATGAGACCCTGATCGTATGGTCAGGCGAATTTGGACGCACCGCGATGAACGAGGCCCGAGGTGGCAGCAAATTCTTGGGCCGCGATCACCATCCCGATTGCTTTTCAATTTGGCTGGCTGGCGGCGGGATCAAAGGCGGGGTCAGCTATGGATCCACCGACGACTTTGCTTACAAGGTTGTCGATAACCCCGTCACGCCGCACGACCTGCAAGCGACCATTCTTTACGCCTTGGGTATCGACCCCAAACGCTTCAGCTATCCAAACCAAGGCCTTGACGCGCGCCTAATCGGACCGACCGACGACGCCAGGGTTCTGGACCAGTGGTTGACTTAATCACCCACGGGAACCTCGGAAATCTGAAACGCCGGTCATTGAGTGCTCTCGAAGATGGGGTGTTCAGTTTGCAGGGCAACGGGGCAGAATCTCAGCTGAATCCTAAATTTAGGGGCCTTCCTTGGTTATTTTCCAAAAATGTCCCGGCATAGAAACTTGTGCCCGCTGGGCTGCCAATAAATGAAAATTAGAGCCATTGGTTACTGGAATCGACGACCTATTTGATCTGCCCTACGAGACTTCCGGTCCCGGTTAACGCTTGACCGAGTGAGATTTCGCCAATCGCCAGGCATTCAAACCTGGGCTTGCGATCGCAAAGTTCAGCATTTGGCCTGTTCTGCTGGACAAAAATCCGCTATCCACCCAGACGGTTCCAAGGCAGCAATCGCCAGTGGGCTAGGCAAAATTCGGCTGGAAAAAACTTGAAACCCGTATCTTTCTTGTAAATTCAGTTGACTAATTGCCGGTTTAAGCCCCATACTTCACCCATGGCGGGTGTCTTTTTCTGGCAAATCGCTAGAATTAGGACTGAAAATGGCAAAGCCTTTGCCAACAACCCACTTTGAAAACGTTCGATCTTGGAACCGCCACGCGAAAATGGCGTCTAAGCATCGGTCCTAAAAGCGAACAAGTCGTTCGTGTTTTTTATCACTCAATTAGTAGAGGGTCTGAATTATCCCACCGACCAATGTTACCAACCGCATCAACGAACAAATTCGTATTTCGCCTGTTCGTGTGATCGGTGACGATGGAGAACAACTTGGAGTCTTAGCCGTCAAAGACGCATTAATGAAGGCGCGCGATGTTGGCATGGACCTAGTAGAAGTAGCCCCAGACGCGCGACCGCCGGTTTGCCGCATTATGGATTACGGAAAGTTCCGTTATGAAAAGTCAAAGCGTTCGACCAAAAGTAAATCGCACCAAACGAAGCTGAAAGAAATTCGTTTGCGGCCCCGAACCGGTGATCACGATATTGACTTTAAGGTCAAACAAGCCATCGGGTTTTTGACAAACAAAGACAAAGTCCAGGTCACCGTAGTTTATAAGGGTCGAGAACTGGCTCATATCGACGAAGGCGAACGCGTCATGAGAGGCGTGATCGACAAGTTGGCGGAATACGGAAAACTTGAATCGCCGCCTAATCGGCAAGCCAGAAAAATCATGTGCACGATCACTCCGAAGTAACCGGAACAACGGGAGCAACCGCGAATCAAGAATTCGTAGTGTTGCGAACCGTTTCAGAGGTGCACGGGTCTTTGCGAAAGGTGCACGGGTCTTTGCGAAAGGTGCACGGGTCTTTGCGAAA
>Ga0105054_10007325_pt1 | contig 15038 bp, 12 predicted proteins | sample BON02_FD_78091 | JGI IMG/M metagenome (GOLD analysis project Ga0105054, IMG submission 78091) | Freshwater microbial communities from Lake Bonney liftoff mats and glacier meltwater in Antarctica - BON-02 (megahit assembly) | ecosystem: Environmental > Aquatic > Freshwater > Ice > Glacier...
CCCGTTCCTTCTCAGTAGTCGGAATCTTCTTTTTGGGGGTTGGGGCGGTTCCTCCGGCCATTGATTGCTAAACGGACCCGCGCGGCGCAGTTGCTGAGGGGTGGCTGGTTGATCGAGGGGTTCCGTGGTGGGTGGCTTCTTTGAGTTCAGCTCTGTTTGGAGGCGTCTCGGTGATCAGGTGATGAAAGGGGGACCTTGCACACAGCCAAACGGCGTGCGAAAGCCCAACCCGGCCTCACAGAGGCCAGCTACAGGCGCAACCCGGCATCATAGAGTTCGGCTCAAGAGGCCAGCTCTAGCGGAGCGGGAGACGGAGTCAGGGCCAATTCCCAATCTGACATTCACTCCCCCCAACTTCCCTCCCCGCGCCCTGCGGCGCTCTTTCGTTCCCAGCGTAACGGAGGCAGTGAGATCCGTGCCTTTTTGGGGCTCAAGGCATCGCCTCCGGTTGTAGACTGTTCAAATCAGCGTGGCGGATCCTGCTTCCGCGCCTCCCGCGCCACCGCCTCGCGGAGCTTGTCCTTTTTGCTTTTGCGATTTCCCTTCATGCCGCCTTCCCGAAGGCCGGTGCCGGGAGGGAGAGCCGTCGGTTCGAATCCGGCAATGACCTCCTGCGGAACACTGATCCCGGTCCGCTTTTCAATGAGGCCAAAATGGGCACTCGCTGCGGGAGTGACGAAGCTGATCGCGAGTCCGCTTTTCCCCGCCCGACCGGTGCGGCCGATGCGGTGGGTGTAGTCCACGTCGGAACGCGGCAGATCGTAGTTGAGCACGACCGGCAGCTTCACGATGTCGAGCCCGCGGGCGGCGAGGTCGGTCGCGACGAGGACGCGGATGAGCGAGTTTTTGAAATCGAGGAGCACGTCCTCCCGCGCGCCCTGACTGAGGTCACCATGAAAAGCGAGCGCGCTGATGCCGTGGCGGCGCAGCTTGTCGGCGACATGATCGGCGGTGTATTGCGTCGCGACAAAGACGAGGACCCGCTTCCAGTCCTCTTCCGCGAGGAGATGACGCAGCAGAGGCGAGCGCTTTTCCTGATCAACGCGGATGGCGCGCTGCGTGATCACGGGGGCATCGGTATTCTCGGGCTCGAGATGGAGTCGGGTCGCGTCACGAAGAATCTCCCCGGCAAGGTGCTCGACCGACGGCGGACAGGTCGCCGAGAAAAGCAGGGTCTGGCGCTTATTTGGCAGCAATGTCAGGATGCGGCCCATCTCGTCGGCGAATCCGGCGTCGAGCATGCGATCGGCTTCGTCGAGGACGAGCGTCCTGACCGCCGAGAGGCGCACGGCATTGTGATCGACGAGATCGAGGAGGCGACCGGGAGTGGCCACGAGAATGTCCGTTCCGCCGCGCAGAGCCATCATCTGGGGATTGATCGAGACACCGCCGACTGCGCTGACGACCTTGATCCGCTGCGGCAGCCCCGAGGAAAGGGCCTGCACCGTCTCGCGCACCTGGGCGGCCAACTCGCGGGTGGGCACGAGGATGAGCGCGTGAAGGCGGCGCGGCGTCTCCCGGGGAATGGCGAGCCAGCGCTCGAGGAGCGGAAGCAGGTAGGCCGTCGTTTTGCCCGATCCGGTTTCGGCCGTGACGAGGAGGTCACCCCCGGCGAGCACGACAGGGATCGCCGCGCTCTGCACCGGGGTGGGAGCCGGATGATGAGCGACCGCATCGGGCAGCGGAGCCGAAAGGCCGAAGGAGGAAAAGGGCATCTTCATTTCTACGCCCGATCTGTATCCTGGCCAGTGATTTCCCGACTCCGGCCTCAACGCGGGAGCCCTCACTCGACTGACTTCACGCTCGAGAAAATCTTGCCGAGGCCTTCGAGGCTTTTCTCACTATCCTCTTTGTCGATCCAATAGGTCACCGTGAGAATTTTCCCACCGCCGACGGGACTGAAGAGGAATCCGATGAGGGCGGGACCGTTCTCCTTGCTCTCGCCTGACCACGAGATGCGGCTCCAGGTGCGGTTGCCGTCCACGAATTCGTGTTCCTCCATGGAGTCCTGATCAACCTCGACGGCATTGTCTTCCATCAGCCAGGTCAGATTGGCCTCGATGATGGCGTCGAGTTCCTCCGTCGTTCCGGCGATCTCGAAGTAGATCATCGTAGCGCCATCGGGCGACTGGGCGAGGACGCCCTCTTCTGAATCTTCGGGTGACCAGTCATCGGGGATGGTGACGAGGGCCACAGATTCCTCTGCCGGCAGAGGGATCGTCCCGGCGGAACCGGCGAGCGGCGTGAAGGCGGCAAAGAGGGCGGCACAAAAGATGGATTTTTTCATCAGGAGGGAGGGTGAGTAAGGAGCGCAGATCAACGCCGTGAAACCCGAATAGGCGAGGTCTATCGGGTGCCCGGCAAAGAATTCCTCCCTCCCTCCCCGCTTGTTATCGGATGTCTGTCGGCTACCCTCCCGCACTCTCTATGAAATCATCCGTCCTCCTCTCCGCCCTCTCTCTGCTGACGACCATCGCCTCTGCCGCCGAACCGCCCGCCCCGCATCTCATCGTGAAAGAGCTCTACGCGGCGCACGCATCGGAGAAGAGTCCCTTTTTCCAAAGCGAAGACCGGAAGCGTCTCGATCCCTTTTTCACCAGAGAACTCGGCGACCTGCTCGTCAAAGATGTCGTCGAGGCCAAGGGCGATCTCGGACGTCTCGACTTCGATCCGCTCTTTGGCTCACAGGACCCCCAGATCACTGACTTCGTGATCGGCGAAACGGGTCTGGGCGGCGACAAAAAGTTTGGCCCCGATGACGAAGCGGTCGTGCAGGTCACCTTCAAGGACTCCGGAGCCGAGCGGATGGTCTCTTTCCGCTTCATTCAGGGAAAGGACAAAGTCTGGCTCATCGAGGATGTCCGCTATCCTGATCTCGATAACATCCTGTTGAAGGATTTACTGAGCGGGAAGGAGTGAGGGGATCGGAATGAGGTGGACAGGAGTGTCCACCCTCCTTGTTCCTGCCCTCGCTAACATTCGCGTCGCCGCGATGGGAGTCGACGCTCTCAACCATCGAATGAGGTGGACAGGAGTGTCCACCCTCCTTGTTTTCACGCGACGATCTTCGAGACATCGAGCAGCCAGACTTGGCGGCCGGTGCCTGCGTGTGGGGAATCGACGGTGACGAGTCGACCGTCATTGCTCGAGCGAGGATGGGTGTCGCAACGCCATTCGCCGGCATACTCTTTCGGGAGATGGAAATTCGCGAGATCGTGCCGCACCCTGGTCGGCTCGTGATAAAGATAGGGCGTCTGGTGGCGGCGCACGCCGGTCGGGTAGGTGTCGTTGAGGATCCACTCCTGTCCGCTGCCGACGGTGAGGTAGGTGTTGTGCCCGTTCTTCGGCATGATCCCCTCCCCAACGACCGCGACCTCCTGCGTTTTGTCTTTGAGCAGGTAAAAGGCGTCGGGCTTGCCCTCGGGTCGCGTCCAGGCGGTGATGTGCCCCGCGTCGCGCCAGATAAAATGCGAAGTATAGCCTGACGGATCAATAATATAGGGATCGCTGCCGTCAAAGTTCATTGTGAACATGCGGGTGATGAAACCGTTGTTCACCGCGAACTCCGCATCGTCGGGGCCCTTCGACCGCCAGCGGTGAAGGAAGGTAAAGCGCTTCGAATCGGGCGCGATGAGGAGGTGATTGAACCAGTTCCACTGATCGGCGAGAGAGCCGCCCTGGAAAGGAATCGCCACCGCGTCGGCAAGACTGAAGATGAGCTCGGACTCGCCCGTCTCCATGCTCACCCGCCAGATCCCCGACTTTTCGGGTGCCTTTTCAGTGCGATACGGATCGGCAACTCCCTGGTAACCGTAGCCGGGACGCAGCGCCTGGAGACGGGCAAAGTCAACCGCCACTCCCCACTTGCCGTCGGGGCTGAGCGCATAGACCGCACGCGGGATCGTTTTCATCTCGCCCGTTTCGATGTTCTTGATACGACAGACGAACTGATCCTTTTCGCGATCATTCCAGACCACCTCATTTTTAGAGCCGGGTCGCCATTGCAGCATGCAACCCTGCTGCCAGCCCCAGGCGTCGCTCTTGCCGAGCTCGGTCCAGCGGTCCCCGTCTTCGAGATCGACCATGCCGACCTTGATTTGATCGTCCGCTGTCGGAGTGCGATGCTCGAAGCTGACCTGATTGCTCAGGACAAATCGATTCGAGGGATCGAACTGAAGTTTGTCATAATAACCGAACCAGTGAAAGGCAGGGCCCTTCGTGATCACCCGGGCCGGGACGAACGCCTCGCTGTATTTTGAAAGATCCACGGAATCGGTTGCCTCCTGCGCGTAGCCACGGCCGGGCAGAGTTAGACCGGCGGTGAGAGCGGAGGCGGTGGAAAGGAAATGACGGCGTTTCATGTTGCTGGGGAAAAGAAAGTCGGGAGGAGCATTCTAGCAGCCTATCCGACTTATCCCGCCCGGCTGCGGAAATCGGGGATTCGGCTCGAATTCCCCCTCGTTTTCGTCATTTGTGTTCACAAAAACTCCTCAAACTTATGAAAATTCTGACTCGAACCCCAATTCCGTCGCTCAGACGCTCTAAGTCCGACAGACTGCCAGGGAATTACTCCGGCTCTATCCATCGGAAATTCTTTCACTGATCGGGCATCATCGGGTGACGGAGGGGTGGCGACCGGGAAGTCATCACTACAGAAAGCCGATACGACGTCAGAAACACTCACTCAATTGCGCTATCGAGGTTTTGCACGAAGTGAGATCCTGTGTATGATCCACGTTTGGATCTCTTACCATCTCATTCACCCTCTACATCCCGCCACGACATGCCCTTTCAATTCACCGGATTCGCAGACGAAGCTGAAAAATCACTCGCCGGTCAGATCGCCACCCTCGAAGAAGCCGGCTGGAGCGCGATCGAGCTGCGCCTCGTCGGAGGCAAAAACATCTGCGACCACACCGACGAGGAATGGACTGCGGTGAAAGAGACCCTCGCCGCCCACGGCATCACCATCGTCGGCTTCGGCGGTCAAATCGGCAACTGGGCCCGAGCGGTGACTTCTGATTTTCAAAAAGACCTCGACGAACTGCGCCGCGTCGCGCCCCGGATGCGCGAAGTCGGGGCGAAATTCCTCCGCATCATGTCCTGGCCGAATGACAAGGACGCACCGCTCTCCCGCGAAGATTGGAAAGCCGAGGTCGTGCGCCGCCTCCGCGAACTCGCCCCCATCGCCGAGGCCGAGGGTGTCATCCTCGCCCACGAGAACTGCAGCGGCTACGGGGAAAGTCCCGAGGGTTACCTCGAACTCGCGGCTGCGGTGAACAGTCCCGCCTTCAAGCTCATCATCGACACCGGCAACAACAGCCTCCACCACAATAGCAACGAGGCGACCTGGGACTACTACCAGAAGTGCCGCGACGAGATCGTCCACGTCCACATCAAGAGCGCCAAACCCAATCCGGACGGTGGAGATTGGATCACCTGCCACGTCGACGAGGACCCGGTCCAGCGGCGTATCCTCGAAGACCTCCAACGCACCGGCTATGACGGCTGGCTCTCGATCGAACCCCACATCAAAGCCGCCATCCACACCTGGCAGGATGTCGACGACACCGGAGAAGCCCGCGCTGTCTGGGTCGATTACACAAAGAGGCTGGAGAAGCTGGTGAAGGAAGTCACTGGTTGACTGGTTGACGGGTCACGAGTGAAATCAGAGCGTAGCGGAGGTCGTGAGACCTTCGGGCGCTGGTCCTGCTAAGACGAAACTCTCAGCCGAGCCTCTTTCGCTCGGCAATGCCTCGACAACCGCGCGGGGATCGCTACGATCAAGCCTATGCGCTTTTCTTTAACCACCCGACTGGCCTTATCCCTTCTCGTCTTTTCCGCTCTTCCGGTGGCGGCAGTAGAGTCGCCACGCCCCAACGTGCTCTGGTTCGTCGTCGATGACATGTCGGCTCACCTCTCTTCTTATGGGGAAAAGCTGATCGAGACCCCGAACCTCGACCGCCTCGCCGCTGAAGGAACCCGCTTCACCCGCGCCTATGTGACCGCTCCGGTGTGTTCCTCCTGCCGCTCCGGACTCATCACGGGGATGTATCAGACGACGATCGGCGCCCATCATCATCGCAGCGGTCGGGGGGAGAAAAAGATCCTCCTCCCCGACGGGGTCGAGCCTTTGCCTGCTATCCTGCAGCAGGCTGGCTACTACACCTGCATCGGCAGCGGTCTCGCCGGCAAAGACCATCGTGGGCTCGATTTCCCCGAAAAGGCCCCGCCGAAACGCCGCCTCGGCAAGACCGACTACAACTTCGAATGGGATCCGGCGATCTATGACAGCCATGACTGGGCCGGGAGAGCGCGGGATCAGCCATTCTTCATGCAAGTGCAGTTGCACGGCGGAAAGCTGCGGGAAGGGCCGATCGCGGAGCGGGGAAAGTTCCGAAATCAGGTCATCGCCACTCTCGGCAGCCTGACCTCACCGGACGCGGTGGAGCTGCCGCCCTACTACCCGCGGGATCCAGTCCTGCTGCAGGACTGGGCCGACTATCTCGATACCGTGCGCCTGACCGATCACCATGTCGGACTCGTCCTCGCACGCCTCCGTGAGGAAAATCTCCTCGGGAACACGCTCCTCATTTTCATGACCGATCACGGGATCAGCCACGCCCGCGGCAAGCAGTTCCTCACTGACGAGGGGACTCACATCCCTTTCATCGTCTCCGGCCCCGGAATCGCGAAAGGAGTGGTCCGCGACGATCTCGTCGAGCACATCGACATGGTCCCGGTGTCCCTCGCCGCCGCCGGACTGCCCCTGCCGACCGCGCTCCAGGGACGCGATCTTTTTGCCGCCGACTACGAACCTCGTAGCCACGTCTTCGCCGCGCGGGACCGATGCGACGAAACCACCGAAAAGATCCGCAGCCTCCGAAACGAGCGTTTTCTTTACATTCGGAACTATCACCCCGCCCGGCCGCACTTGCAGCCCAATGCCTACAAGGACAACAAAGACATCGTCATCGCCCTGCGACGTCTCCACGAAACCGCGACTCTGCCGACGCTGACGGAATCACTACTTTTCGACGTCCCCCGTCCCGTCGAGGAGCTCTACGACTACATGGAGGATCCTCATCAGATCCGCAATCTCGCCAATGATCCCGCCCACGCCGCAACGCTCGCGTCAATGCGCGCGGCCCTCGACGAGACCCTCATCCGCACCCGCGATCCGGCTCCCGAATCGCCCGCCGATTACGACAGCGACATGGCCGAATACCTCCGCCGCCCCAATCCCGAAGTAGCGAAAAACATCGCCCTGATGAAGCAAGGGGCGGCTGAGGGAAAATAGGTCCACAGGGAGAGTGCTCGAGAACAAAACGGCCGAAGCCGTCACTCCTGCTCTTTGCCGGGGGCGACCTGGAGGTCACCACTACGGCGGATCTCCCCGCCGGAACTTGCCAATGTTCCTCCCCTCTTCGCTGAAGCTTCGAACGGCAGGCCGTTGTGCGCCAATCAGAAGAGTCTGCGTCAAAGGAAACGGGGTCGACGAACCGCCCTGCGCGGGTGTATGCTGCGCCGATGATGAACTTTCGCCGCCTGGGGACGATCTCCTATGCTGAGGGGCTCGCCCTGCAAAACGAGCTTGTGGAGCAGCGCCATCGCGGCGAGATCGGCGACACCGTGCTGCTGCTCGAGCACGAGCCGGTCTATACGATAGGCCGCACCCGCGACCGCTCCAGCCTGCGGGATCCCGACGATCTCCCCTACCCGGTCTTCGAGACAAATCGGGGGGGCCAGGCGACCTTTCACGGGCCGGGGCAGCTCGTCGGCTATTTTATTTTTGACCTGAACCAATACGGACGGGATCTCCACGTCTACCTGCGGCAGATCGAGTCCTTACTCATTGATTTCGCCGCCGGATTTGGTATTGATGCGTCTCGCAGGGAGGGCCTCACGGGCGTTTGGGTCGGGAACCGTAAGCTGGCCTCCATCGGGGTGGGCGTTCGCAAGTGGGTTTCGATGCACGGTTTCGGACTGAATGTCTCGAGCGACCTCTCCGGCTACGAGGCGATCACGCCCTGCGGGCTCTCTGATGTCACGATGACTTCCCTTTCCACAGAATCCCGGCGTGCGGTCACGGTCGAAGCGGCCGCGCGCGCGATCGAGCCGGTCATCCGGGCGGCTTTTGACGGTGCGAGGGTGTCACAGGCCGGGATCGGCGATCTCGAAGCCTGAAATCAGGACCACGAATGCACGCGATTTTACACGAACATGGCCCCGTCCGCCGCTTCCCCGTGACCGGCGGGGATTCAGGTGAATTCCTACGCGCCGCAGATCTGAACCCACTCCCCTTTCCCGCCAACTAAATCGATGTATCTGGTGGCGGTCAATCTGGAGAACTCGCGGGAGATGGCGGTCGCACAGGCCGTCGTGGGGCGTCCGCTCCGCATCGGGAGAAAGCCCGAGAGTCTGCCCGAGGAAGCGGTCGACATCCTGCGGATCACGTGGAGTGACCGGCTCGTGAGCCGCAACCATTGCGAAGCGGTGCGGGCCGAGGGCGACCTGCTCACGATTCGCCGACTCCCGGCCCTCACGGGGCGCGGCATCCCGAATGCGCTGCACTCGAATGTCGCACCGCGCGAGCGCCACGCACTCATCGAGCCGATCGAGTTGAAGCTGGGAGGATCGGTCGTCCTCGGCGCCCGCGGCACGACCGCAATCTACTGGCTGAAGTCTCTGGGGGATCTCGACGCGGAGATCGAGCGCTACCACACGGAACTGGAGAAAGAGAAGGAGTCGTTCGAAGACGCTCCCGTGACGCGGCAGGACTACGACGAGGTGGAGCAACTCGACGAGTACAGCCTGCGGCTCCAGCTCAAGCTCCTCCAACGCGAACTGCCGCAGCAGGTACTGAGCGGCTGGACCGATGAGGTCGATCTCTTTTCCCGTGCCGCCGTCTTTCTCGAAAATGCGCTCCCGGGGCAAAAAGGAGTCACGGCGGTCTTCATCGCGGTGGAAAAGACGGAGGATGGCGTCGATTTCGAGGTCCTCAATCCCGATCCCCTCGCCCGCGCCGACTTCCGCCCGAGCCGCACGCTCATCAGCCGGGTCAATCTCGTAGAACCGAACCCCGCCGACATCCGCATCTGGGCGTCGAAGGACAACAACCGCGTCTTCGCCGCCGACAGCCTCGGCGCCCGGCTCGACTGGGTCGCGATCATCCCCGTGGCCCGGCTCGACGAGTCGGCCGTGATCTATCGCGACGCGATGCGGCGTCCGGTCTTCCTCTACGTGGAGACGCGCCAGGCTTCGGAGACGGCGGCGGCGGCCTTTGTCCCCTTCCTGCGGCTCATCAGTTCGCTAGTCGCGAGCCTGCTCTCGGCGCGGGCCGACCAGAAGATGCAGGACCAGATGTCGGCCTATTTTTCTCCCGGCCTCCGCAAGGTCCTGCGTATCCGCGACCAGTCCGAGCTCGAGCCGGCGATGGTCGATTGCACGGTGATGTTCGCGGACCGCCGCGGTCACTCACGACTGCTCGAGCTGGCGAAGAGCGACGAGGAAATCCTCGACCGACTCGATGAGAACCAGAAAGTAGTGGGGCTGATCACCGAAGAGGTTTTTGAAAGTAGCGGCGTCGTGACCGATTTCGCGGGCGACGGGGCTCTCGGTCTCTGGGGCTGGCCGAACGTCGGCGATCAAGGCAAAGACCACGCACTCGCCGCGGTCGAGGCGGCCGAGGCGATCATCCGGCGGCTCGCGGACCGGGTCATCTACGAAGAGCAGCAGGATAGACACATGGCGGCCGTCCGCATCGGCATCAGCACGGGCCGCATCGCGGTGGGGAAAACGGGGCCGACCCAGCAGTGGCACATCAGCGTCTTCGGCAGCGTCGCGAATCTCGGGGCCCGGCTCGAGCGCATCGCGAAAGAGTTCCGCATCCCCGTGTTGATCTCGGACGAGACCTACCGCCGTATCAAGGATATCCCCGGGCGCCGCTTCCGACAGCTCTGCCTCATCCGGCCGGCAGGGTTCGAGGAAAGCTATCCCATCCACGAGCTCGTGCTGCCGCGCGAGATGGGCGGCTCGGGCGTGACGGATGACGATGCCCGGACCTACGAGCGCGCTTTGAACCATTTCAACCACGAGCAGTGGGACGATGCCGTCGATCTGCTGGATGCCCTGACCGAGGACGATCCCGCCGCGATCTGGCTGCGGGGCAAGGCCCTCTGGTTCCGCAAGACACCGCCACCGCCGGGATGGGCGGGCGAGATCCAGAGTCTCACGAAGTAGATTTAACTGTTTGGCGACCCCGGCTTCTGCCATTTTAGCCTCTCTCAAGTGCAAGAAGAAGATTCCATCAGGATCAAGGACTATGTGATCCACCAGCCCGCGCTGGGGGAGGGCGCGTACGGTCAGGTCTTCCGTGCGACCTATCGCGGGATCTCGGAGCGAGCGCTCAAGATCTTCCGCCCCGGTGCGGTCGATCTCGCGACGATGGCGCGCGAGCTCGAGAAGCTCTCCCAGGTGACCGAGCACCAGGGCATCGTGACCCTGCACGACTTCGACCTCCTCAATGACCCGCCTTACTACGCGATGGGGCTCCATGCCTATCAGAACCTCGACGGGTTCTGGGAAACCCGCACCCTCGAGCGTCTCTGCGGTCATGTCGATCACCGCGAGGGATGGCGTCTCATCCGCGACATCGCCGACGCGGTCTCCTATCTGCACCGCAACCAGATCATCCACTGCGACATCAAGCCGTCGAACATCCTCCTCACTGACGAGGTGCCTTTTCACATCAAGATCTGTGACTTCGGGCAGAGCCGCGGTCAGTCGGCAGAGGGACTCCACCCTGTCGGGACGCCCCTCTACGCGAGCCCCGAGCAGCTCCGCAACCCGCGCGACTCGGCCGATGGCAAGGGCTTCCGCTGGGATGTCTACAGTTTCGGCGTGGTCGCCTACAAGCTCCTCACCGGTGATCTGCCGCGGCTCCAGGGTCTCGCCAATGCCGAGCGCCGCAGCTTTGACCCCGACTCCACTCTCGTCGAAGCGACGATCGAGGGCGATCAACCGCAAGGTGAAAATATCGTCACCGGCGGCCAACTCGCAACGCTGATCGAAGCGGTCGAGGACATCACCTGGGCTTCGGGCTTCTACATCCCGAGCGACCGCAAGCTCCTCATCGAGCAGTGCCTCAGCCTCGACCCGCGCGAACGACCCGCCGACATGCGCGAGGTCTGGGGCCGCATCGAGCAGCTCGACCAGCAGGCCGTGGTGAAAAGGGCGCGACGCCTCAACACGATTTTTGCGATCCTGCTCGTCGTGGCGCTATGGGCCTCGGGCTTCGCCTTCATCCAGGCGCGCAAGGCAAAGCAGGCGACCGATGCCGCGATGCTCGCCTCGGTCGAGTCCGAAAAAAGCGCCGGTGCCGCCGTCGATCTGATGCTGCTCTTCGTGAGCGAACTGAACAAGGGGGATATCTCGGGGGCGGGGGCGGATCGACTCTACTCCATCGTCTCGGAGAACGCCCAGACCTTCCTCGACAACCGCTCAAAGGACAGGCTCACCTCGACGCGCATCCTGCGTTTTTCCGCCCAGACGGCCGGTCTGCGCGCCCGACAGGCACTCGACCAGGGCGATCTCGGCGAGGCGCTGAAGGACTTCACGAGCGCCTACGAAATCCGCTCGGAGCTGGCCGAGGACCCGAACTCACCCGACGATCTCGCCCTGCTCGCTTCGCGCGACCTGATGGAGATCGGCAAGATCCACGAGCTGCAGAGTGATTACAAAAATGCCGCGACAGCCTACTCCGCCGCCCTCGAATGGCGCAGCCAGGTGAGCGGGGACGGCGGTGTCTTCTCCCTCGCCCAGATCAAAGAACTCGCCACCAACTACAAGGCCCTGAGCCGGGTCCACTCGCTCGGACGAGACACCAAGTCGGCTCTCGCCACGCTCAACGAGATCCTCAGCATCGTGAACCGCCGCATCGAGGACGGCGCCCCCTCTGACGTGCCCGGCTACGCCCTCGAGGCGGTCAAGGTGCTCCTCCTCCTCGGCGGGATCGAATACACCTCTGGCGAGATTGCGGCCGCCTCCACGACCTATCAGGATCTCATGGTCCTCGCCAAGTCGCTCTCGAGCGCTCCGCCCAGCCTCGCCGCAGAGGCCTCCCTCGCCCACCTCACCGGGCTGCGCGCTCTCGGTCAGATCCAGCTCGATCAGAAACAGCCCGAGGCCGCCCTCGTCCTCTTCCGCGAAGAGATCAAGATCCGCGAAGAGGCGACCCGCCTGCGACCCTACGACGCCGAGAGCAAGGTCGCCCTCGCCGAGGCCTACGGCTACGCAGCACAGAGTCTCGATCTCACCAATGCGACCTCGCGCGCTCTCGCGACTTTTTACCTCGAGCAGGCCGTCACCCTCATCGAGAAGCTGCCCACCGACATGCAGACACAGCCGGACATCCTGAAGAAGTCTGCCGGATTTAAGGCCTCGCTCGCGGCGATTCTGGGAATGGAGTGAGCGGCGGGGCTGAGGCGAATGGCACGGAAATAAGCGGATTTTGCCGCTGCCGATTCGTTGGCCACCGGATTGTCCCTGTCTCTCCCAATCATCTAAAAGTCACAATCTCAAAAGCCCCCAACACCTTGTAGTCCTTCGCATTGTTCGTGATGATTTTCGTCACCTTTGCGTTTCGAAACGAAGCGGCGAGCAAGGTATCGAGGAGGCGTTTTCGTCCCAGTTGATAGTGGCGGAGCCAGGCGAAGAAATCAGAAACGGAGTTGCCATCGGGAAAGACGCGCACCACTTCAGCGGCATGCCACCACTGCTCCGCTCGGGAGATCGCATCGGTTGCGACGAGAGGCACTGGCATTCTCTGCGGATCGGTCACTATGTGGATGAACTCAGCCAGTGTTTGCGGAGCGAGCGCAAAATCATGTTCGTCCGCCAGCAGCTTTTGCAGAAGCGCATCCGCTGATTGGTGGAAGGGATGATCTACAATCTCGCAAGCCACGAGAAAATCAGTATCGAGGCCGTAGGTCATACTCCGGATTGTCCATCAAGCATTTCGCCAAGGATATCATCCTCAGTCGTGATGGGCTCGATCGCTCCGCCAACGCTCGTCGGTCGTCGATCCCGCAAGCTCGTCCGGCGATTCATGTGTTGCTGCCGATATTCCTCCATCGCCTCACGAATCAACTCTGAGGTCTTGCGATCGACCTTCGCGGCGTAGGATCGAAATTCGTCGTAAACGGGCTCAGATACATTCACGGTGATGGTCTTCATACATTGAAGTTAATGCATCTAGCGCTTTTCGCAAATTATTCTCGCGCCGGACTTGCTCACGGTGGTCCCGGGCAGGTCGGAATAGGCCGTGTAGCCAAGTTGCCTCGAGCTGCCCGCCTGCGCCCCTCGCCCTTCAGGGCTTCGGCGTCGCGGGAACAGGTGGGGTTCGCGGGGACGGTTCGCGGGGACAGGTTAATAATCAGGCCCAGTATTTTCAATTTAATCTTTCCAACCTGAAAAATATGGGATTTTAATAATTTGCAGCCAAATGAATGACCTGTCCCTGCGAATTTGTCTCTGCGAATTAGCGCGCCGTAGTGGTGACGTCCACGTCGCCACCAGCCGGATGTTCAACCACTCACTCGCACTCGAACACGATCCCCTCGTAGATCTCCGCAAGGGTCAGCGACGCGCCTTGCCCTGGAAATTCAAGCCGGTCAGCCGGATCGGTTAGCACCGTGACAGACCACGAGTTCTCCTGGCGGCGCAGCCATTCGATGCGTCGTTCCTCTTGAGCCACGATCACATAGTGTTCCAAGGAGGTAATCGCCTGGTAGGCGAGCAACTTTTCACGACGGTCGATGGACTCGGTCGAGGGAGAGAGGACTTCGAAGAGGATCACCGGTCGCTCCAGGTAGTATTCGTGATTGTCCTTCGGATCACAGCCGACCATCACGTCGGGGTAGTAGAAAAACTCAGAAAGGGAGGTCCTGATGTGGAGTTTGACCGCTTCGGCATAAACCGAACAAGGCCCACCTTTGATCTTCGCCTTCAAACGAGTGTAGATCCCGAGCGCCACTTCATTGTGCCTGCGCGAAGCCCCGCTCATCGCATGGATCACGCCACCCAAGTATTCATGGCGAACCTCACTCGACATCTCCGACGCGAGGTATTCGACGACGGAATAAAACTGTAGCTTTTCAACTCCCATGGACTTCGAGAGCCTACCACGACTCCGGCCACGACCCAAGCCCATTTTCCCCTTCCCTTACCCTCCGCGTTGACTCATGAATAAAGACACCGAAGAAGGAATTTGAAAGAAGGCGTTTGAGGCCCATTGCCTCATAACCGAGGACACCGTGCCGCATGGAAAGAACCATGAGCCGGAACACCCGCGACGAATACCTGAAAACGATGCGCTGCCGACACCGCCCCTCTTCCTCATGAAACGGATCGGGCGCATCGAGGACGAGGCGGCGTCCGTCGCCAAAATTGTGAGTCCGATCGGTTTTGCCGCCTTCGGCGCCCTCTGCGGTCAGGCTTCGCTTAGTTGTTTCGCTATCGCGCCGTGGCAGTCCCAAATGGGCTCCGCGTCCGCCCATCGATCCGGCGAAAACTCCTCGAAGTCGTCCCGCCAGACAGCCTGTGGCGGCACCTCGATGGGCTCCATCGTTTGATTCGCCCGCCCCGCACGGCGGGCTCCCCTGCGGGCTCCGGGTTGACTTCGCTTCTCTCGCCCTTCGGGCTGCCTCCGGTAGTCTGTCTCGCTGCACTCGACTCGCCTCCGTCCAAAACGCGTCCGATCCCTCGACGTTTTTCGATGTCGAAGGGCGGGTCGGGCAGAAGCGGCAGCGCGACAATTCGTTGATGTCGCTGTCGCTCCACCCTTCGGGCTACCTGACGGCACGCTATGTCCGCTTCGCTCCCATTCCCAAAGCCCATGCAATCGCAGAAAAAATTGAGTGCACCTTCAGCGCACTCTTTGCGAGATTCCCTTCGGCAGTGGTGACGGCTCGCTAGCTCGCGGCAAGCAACGAGCCGAAGGTTCGCCGAAGGTTCGCCGAAGGTTCGCCGAAGGTTCG
>Ga0105054_10007326_pt1 | contig 15038 bp, 6 predicted proteins | sample BON02_FD_78091 | JGI IMG/M metagenome (GOLD analysis project Ga0105054, IMG submission 78091) | Freshwater microbial communities from Lake Bonney liftoff mats and glacier meltwater in Antarctica - BON-02 (megahit assembly) | ecosystem: Environmental > Aquatic > Freshwater > Ice > Glacier...
ATGTATGAACTGGTGTAAGTTGGATCCAAACTTCCTGTAACCTTGTCCTGATAACTCACCAAAAGATGTTTCCAGTCCTCTTGAGATATATTGTTGTCCCGTAAAGTCTTGGAATAGAGCGAATCAGTGTATACTGGATCATCTCCATCAGCTGTAATGCTGTTATTAACCATATAATTCTCTGTGATTTTGTGGATCAACGAGAGAATAAATTTTTCAAAATTCAAATTTCAGTTGAAAACTGTTTGCCTTGGGTATTATAGTTAACAGTAGTACTACTAATCCCAACGTTAAATCGTTGCCACCGACAAATATAAACAACAATGACAAGCGACCATCTGCTTCGCGACGATGCTTCCATAGTAGCACTAGAATTTTTAGTTCATGGTAGTCACTTTGAAGCTGCTCGTGAACTGGAGAGGGACTCGGGGCTTTCCTCGTTTGGAGACCTCGGTGATGAAATTAATTTTCTCCGGGATCTTGTTCTTGATGGTGATTGGAAGCATGTCGAACAATGTTTAGGCTTGGCTCATTTTAAAAGTATTGATATCAGTTATGTTGTATATCTTGCTAGAAAGCAAAAACTATTGGAGTTGATAGCAAAAGACCCTCCATCTTCTGAGAAGTTACTGAGACATTCTTTCTTGACTATAAGAGATATGTGTGTTTCCAATGAAGAGGAAGTAAACCAACTGAAATACTGTATCTCGCAAATGAATGTGAGGAGTCAATTTCCATGGTGGACTGTAGCTTCCGGTAGGTACACATGCTTTCATGAGATGATCAACCAAGGCGGTCTTTGGAAATTTGTCCCTCCTGGGAAAACGATCAATAATTCATTAGTAAAGTCATCTAAAACGCCGATGATGTATAAACTACTAGGCAACGCACCTACTGGTTTAAACGGTTTATATCTGAATAAGAAGAATCCTACTTTTGGAAATGTCAGAAATATAGACTTCAACCAATCGTACTCTTTTGGTCAGCCCATGAGGCAAGCTCCGAAAACCCCGTCGATTTCTTTTGATATTTTATTCGATGAAAGACTTAATAATAGCATCGACCCCCGCGATCTTCCTGAGAACATTCAAAACGCTTCCAACGGGATTAACATACTCACCGTTGACGTCGAGAATGAACTTGATCTGAATGGAGATGTTAAACCAGCAATTCTTCAGATGAATGAAGAGGACAATCATCCTATATTAGAAGAACAGGTGCATTTCCTGTCCGACCAGCTGCAAATATTACGAGAACAAGTGGAAACCAATCAGCGCCAATCACCAATTAATGAATCGGAATTGCAATCTCAAGTTGAAATGCTGAAACGGGAGTTGGTAAATATGAAGATTTTAATCTCTGATAAAAACGTTCAAGCGGAAATAGTTGATCCCTTTCAAACTTTTGGATTTGGTGACGAAAGTTTGGCACCACCACCAGAAACAAATGAAATAGAATTAGTCGCAAAACAAGAATTAGAAGCAAAACGAGAATTAGTCGCAAAGCAAATAGTCACTCCTGTGATAGATCCAATTATTGAACCAAAAAAAGTTGATAGTATTTCAGCTCATCAACGCCCTGAGAGTTTCTCAGAGTTGCAGAAGCATCGACAATGGGCAACTGAATTCAAACCATGTGTGAATCTATATGAAGGAGCAGCCCCAGTTAGATGTGTGGCTGTTCACGAATCAGGGGAAATTGCCATCGGGACCAATTCGAAGTCCATCGCTATTTCTGCATTCCCTCAAGACATCCAACAAATTTGCAGCTCTGTAAAAGAAAACTCAGTTCTATTGTATCGACCTCCGTGGTACGAACAACGGGATGCTCATGTCGGTTCGGTGTATTGCTTAGATTGGTTTGACTACCAGCCAGGAACTTCATTGATCGCTTCTGGATCGAATGATAAAATGGTTAAATTATGGACCTCCAATAATGGACTTCAATCCATGTCCTCGCACAGGGAGCATCATGGAACAGTTCGAGCTGTTAAATTCTTTTGTAGTCCCACTGGAGACGTGAAATTAGCCTCAATAGGAGTCAACAATTTACTCGTTTGGGATGTTCGACGCAGCAAGGTGGATTTGAAGTTCAATGGTCACACAGGTCCGATATTTGATTTAGCAGTTACTTCAACTGGACAGATTGTTACTGGCTCGGAGGACGGCACGGTTAAATTGTGGGAAACTCGCTCAGTTCAGGCAGTATCCTCGTTCAAGAATCACTCCAAGGTTCATTCGGTTGCGACTTCACCAGTGAACGAATTCACGATTTGCTCAGGCCATGATGACGGTACATGTGTAGTGTGGGATCTTCGAAAGGAGTGTCCGTTGTTTGAAACGCATCACCACCAAGCAGATGTTCGGAGTATGGATTTCTCTGCTGATGGTTCTTATATCCTCACTGGCTCATTTGATGGGACAATCGGACTCATTGATGTGGATGCATTTACTAGAGATACAGTGACTACTTTTCACGGACATTCTGATAAAATATTGCAAGTTAAATGGCATCCGTCCCTGCCTTGCTTTGTCTCTTGCAGTGCCGATAATACAGTGAAAGGATGGGCAATTTAAAACCTTTCAAAAAGCCGTTGCTGCTTCTAATGGTCTCGCAGATAACAATAGCGCTCTTTTCTTGCAGCATGAAAGTAGTTCGGTTGTTTAGTAGTTAGTACACAAATTAATTAGCAATGGATTCACTATTTTTATACCAGGTTCCGTATTTTAAAATAAAGTGTTCTCTTGCTTTTAATTAAAGATATGATCAATTGATAGCTCTATCCGATAGTTGGAAGTAGTATTTTTAAAAATAGTTCAAAATTCAAACTTTCAAGGAAATTCTGTGAATTTTATTGCTATTTGGAACTGCGATTGTTGCACGATCCAATCGATACACCTCCTGATATAATATGTCACAACAGTTCTTTGAATCATCATCAGGTGATGAAGACTCGGAAACCCCTAATCAATTCTCATTGGTAGCAGAATCTTCCTCCTCTTCTGAAGACGAGGTAGCTCCTAATATCGCAAAGTTCAAAAAGATAGATGACCAAATCGAGGAGGAAAATACTCGAAACAGCGGCACTCAGCACCGTTACTTCGACGCTCCTAAATGCCATAATTGCGGTCAAATGGGACACATGAAAGCAGATTGTCTCGCTAAATCAGCGGCAGTCTGTGTTTTGTGCGGAGAAGACTCACACGGTGAGTTTGATTGCCCCACGCAACATTGCTTCAAGTGCGGCAGAGCAGGACACAAATCCCGTGATTGCAACAGTGAACGAGGCATTGTAGTCGAAGATGTTGTTACTAGAAGAACTCGAGTTAATCCTTATGAGCTTCGCAACGTAATTTGTGTGGTTTGTTCACAGTTAGGTCATGTTAATTGCTCTAAAACTTCTTATTCGAAATCATGTAGCATGGACCCATCCTGTTGCAACTGCGGCGAAAGCGGGCATATGGAATCAAGTTGCAGACAACCAACCGTTGATAGAGTTGTTGAGCGGGGGTTCTCTAATGATACCAGTAAATGTTTCAATTGTAATGAATTCGGTCATATTGCAGCAATGTGCCCTAGAAAGTTGCCTCCTGGATATAGGCGAGCACCACATCGTAATGATCGGAATAGCGGCTATGACCGGAATAGCGGCTATGACCGGAATAGCGGCTATGACCGGAATAACGGATTTTCAAGAGAAGATTTCGGAACAAGAAACAACTCGCGCAGCAACGAATCGAGGTATACTAATAAAAGGAAACCACCACCTTATGTAGGAGGTAAATTTAATGGCACGAAACGCGGAAAATGGAATTGATGTTGTATTATTTAGTTTGCATGAAAATATATATGAAGTTTACAATTTCTTTACAACAAGTGTAAGTAGCATCTCTGGAATAGCATGAATTTCATCTCATCATGTCCATTCCATCTTGATAATGATGGTCAGGAAGAAAAGCTTCAAGTGATTCCTTTAAAATACAAATCAGTAAAACAATACAACTCGAATAAACTACTAACCTTGAACCGTGAATTCAATGTGTGGAGTTCCTGTACTAATTCTTGGCACGCGTCTTTCATGGCTTGAGGGGCGTCTTTATCTCCATTAGTCCGAACTTTCATTTCAATTAGACGTTCCAACGGATGAGGATGTCTGTATCCCGCGAACATGATGGATTCGTCCTCCAGCAGTTTCCTGGATATGTCAGAGATATGTTCCAGGTTTTAAATACTACTTTCAAATCCCAACTTACATGCGAAGAATATTTCCAATTGTATGGTCTTCTTTGATCACGATGAAGTTGGCGGAATTTTCTATCTTTGGATCTACTGAAAAGGCAACTCTGATGATGGATGAGTACATATGTATTCAATAGAAATAAAACCTGTACTCACTTCACTTCATGGTCCTCGAGGAACACGGCATCTTCACGATCTGGTGCATTCATGATTGGCTTCTAATGAATATCATGGTCTACCTTCATGGACTGAATTCAAAATTTCACAGGTGGTAACAAGTAAGTTGTTTTATAAATTCAAATTCTTTAAACACTTTCCATAATGACGATTTTTCCACTACTCGTTCCAGCGAATATGTATTTCAAACAGGGGGACATTGCGATGCATGTAATTGCTACTTGATCTGAATCTTCTTCGGGGACTTGGATGGAGTTGATGACTTCAAGAGTATTGGTTGCTCGAATCTGCAAAACCCCGCCTTCTAAACCCAGTAACACAAACTCCGATTCCGCGTGATTCACATACTCAACCATTATTGACTTGATCACCATGGAAAGTAGAACTGTTGAAAGCAGCGCACCATTTACAGAAAACACCGAAAGTCTCTTGGAATCTTTAGAGTACAAAATGACATTTCCGGTGATTCTGGCAATTTGAATAAGACTCACAGGACCGTCCAGATTGGAAGATAATTGACGTAAAAATGCACCATCGTGTAACGTATGAATCAAAATGACCCCGGTGTCACTTCCACTTGCAATGATCCCTATCATGCTCGAGACCGATATAGCTGTAACTGGGGATACATGACCATGGACTTTTGAAACCAGCACAAGAGCTTGTTGATGTGTGGATGAGGCACTTTCAGGCTTACCAAACAACTCGAGGATCTCATCTCGTAAATCAACTCCCCCACCAACATGCCAAACTGATATAGTGTTGTCACGTGAACCAGCTACTATCACATGCTCACGTTCACATATACCAACACAAACAACCCGATCTACATGAGCCACTAGAACTGATTCCGTTTTACCTTCTATATTTTGGGCGCGGATACTTCCGTCCCAGTAGTTACATGAAACAATAAGTTTGTTCTGTCTTGAATACACAAATGTTTGTGAATTCAAACGCATTCCTACAGCAGTAACCGATTTTGAAAATCCGAGCAACTGTTTGGCCGGACCGAATTTAAGGTTTATATATCCACCTACCTCACTTTGCGAGTATTTATGAACCCCGACGAATAAGTCCTGATGAACAACAATGATCCTATCACTGTATGCTGATATGTACGCTATTGAAGCCTTGGGAAATTCCTCCAATGGTTTTCCCGTTGTGAAAGCTCCTGCAGAAAGAATGCGGGAAATCACGTTAGCAGGTTGTGCAGTAACTCCGCTTTCACGCATATATACCTGCAAACTTGAAAGAGCAGGCAGATCTTTTTTAATATCGGAAATCTTTTCAAGTGAATATCGCTGACAATGTGGCTTCTTCAGAAGTTGCGAAGGTGTTTGACCGAAATGAGCTATCTGTGTTTCAATCGAATGGCGCTGGGAGGGATCCAGAATAGAATCTAAATCAACAGCCCCTTCATAAGTGAGGTAATAAAAGATATTACATGCTTTCTCAGCTTCTCTTCCTCTTTGTTTGAATCCGAATATAAGATCAATCCAATGATGAAGGTTTTGTGATACGTATTCTGATTCCAATGCCTCCCGCTGAATCCTGATGAATTCATGCGCAGAACCATTCGCCCACGGTGGTAAAACCACATCTCCAATTGGACGGCCTTGTCGAACTCCAAGATCAAACTCATTTGAATTCAAAAACATTTCAGGACAAAAGAAAAATTCCGGAATCAGCTCCTTCACATCAGTGACACTTTCCATCGAACCCAGCCAACAATCTTCAATAGAGAAAAACAGTCTGTCAGGGCAATCAAAACGACCCCCTTGCAAATCAACCCCCATTGTTGTAAACGGTTCCATACGAAGCAAGTAATGCATTACAATACCGGCATTGGAATAATGACTACCATAATGAAATGCAGGAATGTCCATTGAGGCATCAGTGAAATTTTCATAACGTTCCAGAAATTCACGCAATCGTGCAGGATTCAGAGCGCCAATAGGTTTCGATAAATCACGATACACGTGAGGGTTTTTCAGATCTATTGTGTCTGAAGTGTAATCTGATAAGACCCAAGGGAACACCGGATACTGATTGATATCGTTGTATGACCTTCCTGCGATTGTATTAAGCTTCATCAGATATTCAAAATTTGAAATCTCCCGTTTCTGCCATCTTTCTGCAATTTTTGATTTATGAAACACCGCTTTGGGTTCTAGACACCCCGCGAAAGTACGTTCCAAATTGGGAGTTTGCTGTTTCATGATATAATTCAAACAATCCGCTCTGGCTCTCACTGATGGAAAGCACAGGAATATAGTAGTCATATCTGTAAAGAATATCTCAAGAGCTGTTTCCCTCAACAAATACCTTCGTCCATGAATTTCAAACAAACTTTCAATGCTCCATCTCATCATCTCCTTGTCGAACACTCCACCCCAAATACGAGGAGTTCGTTTCATCGGTTTGCCTGATTGCAAAATCCAATCGTCTTCAAATTCATCAGTTTCCTTCTTTTCATCGGTTGCATAAAAGTAAATATTACTATTCGACACTTCGATTCTGCCACTTAGGATTTGTAACGGCGTCACCCACTGACAATTAGAACCCACATATACCAACGACTCATTTTTACCAAGAGTATATTGTCTGATGTTTCCGCTGCTGTTCTTTTGAGTCCATGTATCTAATTCGTCCAGCATGGATCGTTTCGACGGAAGCGATTTAATAAGTTGAGGTTCCTCCACGTAAGTAACACGCCGACTCAATGTCTTAGATCTTGCCCCCGTTCTACCTCCATTATAAATGAACCATTTCATATCCGGTTCCGATTCAAATCTGCCGCCCAACCAACGCCAGTACTCTAATGACTTTTTATCAGACTCTTCCTCGGCGTTGCGTTTGATCTGCATGGTTATCAATTGTACATCCGGTATTGCGACCACTGTCTTCGCATTGTCGCGATAGGTTGCATCAATATGCTTGTTGAAATGATTGTTTTTACTCAGCAATAGTCTTCTTCGGGAACTGCACTCTCTCAAAGAAACCATCCATTTAGTATCCTGGCCACCAGGGAACCAAATACTTGTTTCATTCACCGTTGTCATTGTCAACCATGATTGTAATAAATTGCTCTCCTCTTCATTCTGGGACGTAGAAAGCGACGAGAGTCGATTGAGTTCAGCGTAGGAAAGCCGTTGTTCAAAATCAAAACAGTCCATCTTAGATTTGCCACGACTATCACTTTTATATTGTTCCCACAAATCCCTCATTCGTTGTTCAATGAATTTATCAAATCCTGATGCTGATTCCTTCAAAGCAATCAGCGCCCCGCCCACTCCAAAAGAATTCGAATTTGAATGGTCCAATAAATTCGTTTTAAAGAACTGCTCCTCCATCCAATCATCTTTCTCTAGAATGCTTCGATATTCTGCAATTGCATAAGGTGGCAGGATGAGTTGGAGTAGATCCAAATACAAATCGTAGATGGCAATTAGAATCGCCCTAGCGTTGAGATTATGGTCGCCTGAATTGCAAGATAAGGTTGAATGCACGGTCATTAATAGTTTCACCACTAAAGCAGTTTTCTCTCCTTTAGCCGTATTGACATGTTGCTGCGGACGCCACGAAATGAGAGTTTTAAACGGAGGCATTTTCCTGATGAATCCTAATACACTGATGATACGCTCCGCATCGCGGTCGTTGAATTCACCCGTATTTGAAACTAAACTCAGATTCAAAAGTGCTAAAGCGGTAGGACCACGAATCCTATCAAGTTCATCTTGTGATCCTAATTCAACTGACCAACAAAACTGGCGAAGTACCGGATTCAATTCATCATCTATTTGATCAAGACATCTATGATGATTACAAAGCTCATCTACAACACTAATGACAGCCGTAACAGTATCAGGTTCTATCATAGGTAACATCATATCAACCAGAATGACTATTTTCCTCATATTTGAAAACAGGGTTCCAAGTTCATCTATATGCTGTATCGAAGTCTTTATATCAGTGAAACATTGTGCGAAAATAGCAGACACGATCGCACGTCCGTTACTAGTAACAGGCGCTATACTCATTAGAATTTCAATCTCGCTCCATCCCTTACTGCTGGTTAATATTAAATTTTCCAGTACTAATACACATAGCTTCATTCCCATGTCAAAACAAACCTGGGTGGATTCAGATTCTCCTAGTGATCCCATAAATGTCAAAAGATTGCCTTGCCATCCTGGTACTGCTGAGAAAGCAATTCGGTTTGCCTGTTTGAATTTCAAAAGCAAGAAAAGATCTTGGCATACTCGCTGTTGTAAATACAACCCCATGGAGGGCAATAACTGCAATATCACCCAGAGTGCATATGAGTTTCGAATCAGTTGCGAATCATCCAGTACGATGATGAAATCTTTCGTGAAAAGATCCTTGTTCAGATCCACAATGTCCGTGAATCCACTGGAACGCACACTTTCAATAGTAGCTTCGCTTTCTCTCCTTTGTTTTATTTTGTATGACCCCGTTGAAGACTCTGTAGTTCTTCGCTTGTGTTGCGATGCGTTGCAGTCTAAAGCCATCTCCAAAAGAGCAGAGTATGTTTGGTTCAAGTGCCAAGCCGTTTGTTCTTCATTGCCTATTTCGAGCAACGCATTTGCAATAACAGAGAAACCCGAAGTGGCAGCGAAATGCTGAAACCCTTTTGAAAGGTTCACAGCCAAAGGATGAGGATTCGAACTCTTGCTTGCGAAGAAATAACCTGAACTACTTGGATCGAAATAAGTCACTTCAAATTCCACTCTAGACAGGTAGATTGAAATGCAACGCAACGCGGTGGCGCGAAGTTCCTCTCCTACATCTTGACATTGAACTACATTCACTGCGAGTACGTTAGCTAGTCCATTATTACCATCTACACGCGAACATGCTTCATAGAAACCCTTGGGTGATTTCGAACGACGTAGTAAGCATGCGAGGATACGAAGACCATCTCTTGCTAGGAGAACATCAACTAAACTCCACTTGGATTTATTCTTGGTCCAAAACAACAATCCAACCAGAGAGTCAAAATGAGATGTTTCGCTAATACTAATAGATGTAGAACCGTGACCTGCCCCAATACATGCATTTAGAAGTACAAATACATCCCCTGTATCACAGACATCGTTGAGCATAAGTACAGCTAGTTTTGTTGCTTCAATGCTTATTTGCTCTGTCAAACCAGCCTTGTCACTATCATTGGTCTCATTTGATGCAAACAAATGTTGATACATCCCTCGCAAACTATCCATGAGACGTTGAATTCCGACTTGGTCATAAAATAACCGCGGTGAATTGTACGCCCGACATTGAAGAAATTCGAACCACTGAGCTTGTACTGCGGTCCATCTCCCATCAACGCTATAACATCGTCCGAGCAAAGGCATGTTGCAAAACAACCAGGTATCAAGAAGTTTTTCCAATGAATTATATTCTGACCTCGTGTACAAATTGATGTCCGAGTTTTCTTGTTGGTATACAATTTGAGGCCATGAACTTACTGAGGAGAAGAGAGAAAGAAGACTTGCAAAGAAAGGAGAATCGAATTCAAAATCTTCTTCGTCTTCCACAGCTCCGAATAAAAAATCGGAACTAGCATTTGCTAGTACGCCTCGAGGAATTCGTTCTAGAGCACAAGCAATTAATGCAGGTCCGTTAACAGAAAAGAAATCTAGTTGATTGGCTGGATGATCAGCTAAGAAATGAGCCAATAAAGATATCATCTGTACTAAACATGCACCAGCACATAAATCATCGGTTTCTCCTTGAAGTTTTCGATCCCAAATAAAAGGGATAATACTGGACACGCCTCCAATCCCTGACAACAGGTTTTTCAATTTTGGAAAATTCCAAATGCCCGAAGATGTACCAAGTAATGCACCATGATGATTGCCATAGAGATCAATGCATGTGTTTTGAAACGAACAAGGAGGATACAAATGCAAGAAAGTTTTGGAATCCAACGTTTTATCAACGATTCCAAGAATCAACCCAGTACCTGGAACATGCCCTAGTTGCTTCTCCGCACTTTGGCTGTTTGTTTCCATGTTATAATGAGCAGTAAGGATAGCAGAGGACGTCGAGGGGTTGATTAATTCATTGAATATGAAAAACGACGCAATTTGCCCATCAAAGTCGGTAAACGCTTTCATATGAAATAATTCATGAGAAACCATTTTATTTGGAAATGCCAACGAGTTCGACTTGGTCTCAAAATTATCAATCCAAATTCGAACCTGACTAGATCCTATAAATCTAGTGAAATGATATATTGTGATTTGGTGCCAATTTCGAGACACAAATTTATCCTTGGGTAAACCTACACGAACCACTGCCGCCTGATTGCGTTCATCCAAACTTTCAATCTGAATAGAATATCCAATAATTGAATCACCCACGAGTGATACTACTATACCTTTTCCAGCATCTGTCTGTAAGCTGAATATGCCGTATTTACCGCCACCTTCTTCCACTCTGATCCACATCCACAAGCAATATTCTTTCGGGAAAGGCCATTTGGAAACAACGCCCAAATCCATGCCGTTGTCAACCCCCCCAATATTAATAAAACAGATCGGTCCTTTTTCAGCTTCTTTCACTCGAACAGTCTTTGGAATACCTAATAATGCCACCGAGGAACTAACACAAATAGCATGCTCCCATTCCCTCAACCGACAATGATTTCCTGGTATTAACGCATGATACACCACTTGTAGCATGTGAAGTTCCATCTTGTAATTACTTGTATTGTGAGCTTGCGCTGCTTTGGTGAATATATACTTGATGGTAGATAAAGGAGCTCCAGCTGACAATACAGTAGAGAGAATTTTCAATACCGATGAAATGATCGCCTCTTCAGCTACATTCTCGTAAATCCCAAGTAAGCTAAAACAGAGCTCTTCCAGTATCTTTGAATTCGTGTATCCTTCTTCCATCAATAGAAATCTTGCAACGTCGCAAGCGCTCTTCAATGCTGCATCTAATTGTACCAATATTCCAAGTTGCCATTCGTGTGATTGGGCAATAAATGCTTCGGAATCACAGAGAACCATTCGCAAGGGTTTTGGTTGCTTGATACTCTGACTGTCCCCTTCTCCATACAATATATCAATAAGAGGATCGAATTTGGAGTCCATATTGTAGGTAATAATGTTGAAGACAAATTGTTCAAACTGGTCTAATGATTTGTTCTGGCCAGGCAAGGTAGTCGATGTTTCTAATAAAGATGGGAAAACTAATACCTTGTGGTACCATGATGGTACCTGGTATTTATAAAAAACAAAATCATTTTGAATTTTCAAAATACTTGCGCGATCGATTTGGATAAAAACGGCCTGATTGATATCAGGCTATCGATGAGAATTTTAAAAGCAGTATGAGAAATCACTATTTTTGATTCGTTTATATTTATAATTTCTTTAAAAAATATCAAAGTTCTCTTCGTGATATCCGAGTTTCTTTAAATTAGGAACACATGCGTATTCAATCATCGCTGGAGGGCCGCACATTCCAACAAACGTATCGCCATCAGAACCATTTGGAATCTGGTTCCTAACCATTTCATAGTCGATGTGACCGGTTGAATACGGCCATGCTGCAGGAGCATGTGCTCCATCAATGGTATACCAACACTTGAAACGGTCAGGGAAAATAGAAGCCAAGCGATCAAGCTCATCGCGCAAAAGAATATCGGCAGGAGATCGATTTGCATAGAGAAGGTAAAAAACCGTAAGGTCAGAATCGTCTTTCAGGGCATGGGTAAGAATCCGATAAGCTGGTGTTATCCCAGTACCGCCACACATGAAAGCTACGTTTTTAAACTCGCGGGAAACGTTGTGGACGCTGATCATGCCGTGATTCTGATAAGAAATATGTCCCAACGGACCTTTAACTTGTATCGTTTTACCCACGGATAAAGAATCTAAATGCTGCGACATTTTGCCTCCAACAGGAAAGGAATCATCCGGTCGGTATACCTTGACCAGCAAACTGAAATCTTCTTTGGATTCTTCAATATCAATCAAAGGTGTGTACGCTCGAATCAAAAGCTGGTCGTTTGCTTGCCCTTTTACCATAATATGCTGTCCTACAGGAAGGCCAAGCACTTTGGATGCTTCATCTTTGGTAGTTCGAAGATCCAAAAGCCTATTCAAACTTGCCAAATTGGATGCGGGAGAGAATCTCAACAGAATAGTATCATGATTAATAATCGTTTTCCTTGTCAAAGTGAATTCGACATACGATTTGACGTTCAACCAGCAATTACTTGGAATGAACTTGTCATCCCTAGGTATTGATTTGTCAAATTCTGGAGATTGGAACTTTGCCTCAGTTCCTTCATCGGCCAGAGCACCAACAAGATACTTATCCAGCATTTTCGTTGCCTTATCGGAATGAATACCAATGAAATCATCAGTACAGTCCGTGCCACCGTTCATTAATATACTAGCAAGTCCTCCAGGATGCAATGACAGAAACGGAGTACAGTCATACACTTTATCATTCACTACAATCCAACAATCTGATTCTGTCCTGTGAGCTTCTACTTGACCCATCGTATAAGTACATAAGATGCTGGGAGAATGTTCCAGTTGTTTTAAAAGCGGTTTTGAAACCATCCACGCATCTTTATTATCTAACCCAGCTCCTTGTGTTGGATGTATAAACTTGAAGCAATAGGTTCCTTGACGCAAAGATCGAACTACTTTCACTCTAAACCAACTGTTATTCCCCATTCCCATCACATTCCACGTTAAATCGCAGGGTTGAGTGTTGTTGGATTCATCCCATGCGCGCACTGCAACATATTGACAACTCATCAACTGCAACACAGATAGTTCAACTTCCCATTGAATCCAGCACCAGTATTTCCGGAACAGATTCGGTTTCTCCTCCACCTTCCTGGTCGCCAATAACCACGTGCTTCCTCCATCAAGGGTCACCTCAACTCTCGTAACATGACGTCCTCCTCCACTATAAGCATAGCCGCTGAACGAGACAGAGCCATTGGAGAGAATATGTTCATTATGAAAAGGACGTGAGATCACACTGTTGAGATTCAATTCATTGAAAAGATATTCCGTTTTATACCACCATTCTTCTTTATCTGCCAATTCTTTATCGACATAAGAAGGAAGAATTCGGTTGTCAAAGTAATGATAATGATTGGTACTTTCACCCAAACGAACATCCAATGTACTCAACCATTTGACCATTCTTCCGCCAATCCAACCGGGAATAACAACTCTCACTGGGAACCCACGATCAGGATGCAATAGTTCCCCATTTTGTTCCATTGCCAACATCACATCATTCGCAGGGTTCATGACATGTCCAAGTGGTAATGATGTTCCGTATCTATGCCCGTCCATCAAAGTATCGCTCCCTTCCATGTGCACATGCCAATCTTCACCTTGCCAATTCAATCCAGCGGCAAGCAATACGTCACTCATAAGCACACCTTTCCACACGGATGTAGAAGTGGCTCCAGTGTTCCAACTGAATCCAACTGTTTTAGCATGCATGTTATTCTCCTTGCGACGGTTTCCAGCACATGTCAAAGTCACCGTACGAGATATTTGCTTCATATCTGCCAACATATCCATGGTCAATTGAAAACTCTGACCTTTTGAAATTGAGATTGAAATGATATGGGTATCCCAACTTAACTTTGGAACAGCCCCATGATTTCGTGTGTAATGCAATCTATTTGGTGTGATGAACCCAACGTCAGATAGAGTTGGCTGAGGTACTTCTGAGTTGAAAGGATGACTACCAGTAAGTCTCACCATATCAGGATGTCGTTCAATCCAGTTGTCAGGAGTATTCTTGTCTGCTGCGCATATTGTTCCTTTATATGGATCATCAAATCGACTTTCCAGTGAGAACTCTGATATCGGTTTAGTCGATTGGAGGATTCGGTCGCCAGGTGATTGCGGTGATTCGGGTATCGGGTTCTTGATTATATTCTTTGACATAATATCAGTTTTGATGATTCTCACCATTTTCGGGAAACTCCTATATGTGAAGCATCACGTAAATTCATTGTGATGGGGAGACCCTCAAAAAAAAGTTATTGGGCCATTTTATATCCCCGCATGGTCTACCCATTGCAGTGAATATTTTTCAAATCCACTTTTGAATCTGCTGCGGGCATGCTGTAATCTATCAAATGAGACACGGTCATAACAGCGAGTATTTTTTATATGGAATACTTTAGTGGCTACCGGTGTTTCTGTCAAGTCGGAAGATGCAATCAAATCACATCAGGTATTCAATGATTTCTCTTAGGACCTTGCTGTTTCTGAGAAACTCACGGATAGATATAGATCAGGGTTTTTCTTTCAACAGAATATTCGTTTTCTTGTTTTTATAATTAATTAAATAACTAGCGATGAATTGATTTCATCACTTATAATTATTGGAGTATTTTAATTAATTAATAGAAGCTGAACTATCAAAAAAATCTGCGACAGGTTCTGGTCATATTTTGATTCCTTTCATTATTGGCATAGGTGCTGGATGGGGTATAGATACTAAGATACTATTGCAGAGATTTTTGGTAGGTATGCGAGATCATTTTGGGGATGCAGAGAGGGACATCAATGTATAAAGTATTTTTAAATGCTTTA
>Ga0105054_10007333_pt1 | contig 15026 bp, 11 predicted proteins | sample BON02_FD_78091 | JGI IMG/M metagenome (GOLD analysis project Ga0105054, IMG submission 78091) | Freshwater microbial communities from Lake Bonney liftoff mats and glacier meltwater in Antarctica - BON-02 (megahit assembly) | ecosystem: Environmental > Aquatic > Freshwater > Ice > Glacier...
AAAAAGTGGTCAAGATCACCGGAACAGGTGGTCAAGATGGATCGGAATATACAAACCTAGGTGGAGACGGGAAGTTTTCTTACTATGAAGTCTTCAAATCAATGTTTTTCAGTGTAGAATCCGAATACAGAATGTTTGCATTCATCATTGCATCGAAATCAGCTACCATGAGCAACGATGAGATGTCTACAGGTTTTGCAGAGCAACTTCTCAAAAATAGCTATGATACTCTTCCTGCTGATTTGAAAAACAAAATCCTCCCGAATAAGACTTTATCTGTTTTTGTGTATCATTTCCATCAAAATGACATCGGAGAAGTACCCGAACTGGATATTAGTGGAAAACTAACTGTAAAAGATCATCTGAAAAATGCAGGATTAACCCAACTCATACAATAAGGAATATCCTTTCCTATTAATCTGTAGGAGGATTGGTTTCAAAATATTTTTCTAAAGAAAAAAGTAGATGATTTGGGTCGCTTATTTGAATAATCAAGCTAATTTCATATGAACATCAAAGGAATTAAAAATAGTTATGATTGACTTAAAAGCTACATTTTAAGAGAAAATGACATTATGCTTTTCGATATTTTTTATCATTTAAAAATTACGGTCCAATGAAATCCCGATTAACTGTTTTACTATTTCTTTCACTATTTTTTCTCCTGGGCAACCTAACAGCCCAAAAAATACCCCCGCCTGTCAAAAATGATTCCATCACCTTGGCTCAGGCTTACATCAATTTGACATTGACCAAAGAGTATTTTGAGGGGATTAGTGTAGAGCGGATCTCAAAAATACTTCCATTTGAAAAAGACGAATTGGGGTCGATTACAGACCCCACATTTCTTAATGATAATGCCGCACTTTACAATTTTTCCTATTCGCTTCTCTATTACAATCAGGCCAAATTTCTATTTCGAACTCAGAAAAGCATCCGCAGAGAAGTCCTTATTGAATGGAAAAAAGCACTGGAAAAATCCATAGAATACTTCAATACATCCAAAGCGAATTCTAGCTGGGATCAAGAGAACCCATTCTTCGAACTCATTAAATTTGAAGAGGAATCTTATATCACATTGCACCGAGAACTCTATGAGCTGAAAAGTCACTTTACTCCATATTTCAATGAAGATATTTATCCAGACTTCAAACGCATATTTTTAAAAGCAAAGAATACAAATCGTTTTGAAATAGACTCTCTTGCTTATTTTGCAGGGATTTATGCCATCGAATTCACTACTCCAATTATTGATAAGAAATACGATTCGAATAACTATAATTTCGGACCAAATACACTTTCCTTGGTTTCTGAATACGATCATACCGAACGAGATTATGATTATCATCCCCATACCGACCCAATAAAAACGGCATACTTGCTTGATGAAAAATTAGACCTCATTTCCCGGTATGTACAATTGAAGAAGCTCGCCTCAAAGAGTAATACGGACACGCTGAGCTGGTTTGAAAGTTATAGACTGTACAACGGCTATTATATTTTTAAAGATGAAACCTTAGACAAGCTATTTCTAAATAAGATCACCAAAAAAGAAGACTCATTCCTCAAAACTGAATTGAACCCAACTGAACTTGAACTTCTATATAAAGATTTAAGAGGTAACTTCTCCTATGATTCCTATGCCACATCGCAGGCTTTTATCAATCTATCCTTGACTCAGGCCAATTTTGATTCGCTGAGCAATAGCCACATCGAATCAGTTCTCACATCCAACGAGATAGAATTGAATACCGTAAATGACTCAACCTTCATCGCTCAAAATCCAGAACTTTACAATTTCACCTATTCGCTGCTCTACGAAAACACGGCAAGATTACTTTATCGATCCAGAAAAAATATAGATCGAAAAACGCTTGTGGAATGGAAAGAATCACTGGAAAAAGGGATAGAATATTTTAATATATCTCAAAAGGAAAAAGAGACAATAGAACAGGATTATCAATTTAACGAGTTGATCAAATTTGATGGGAATGACCTTCAACTCCAACGAAGAAATATTAATTCTTTAAAAGAAGAGTTTACTCCCTATTTTAATGAGGATATATACCCGGATTTTCAACGGATATTTCACAAAGCTAAAAACTCAGACATCTATGATTTTGAAGGGCTAAAAGCATTTGCAGCTGTTTACAATATCAGGCTTGATTTTTCTGTTTTGGAAAATAGAGATTATGAGGTTTCTCAATATAGGGGTGAAATAAGTCAAGTCTACCATATGTTACCGAAGCTTGATTTAATCTCAAAATATCTACAATTCAAATTTCTAGCTTCAGACCAATTCACGATTCCTTCAAGCGGATTTAACGTGGGACAATTGTATTCTTCATACAATAATTTTCTTTATGTACTTGAACAAGAAGAGGATGAGTTTATTCTAAGAGAATTAAAAAGTGAGGTGATAGATGAATTGTTTAATGAGATGCAAAGAAAATTCCCGCATGTATTTGAAAGAAGTATGTCTACAGTGGAGAGTGCTTTAATAAAAGATCAAGATGGTGATGGAATAGTTGATTTTCTTGAACAACATTTATTTGTCTTCCCAGAATTTGTTCCTCTTGCTTCAGCAAGTTTTATTAAACCAAACTTCAAACCTGAGCTAAAAACGCTTGGACAGGTAGATGAATTCTTGCGAAGAGAATTTATCTCGGGAGGTTACAAAGATCAGCTCCATTACTACTATGCCTCGGATGGTTTTGCGGTGACTACCAGTTTGGAGCGGTTTACGCTCGATGGTTCTACCGTGCCAGCTGATAAGCGCTTTGTGACAGGTCTAACTGAGAAAAAGCAACTCTCCTATTATCAGATTTTCAAGTCTATGTTTTTCGACTTGGAATACCAATACAGAATGTTTGCATTGGTCATCGCACCTAATGCTCCCATGATGAGCAAAGATGGTATGACTCCGGAATTTGCTAAAGCAATCATAGCAAACAGCTATGATTCACTTCCAGCTGATCTGACAAACAAGGAACTCATCTATAAGACCCTATCCGTTTTTGTCTACCATTTCAATCTTAATCTAACTAACGGGACTGTAGAATTGGATCTATCCGGGAAACTATCAGCACAGGAATATTTGAAAAATGCTGGATTAATTAAGATCATTCAGTAGTTACTATTTTCAAGATTAATCTGTGAGTGGGTTTTCTTTGAAATACTTCTCGAAAGAAAAGGTTCGATGTATGGTGTCTCCTTGAAAGCGGATGATGTCAATTTTCATTGTCGGACAATAACCAAATCCTAAATAACCAATGGAAAAAGAAGAGCTCGGGTCTCTCGAAATTCGTTTTTGATCAATAAACCCTTTACAAAAATTATAGTGAACTTCCTTGATTTCGTCTTTTCGTAAGAGTGGAAAATCAAGCCACATCGTATAATTTCTGTTGTTGCCACCAGCATTTGAGGGACTGACTGATGCTTTTATTTCTATCAAACTGTCAAGAGGATAGGTTTTTTCTTTATAAATAATATCTTGAATTTGTTCATTTGTCAGATCCTCGTATTTCTCTCCTGAACTTCCCAACACCTCATTTAACAATTGGATTGATGTATTATTTGCACTTTCCGCTCTTAATTTTGCCTGTTTTGCGTCAAGCGCACTTCTTTGAGCCTTGCATGCGATGAAAATAAACAGCCCCGCCAAAACGATAAAAACTCCAACAGCTATTTTCAAAAACATGGACTTTTTGCTTTTCACCAAGTCATCATATTTCTGCTTTGCCTCTCTCTGCTTTTCCTGCTGGAGCGATTCTCGGCTTTTTGCTATCCAATTGCGCTCTTCTTCATTCAGTTTAAACTTCCCCAAATACGGCTCAATGTACATCAATTGCTTCTCCGTAAAATACTCTCTTGCCTCCTCTTTCACTCCTACCTGACTCTTGATCAGCCGCTTGATTTCAAGCAAGGCAGTTTCTTCCCCACTTCGCTTTTCTGCGATAGGCTTGGCTAGCGAATCATGGGAAATCTCATACGTATCCGTATTCTCATTGTAGCGGAGCAGTCTACTATTGGAAAATGCTTGTACCACATCGACCACCATTTGTTGATCTAAATCTGGTACTCGATCAAACAATTCCTTCTTGGTAATCGGATCTTTCGTTCCTTCCAAGGTGGCGAATGGAGAAAGGATTTTCCAGGTAAGCTCAGGTTTTAGATCCGCGTATTTCCCTTTCAATTCTTTAGAAATATCACCTACCTGCTCTTCCAGAAAATTGCTCAGGATGTCCCCGATCTCTCCCATTTCATTCACTTTGGCTAAAGTGAACTCAGCAGGCGATTCACGCTTTTTATCTCCTGTGATATTCAAGTAAAGCTTGTCCAGAAATACCTGCAAAAATGGTAACTGGATCGTGAGTGATTTCTTACCTCCTTTGATCTTTTGAAAGATACTTTCAGCAACAGCCTCTTCCTCCCCTTTCTTAATTGAAATAGTTGATCCCTCAAATGTGGCAGCGCCAATAATTACCTGCTTCACTTTTTCAAGATTCATTGGTTCTACTCGCAGTTTTTTGCGAAGCAACTGAGGAATGGCTCGTTCAAACTCAAATAAATAGCCCAAATACTCTTCCCGAATCGAAAAAATCAATTTTACAGGTTGACCCGACTGCAAAATTCCTTTTACTGTTTCAATAAAAATCTCTTGCTCGGAAATAGAACCAAGAATAAATAGCTCTTCAAACTGGTCAAAAATCAAATAGATAGGCCTGAAAGATTTTTGATAAACAGCTCGGATAGATTGACTAATCGGGGTTAATTCTTGTCCTGCCTTATCGGTGTCGTCTTCCCATTCATCTACCCATTTTGTCTCATCGGAACCCAGCTCAATCTTTCCTCCCGCTTGCTCCAAGGCCGAGGCTAAGGAATCGTTGATATTACTCTCTCTTCGAACCATCAAATCCAGCCAATCATGCGGCTGAAACTTACCCGCAAGCCCACAATTGATCAAACTGGTTTTTCCCGTACCAGAAGCTCCATATACCAGAACTGCTGCCGACTGAAATAGCAGTTCGTACAAGGCATTGATTTCCTCATCCCTTCCAAAAAACACACCTCGATCTTCTCTTTGATAGGAGTCAAGAAATTTGAAAGGATACTTTTTCATGGGGATTAATATTAATTGATATAAAAAAAATTAAAACGAATCTTCGGTGGTTTCTTCCTCTATGCCGGTCAAGGTTTTTTTAGCTTCGAAAAATAAGCTGTAGACCTTATCAAAGTTCATATCTATTCGGTTATCCTTCTTGGAAAGCCAGGTATTGAGGGTATTTAAGCTGGATTCATTTGGCTTCGGGTTACTTGTTTTCTTGATAGTTTCCTTACTACCATCTTCTATGAAACTATAGTTCAGATTGTAGTCATCATACGTGTCAGCATGTGAATAAAAACAGATTTTCGACCCACCGACCAACTTAAGTCCATTAAAATCAATGATAAAGGGGTCGAGGTTTATATTCTCTCTGTAATTATCCTTGAAAATAATCACCGAATGGGAAATCACTGGAGAGGATTCACGTCTCACGTTACTCTGACTGTCATTATTGGCAAGTCTTTCGCCAACCAGCAATGAATAATTGTGCAGATATAAGCCTTCATTATCATTTCGCTGCTGATTATAGTCAATCTCATTGATGGAAATCATTCGGTATTCTGCCAAGAAACTCAGACTTTCTAACACAATTGCCAGATTTTTTTCAGCGGCTTGGCAGTCACTAAGTTGGAAAGTAGCACTTTTCAATACTTGGGATAAGTCATTCAATTTTTCGCAAGCAGCTAGAAACTCACTGCCTTCTTGGAGTTTTGGAAGCAACTCTATGGATTCAGAAATAAGAAAATCCAATTTATTGTCTGAATAAACTTCCAATAGGTGTCTTAATAATTCTGCGAATGCAAGAATATCTTCTTCAGCTGCATTTCTAAAAAATTTGATCAAGACATCCCTTTGAGTACGGGAAAATTCAATTTTTTTAGCTAGCTGATGATCCCACAACGTCGATATCAATGCATAGCAAATTAGCTGTACCCCCCTTTTTGCAGTGATTTGACAATTCTCCAGATACCTCATCATCTTGCTTTCTGAAAAGTCCTCCGCGCCAATAGTAATCACCTTCCGGATTTGACTACCAACGACTCCTACATATCCGCCGATGATGATTCGCTTTGCCGTTTTTATCAAATCCTCATTATCTGCCCAATCACCATTTGCTGTCAAAAAATCTCCTGCTTTCCTGTTATGGATGCTAATTGCCTTAAGCAATCTGCCCGTCAGCTCGTCATTAAAAGTATTCTCTAGTACTTCTGGCTCTATTTTATTTTGGCCATTTTCTGCTTTGCCATAAGGCTTAGAACCAGATTCATATTCAGGCAAAATCATATTTAACTGCCTACCGTACTTTACCAACAAATCATCAATGGAAGTGTATTCGGTGTAAAAATGTCCGAGTTCTCCAAGTTTCTCTTTCAAAGCAAATAGTGAATTCATATCCTCCTTTACAATAGAGGCCATTTTAATATCAGCATTCTTGAAATAGGTCCAAATGTGTGGTTTACCCTGAGCTTTGAAAATTTCGTATGCTGTATAAAATTCTTCTGCTGTGTATTTCCCAACTTTGGTATAGAAAAGGCATATAACCATATCACTTTGCCTGATGGATTCATTGTATTCATCCTGAAGTCGAGTAGTTGAAATTGAATCCTTAAAATATTCCCATTGTTCTAACTTTAGGTAGATTCCTTTATCAACCAATCGATCATTTTCCAGACCAATAAAAAGCTTAAACTTCTCTCTATCTTCTTTCAGTTCACTAGAAGAAGCAATAAAAATTCGAATCGTTTTCATAGATTAAATAATTTGTAACGCCTCAGTCTGATGAGTTGCACTCCTCAACTCAACTAACAATTATTCTAAAAATCGAATTTTTTCGTGTACACTCTTTTGATTAGAATACTCTTAAGTTATGGATTCTTACTTTTACAATTCAGTCCATTAAAAAATATTTCTGCATAACCTGCTCAGCCATTTTCCCTTGTGGTGTGAAATCCGGATCTCTGTACTTCCCTTCTGGATACCATTTCCAGAAAAATACCCCTGCCATCCAGCTCTTTTGCCATGCTGTTTCAAAAAATGCCTCATAACAAAGCGCTTGCATTTCCTCTGACAATTCAACTTCCTTGCGCTCATTTGGCCAAACCCATGGCTCCACTGCTGCGTCAACGGTATTGCAATAGCCAATCTCTGTGAACATGACAGGCTTTTGATACGCTCGAACTAGCTTTTCTATTTTTGTCAAATGCTTCTTCCAGCCTAATTTTAGATCCGAAAGACTGGGATTTGCTTTTGTTGAAAGCGGAAAATAAGCCTGAATTCCAAGGTAATCCAGTGCATCCCAAAACTTGACCTGCTCAAACTCAGTGAAATTGGCGGCATAAAGCAACTTACCCGAATAGACTTCCCGAACTGCTGCAATCACTTTCCGCCAGTCGGCTTCACGTGTCGAAGTCAATTCCAATTCAGTCCCCACGCAAAGCATAGGAATCTGATGTTCCTCAGCCATCACAGCGTAATCAAGGATAAAGGCTCGGTAGTTTTCAAACCAGACTACCCAGTCCTCCTCGCTCTTCATCTCAATCTCTCCTGGCCAACTACCTCGCACCCAGAGATGCGGCTTGAGCATATTCATAATCCCATGCCTGGCAGAAGAATCAAAAGTCGCCTTAATTCCTACTGAAGATTCTCCCCACCATTTGTTCTCATTATGCGTATCCCAGCGGATTACAGGGTTATTCTTTTCACTTTGCCATCCAAAAGGAGTTTGCGAAAGCGCATCTGCTCCAGTTGCTTTCAACGCCTCCAACTCAGGTCCCATAAGCGGAGCTCTACTTCCTACCCAGCATACGCCTTTCCATTTTTCAGCTGCGGTGATTAAGTCTGGTTGTAAAGGAAAAATCGCCCATAAACTCAGTCCTAGAAGCACCAGGACTGAACTCATTAAATAATTCCTTGACCAGATTTTTTTCATTTCGACAGCATCGTTTGTATGATGATCTCTTCCTGAAGCGTGCGGTGAACAGGGCATTTGTTAGAAATCTCCAAGAGTTTTTGTCTCTGCTCTGCATCGAGTTCGCCTTCGATTTCTATGATACGGGTAAACTGACTGACTTTAGCAGAGGATTCTTCTGGATTTTCACTGTCGGCTAGGTGAACTTTTTTATGGTTGAGAAAGACAGAAACTTGCTCAAGCGGCCACTTTTTGCGTTCTGCATACATTTTTAAGGTCATCGCAGTACAACTTCCCAAAGAAGCCATGAGCAAGTCATATGGATTCGGCCCAAGATCTGCTCCACCTACATCTATTGGCTCATCTGCGATTAGATGATGATTTGGTGTCATTACTTCAGTGGTATATTTCTCACCAGAAAGCCGTACAAAAACCTGATTTCCGCGCGTATCATTAACCTGCTTTTCTTCCTCCACTACCACATAGCGCTTACTCCAGCTTCCAATTACTTCAGCGATATATTCGCTATCCTTAGGATTTGAAACCAGGTGAGTCGCTCCATCCAATGAAATAAAACTTTTAGGATGAAAAGCTGACTTAAAGATCTCAGCTGCATCTGATATTTCGACGATTATATCTTGTGGAGAGTGCATAATCAGGAGAGATTTTCTCAGCTTTTTCAAAAAAGTTGCGAGAGGCTTTTGCTCCAGATCGTCGACAAAACTCTTACTTATCTTAAATGGCCGCCCTCCAATAGTCACATTCGCACTTCCATTTTCCTCAATTTCTTCCATGCTATCCATGAATAGATGACGTACATGAGATGGTAATGAGGGCGCCCCGATGGTCACAACAGCTTTGACTTCATTCATCTCAGCAGCAGCATACAATACCGCCGCCCCTCCTAGTGAATGACCGATAAGCATTTTTGGAGCTTGATATTCTTTCGCCAGGAAATCAGCCGCATCCAGTAGATCACTTACATTACTGCTGAAAGTGGACTCTGCAAATTCCCCTTCGCTCATTCCAAGACCTGTAAAATCGAAACTTAGTGTAGCTATCCCATTTTGCGAAAGAGCCCTGCAAATACGTGTAACGGCTGAGAAGTTCTTTGAACAAGTAAAGCAGTGTGCAAAAAGCGCAAAAAATTGTGGTTTCTGATCAGCAGGCAAGTACAAATGCGCCGCTAACTCCACCCCACTTCTATTTGTAAATTTCAGTCGTTTCGGATTCATTTGGATTATTTTTTCAATGGTCCTACCTTAATATTCTCAAGGTTTATCTCTGAAAGTAACTCTAAATCTCCAGTATCATAAAGCTCCTGCATCTTTTCTACAGACACAGATTCATCGGCTGGCTTGAGATTCAGATAGTTTTGAAAGCGTATTCCTCCGACTTCCTGCACCGCGCTCACTTCCCGCATTCTCACCCCACCCCCGTCCGTATGATAGCTGTATGCCATGAAATCTATAATTGAATCCTCTTTACCGATCCAATACAAAAACTCATCATCAAAGTCATCTCCCCCGCCTTCCTCAGCAAATGTAACTTTGATTAAGTCATATTTCTCTCCATTAATCTCTGTTTCCCCTAGGGACGTTTTGAATACCGAAGCATCATTTAGCCCGTAGGGTAAAAAAGCAAAATAGGCCACAGAATTCACCGAACGGGAATACTTACCGATCCATTCTTCCGAAAGCGTATCGATTTTCGCTCCGTTAACAGTTCGAATAAAACCCTCATTATTTAGCAGATCCACTACATTACCCGTTGAATCTGAAAACTCACGGATGTACTCGAATTCATTTGCAGCTTTGAAGATGGTGTAATGAATATTCCTGAAGTCAAATTCTATTTTCGAATTATCGTAAATATCTCCTCCATGAGCTTCAATTGCTTTATCAATGATTTTCTCAGCTTCAGTGCGAGAGGAACAGGAAGCGAATAAAACCAGTCCAGCTAGCATTAGAAAATGGTGTAATCTCATTTATATTTAGTTTTAATTAGTTAACTCTTCTTGGCACACGCTAATTTTATTCAAAGGTTACTTCATAGTCAGAATATAAATATTCCGCACGTAAAAACACCTTTTCTCCAGAATCGTCAATTCGATAACTCTTCCGTTCTTTTGCTAACAAAACTCCACTTGATTCATCGTAAGAAGTATTTTCTATGCGACTTTTATGATCTTTGGCATGCAGCTCATTGGCTATAAGTCTATAGGAAAATGGATCAAAGTAAAACCACCAGACATCGGAATCCGGACCATAATCTACTCGGATAGACTCTATTAATTTTCCATTTTCTAGTATTTTCTGGCCTTGGTAGGTCAAGTTCGCTTTTTCATCCAGGAGATTCCATGGTTGCGCAAAAACAAAATAAGCAGCTTCAATTTCAGCTCTCTTAGTTTTCAAAAAGCCCTCATTCTGAATGGGATTTGCTCCCATTTGATAACTCGTTTTACTCCCGTTGAAATTGACAACGTGGAGCACACTGTCTTTTGTCCAAGTCAGTTTGGCTTCGAAATAGGGTTTCAAGCGAAATTCTACCCATTGTTCAGACTCACTTTCTACTACGCCATTTTCATCTAACAAGCGTGTCCACTTTTTAAATTTAATATTGGAAATATCATCCCATTTCTTGGGAAGTTGATGGGCTTCTATTGACTTTTGGAGGAGTTCCTGACCCTGTTTTTCCGAGCTTTGGGAGCAGGAAAAAATGAGCGCTGTTAAGAGAAATGCTAGTAGAAGTCTTTGGTTCATGTTGTTGAAATTGATTTTGTGCTGGTTCTAAAATAATCCCAATAAATAGTTGCGAACAAGAGCGTGTATTCGATAGCAATGAAAATTGGGTTTTCATGATAGTTGGAGTCGCTATAAGCTTGGTATGAAAATATCACTGCGAAAGTCCAGATCAGAAAGGCCTTTCTATTAGTGAATAAGCTCAAGCCGAAAGCTGGAATAAGATACCAAGGATGTACCACAGGCTGTAAAATCAAATAGAATAAGTAAATCAAAACCCAAAGATCTATAAGATCCATCGGGTTTTCTGGCTTTCTTTTCCAGGAGAAATATAGAATTCCAACCAGTGTAACCCCACTTAGAATCGGAGTTATCTCACCGATCACATTATAGCCTTTTATCCAAAAACCAACTTCACGAAGTAGGTAGTAAATCGATGCATTGAACTCAAATTTACCTTGATAGAGCTTCAAACTCTGAAGAAAGTAAATCCAGGAATCATCAATCAACAGCCAGCCAAAACTTCCTATCATCGCAATAGCAGAACCTATCCAGAAGACTAATGAAGCACGGGTTTTCTTGAAAGTGAAAAATGTTGGAATCAGCATCAGAGGCAAGAGCTTCATTCCTATTGACAAGCCCCAAAAACCTCCCGAAAGCCCCTCCTTTTGTTTGCACAATGCCAAAAAAGATGCCAGCAAAAGAAGTAGCACCAAGCCTTCAAAATGAAGATTTCCAGTAATTTCCATGATCACTAGAGGATTCAGCCAGTAAAGAATAAGATTCTTTGAGGGCATTCGGAAACGGTCAAAAAGCTTCAAAAGGAGAAAGAATACACCTATTTCTCCCAGAAGTAAAATCAATCTCAGAACCAAAATCCCAGTCAGGGTATCAAGATCTCCGAATATAGCCACGATATAAAATATGCCTTGATTCAAGGGCGGATAGACAGAAAAATACACAGGTGAATTCATGAGATCAAATAGATTCTCCAAATAAGGACTCGCGCTTTCTGGATGATTTTGAAGCCAACCTTCAGGTGTTTCCAAATAGGGATTTTGGCTCATTTTCACCAATTCCCCGTCCCAAAGGAAACGTGGATAATCGTCCGACCATTTGGGAATGGCGAGCAAAAGAGAAAGTCTTATCAGCAATCCTCCGATGAAGAGCCAAATCCATTTTGGGTGATTGCTTAAAAAATAAACACCTAGCATCCCTGCGTATAAAGCGGAATAAATAAGGAACGTAAGCCAGAAGTTTTCGCGTGGAATGAAGTAAGACAAATAGAAAAATCCAGCTGACATGAGTAGCCAGATCAAAGGAAAAAAAAGCTTTTGCGATTGCTGACTCAAAGCCCTAAGCTTTTTCGAATAGCCTCATCCTGAAGTCCTTTTTTATTCCAATATTCAAGCATTTGAACTTTCTTCCTAACTGCAGAAGTCACTTCCTCTGTACCTTCTTTATTGGTTTGAGTTTCTTGCCAAGACATAATTTCATAAGGAAATGCATCCATATACTTTACCAAAAACTTTCTGCCAATCTCCTCATAAATCACTTCAATCTCGGCTTGATTGGCTCCAGTTTTACGTTTGGAAATCACTGCACTTTCTGCATCTAAGGGGATATGAGTGAATCGATTGAAAATCAAACTTGGGATTAATTTTTTATGTCCCGTTGGCACCAAATCTGGGTTTAGCCGAATCAGGTTGAAAATCTCATCCTCAGCCATAGCACTAATGGACAATTCCTGATCTCCCTCAGACTCGAAATAAGAGAATAATTTGGCCTGATACTTACTATTCTTCCAATTGAGCTGTGTAAAGGACTGACCACACCATTCGATCATTGACGCAGTGATTTTAGGCGAATTCAGGTCATCATAAACTGGGGTGAAAACCGACAGCATCGTATGGTAAGGATATACACCTGTCACAAAATCACGGGTCATGTTCAATTTCATCACTTTCATTGCATCTTTTCCAGCACCAGCGGGATCATCCAGCTTCACTTGCTTGCGTTTCGAAAAGTCCTCTGTCACAAAAATCATCACAGCCTTTCCCTCTCGCATTTGACCGTACCTCATTTGCTTCAGGTCAAAGACGTTGATCTCAGCTTTTCCCTGATACCAATGTGATGCAAACTGCTTCTCGTCTATCGCTTTTCTGCCTGTGGAATTGCAGGAGGAGATGAACATTAAAACCAATCCAAGAAAGAATAAATTTTTCATAGGGGAAAATTAGAGGGATAGCATGCATTAGTAATGGAAAGTATGTGCAGGACTTAAATTAATACAAATCACATTCATAAAAACAATTGTAAAATTAAGAATTGCCTGAAATATATCCCAAATCAACAAGTTCATCTCTGCTTTTTATTTCCTTAGTACCACCATCATGAATTACAATTATTCTGTCACTAATTTCAAGTATACTTTCATAATCATGATCCGTAATAATGAAACCTTTATTTTTAGATTCCCTTTTAATTGAATGTTTAATCTCTTCCTTCATAAGTGGGGCAACACCGTTAAAAGGTTCATCAATTAACGCAAATTCAGATTCCGAAAAAATCACTAAAAAAACTTCGAGTAAACGTTTTTCACCACCTGAAAGTTGATTGACTTTTTTAAAAAGTAATGGCTCAATGAAATCTAACTCTTTAATAAAAGTCATATTATTTTTCCTACAAAACAAATTAATTATCAGATCAATTCTCACATGATTTGGTAAAAAATTAGTCTGTGGCAAATATTTAATTAATCTTCGAGATTTAAAGAGGCTATCTAAAACTGTATCGTCAATTTTGACAAAACTTGTATCGGCTGCTAAAGATCCAAATATGATTTTTAAGAGACATGATTTCCCTGTCCCATTTCGACCAAACAACCCAACAATTTCTCCTCTCTTACATTCTAGAAACACATCCGTCAATAGTTGTCTCGATTCAAAACTCATAATAACGCTATCGACATGAAGCATATTTATATGTATATTAATATAAATCCAGTTGAAGAACTTAAAATCAAACTAAAAATCCAAAGAGTCACCTTACTCAAACCCATATTGTAATAAAAATAATACTCATTATAATATCTAATCTCATAAATAAAAAAATGAAATAACGGGCTCAAAAGAATAAATGATACTCCGATTATCTTTAAAGAAAAATTACCTGACGAAACTATTCCAATTAACCCAAACACAAATGACAAAGCAAAAACTGGCACAATTATCCTTTGATAGAAAATAAATAAAAGCCTGAATAACACCATAAAATCATAATTACACAATAGTTAAAACATACTATATTATCAATAGTAATCAGCCAAAGCAATTAAAACAGATACTTAAAATACATGCTTTAATTGAAACAAAAACTAATTAAAATGGCAAGCCAAACTAATTATCAACATATTAATCAACATACTATTATATCTAGCATTCCACATGGCCCCAGCCATAAAAACCCACATCCAGTTGTGGTCGGCTCACAGGATGAAGTAGTACAATTTGCTAAATCATCCTCACATGTCCAATCGCAATTACAGTCAGGAAGTTTTTTAGCGTTTATATCGTTTGATTTCACCTTGGCGTTACTATTCCAACTTAATTCAACATAGGACAAGCAATTGATGCAATATTCTCCAGAATTAATATTTGAGGGAACATAATCACCTAATGTTGAAAAAATATTAGTGAAATCTTCTTGTGGTAGATTTTTAATCAAAGCAATTATTGAATTTTTAAAATTTTCATTGAATAATTCCTCTGAACTACTTGCTTCCTCAACTTGAAAAATTATAATTCCCATTTCTTTGAGGATATGCTTTTCTAAGGATGCTTGTTTAACTTGCTGAAACTTATCTAGCCACAAAAGCTTCTGCTCTTCGAAAGGGAGGGTGGCATAAAAATTCTTAATTTTTGATTCAGATCTACCACTGATAAGTAATTCTCGAGTAGATTGATTTTGTTCCATTTCGCCCTCCATTTGACATCCAAAGAAAAGGACTAAAATTAGAAATTGGAAAATAGTGTTCTTTTTCATAATGAAATTATATGATTATCCGCAATCACACCAGTAAGGATAAATAGAAGCAATAATGAGTCGATCAAAAAGTTTTTGACCAAAGTACCTTCTGTTGAGCTTGTAACAAAACTCGTCCAAATAGTTCTGCATCATTCGTTCGCTTATCATATGGTAGGTTTGCACGTGTTTTTTTAAGTTACTTATTGCAATGTGAGCCCATTTAAGGTTGAATTTTCCTTCCTTA
>Ga0105054_10007337_pt1 | contig 15019 bp, 4 predicted proteins | sample BON02_FD_78091 | JGI IMG/M metagenome (GOLD analysis project Ga0105054, IMG submission 78091) | Freshwater microbial communities from Lake Bonney liftoff mats and glacier meltwater in Antarctica - BON-02 (megahit assembly) | ecosystem: Environmental > Aquatic > Freshwater > Ice > Glacier...
ATGGTTCGCTAGCGGTGTCTAGAGCGTTTGGAGATTTACTATATAAAGGTCATGACATTGAAGAGTTGGCTAAGATGGCACCAGTGGGTGAGAGTAGAAAGGATGATGAAATGTTAGTTGGTGGTGCTGTGATTGCATTGCCTGATATTTGCACATTACAGTTGATGGACGATGACGAGTTTGTTATCATGGCGACTGATGGATTGTGGGACGTGGTTACCAATCAAGAGGCAGTGAACTTTGTCGGAAATGAATTGGTGAGGCATCAGGATGTGAATTTGGCTGCTAGAAATCTAGTCAATTTGGCAAAAGACAAGGAGTCTATTGACAATATAAGTGTCGTTATTGTATATGTTGGCGAAATCCAATAGTGGTTTTAGATTCTATAAAGATAAATGGTTATTTTAATTCAGAACATCTTTTCAGAAAGTTCTATGTTGACTATTTGATTTAAACACTGGTATTCCTCGTTTCTAGCCATTATTTAAGGCTCAGAATGTGCAAGGATTCCTTTTGACATCTGCCCCAAGTGGACTACAATTGCCAGGGAAGATCAGTTCAGATAAGACCTGTAGAAACTTGAATGTATTTCGTGCACCAATTGAAAAATTCTCCATCACTCTAACTATTTGTTGATTAAAGACCATGTTTCAAAAGCCTCTTGTGAGGTTTCACGGCAGCATTCTTTCCACCATCAGGAGAATGGATGTTCTCCTCTAATCTTCACGCTGATAAAAGTAATAGCCCCCCTTTGTATTGGGTGTGTACTTCCTTTTTCACATACCAGATGAAGTTCTTCGCATGTGTAGGACCCAGCAAGAGGAGTAAGAGCGGGGAAGATGCCGACAAAGTGAAGCGACTTCCTAAACCTGCTGCGAAGCCGAAGAGGGTGTTTAAACCCGAGTCCCGTGTGTTTTCTTCCCACATGTCCAGCGCCCAAAGTGAATATTCATTCGGAAGCGAAGTGATAGACTTGGAAGACGACGATGTCTTTATGGAGGAACCCGATACGAGGAACGCGCCAAAGCTAAGTCCTTTTGAACTCGTATCGAAAGTTTCTTTTTTTGCCAGGTTCCCTAAAACCTACCGTGCTCAATTGTTCCAAGAGATGAAGACAGAATATTTCCACGACGGTGACTTGATTGTGAGACAAGGCGATAAAGGGGACCGACTGTATGTGATATTTGAAGGAGAAGCTGTGGTATGGAAGGAATTGGAAGGCGGACAAACCCAGGACATTACACATTTGTATCAATTGGGTTTCTTTGGGGAATCGGCGCTGTTGTATGGGCATAGACGGAATGCTAATGTTTCCGCGATTGGTGAAACCACTGCAATGTTTCTTTCAAAGGAGAGTTTTGAAACATTCAATGAAATCCGTGTGCATTTAATAGCTCAGCAAATTCCTCTTTTAAGCAAATTACGAGTGCACATGCATAGTGACATCGTGTCACGTTTGGTTGCATGTACATTTAAAAGAGGGGATGTGGTGATGGAGCAGGGAGAGATTGGAGATGCTTTCTACATGATTTCAAAAGGCTCTGTTGAAGTGATTGAAAATGGAGAAACTACCACACGACTGTATGCTGGAGATAATTTTGGCCAGATGGCGCTGCTAAGCGGGACTCCTAGAGTAGCCACAGTAAAAGCTAGTGAACTTTTGATATGCTTCAGACTCGCCAGAAAAGACTTTCAAGAGCTTTGTAAACTCGACCCTGATTTCAACAACATCTTGACAACAGACACAGACATCATTCGCAATCGTCGCTCCAAGCGGCACGCTCGAAAGAGAGGCGGCAGTATTCCTGAAGACGCTGGAACGCTTTCTCGCAAACTCTCCACTTACAGCACTTATTCATTCGCGGACTTGCAAAACAAGGTTTCGAATAATATTGTTGTGGAAGGAACGAGACGATCTGGGGCCCGAACAATAAATGGGTATGTTATCGGTGAGGTATTGGGCAAAGGTACATTCGGAGTAGTGAAAAAGTGCAGTGACGAAAGAACCAACATGGTCTTTGCAATGAAAACCATCGATACAAAAAGAGTAGGCAATAACATCGGGTCTGTGCATGTACCAGGAATTGATCAGATTCGTGAAGAAGTGGAGATCATGAAGCGGTTGAGACACACCAACATCGTGAACCTCGTTGCTGTTATTGATGACCCAATGGCGAAGCACTTGTACATTGTTCAGGAGTACTGCGAGAATGGAGCCTTAATGACAGGATTGGAAGACAACACTCCGTTGTCTGAGGAAACTGCTCTTCAATACTTTAGAGACTTGCTTCTTGGTCTAAACTATCTTCATAGCAACGGAGTAATACATAGAGATATCAAACCTATGAACTTGTTGCTGACTCGCGAGAATGTTTTGAAAATTGCTGATTTTGGAGCCGCTCGAATTATCGTCGGAGAAACAAAATGGATTTCAGGAGTGACTGGAACTCCTGCATTCATGGCCCCAGAATTGCTTGTAGAAGACAATGAGGTCTATGATGGTCCAGCAGTGGATCTATGGTCATGTGGTGCTACACTTTACATGATGGTCACTGGGGTGCCTCCTTGGATGTCAGATGACGAAATCAAACTGGCCAAGAAAGTAAAAAACGACGAGTTGGTGTTTCCCGGTGATTGGAACAAGAGGAATTATTCTCCTCATTTGAAAAACCTAATAGCCCAATTACTAGTGAAAGACCCCAAAAGCCGACTTGGGCTTCCAGAGACAATGATTCATGAATGGGTTTCAGAGGAAGGCGCTGATCCTCTCATGATGGTGAATAGTAATCCCCAAGTACCTCAGAGTTCAAACAACTTGCAAGCATCTATGAAAGTGCTTAAAGTACAACCTGTTATAACAGGCACTCACGGAGGTGAAGAAGTGGAGGAGTTGAAATTGCGTTACGCCACATGCATGGATCGTAACGGCCGAGCACGCATGGAAGACACTCTAACTGTTGAAATGTGGAAACAGAAACATCAGCTGGTGTTTTTTGCTGGTGTTTACGATGGGCATGGCGGTGATCTGGTGTCGTCGTTGTTGCGTGCGGATCTTCACATCTCCATTCGCAACAAGGAGACATTTCTAGTGAACACTCCTGCTGCGATAACCAGTGGGTTCCTATCGATGGACAAGAAGTTGCTTCAGCAGGCAGCTATGCACATTATTCGCCACAAGCAAGATGTTTCATCAGGGGTATCAGATCAAACTCTAGCACACACAAAGGGAAAGACGAAGAATCTGCTAGACCAGTATCAGACTGCAGGGTCCACAGCTCTGATATGTTTGCTCAACAAAGACAATAATGGAGATTTGATGATGTCTGTAGCATGGGTAGGAGATTCAAGAGCAGTGCTTTCATCAGCAGGAAATGCAGTGGCCATGACAGAGGACCATAAGGCCACTCGCGAAGATGAGAAAGCCAGAATCAGGAAAGCAGGAGGAAGTGTCGATAGGAATGGACGTGTCGATGGAACTCTAGCAGTGTCAAGATCCTTCGGTGATCTTTATCTCAAAGGACCCGAGTTGGAAAGTCTGGCCGACATGCACGATGATGTCAAAGACTTCAAGATGCTTTCTGAAGGTCATGTTATCGCAGTTCCTGAAATGGTTCAGAGAAAGTTGATTCATGCGGATGAGTTTCTAGTTATGGCTTCTGATGGCCTGTGGGATGTTTTGGAAAACCAAGACGTTGTCAATATAGTTCGCGAGCAACTTAATCAACACCATGATTGTGATATAGCCACAAAATCGCTAGTGAAAATTGCACGTGAGAACGGGGCTGCCGATAATATTTCAGTTGTTGTAATTTCATTTAGTATTTAAGAAATTCATCAATGTCACCTTCATTATTTCCACTAGGGATTAACGAGAATACGGTTTTAGTTTGTAACTGGTATTTTCCAAGTGACAGTTTTTGCCCTTTTCATCGCGGACTTACTTAATAATGGTTTCTTATTGGCTAGCACCGCATTCCTTTTCTGACTACCGCGATGCTCCTCCCTTTTCGATTCTTCTGAACGCGTCTTGGCTAAAGATATTTTAACTTCCTGGTTATGTCGTTTCCTTGCTAGCTTCTGCTCCTCAAGTATCCTTCCATATTTCTTGAATATCTTTTGTGCAAGGTTCCAAAATACAGAATGTTGTACAAATTCAGGAGATACTTCCACAATAATGTCGTCATATGCGGTCTTGAATCCGATTAGTAGACGATCAGATGCTCCATTCTTAATTACAGCATCCACCTTCTCTATCATCATTCCTTGTGCTGGCCAGATTGGCATGGCAATCTCAGGTTGCAAGAAATATTCAATGGAAACACCGTCTTTATAAGGTGCAATTCCAGGGAAGTACATTTGTGTTCTAAAGCGAGATACATCGACACTAAGTAGTTTCATTTCTGGAATAACAAGACCAAGATCCATAATGTAGTCGACGTGTTCTTCAAAGTATCTCCAATTGTGATTAAAATCCTTCATTGATCTCGCCTTCGTCACCTGCTTGCGGACAGCTTTTGCATGTTGTGCCGCCACAAAGGCCACAGTTAGAAACTTCAGTTTCAGAGCTTTTTTCGTTTTTGAATCATCGAAGTTTTCGCCATGTTTTTCTTCTTCTTGGTTCCGTCCTAAAGCGATGCGGCGAAAAAGTGGTCTGAGAGAAAGCGATACAAACTCTGAAAGTATCTTTGCTTCGAGAGATGCTTCAATATGTGACAGGCTATGCATCTCAGACCGTTTGGTTTGGGGAGCTGCAAGACTTCGTTCATTTGTCAACTCAGCTCGAATCGATATCATATCAAGTACTATCGTGGGCATGGCATGATACTGATATGTTCCTGACAAGTCCCCCTGATTCCTAATCGAAACCACTAATTCATCAGGTCTGCCGCTTTGTACCTGGACTCGCATTGGCTCTATTCTTAATTTTAAACAGTTCCAAGCATCCCAACTTTGCAAAAGTTTATATCTGGTTTCAAATTCCATTTTAACAGCAGCTTCAAGTTTCGGAATGGAGCCCATCTCTTTTATAAATGCGGACGCTTTTCATATATTCTTCATATGATTTTTCTTCATCCTGCTTTTTTGCTCCATTGTCTTCCCAGAAAGATTGCAATCCAAAATGAATTGAGACTGAGTGACACATGTTTCGTAGAACCTTGTAAATATTCTTATAGCTTTCTTGTGTCTCTGCATCGGTAACTTTCCACAGAGATTCAGGTGCCCATTCTAACATATTTCGATAGGCCTTAATATCAGCCAGGACCATGCTTATGTCTACGAACAACAGATAATAGGCGGTTTCCTCGTAACCGATGTTACAGTGTTCCTCGTAACCGATGTTACCGTGTTCCTCGTTAGGAGTCCATTGCCTGAATTGTGCTAGGTCTTCATCGGTAACAGGAGCAAATGCCGCGAGTTTATATAAATTCTGCGATATTGCAACCGATGCCGACTCGACAACCTGCGTAAAAATAAGATCTTCTTATCCTTGAAAGTGGACTATTTCTTTCGCTCCAATAGCTTGGGTATTCATCAAAGTAGCATTGCGACCCATGGCCGAGAATAGAATACATGAACATATTCGATTTCTCGTTGTATTCTTTCTCCAAGATGTTAAAGGATATCTGTTTGTTATGATAAATGAAGAATACTTGGAATGTCATACTAATTTAGACGATATGTGCACAGGGCACGTGTGATGTACTGATTTGACTCCATCGAGCTCTGGCTACACTATGTTTTGAATGAACTCGATACAGTAATTAGCTATCTTTTTCTCATTGAAAGTTCAGTTAATAATAATCTAGTTAATTACTTAATTTTAAAATACCCTTGCTGAATTGACAGTTGAAACGAGGAAACGTATCTCAAATTTGATATTTTGCACCGTTATTCGTGTATTTAACGTATTTTGAACATAATTGATCAAATAGTAACACAAAGAATAAGCTAAACGACCTCAGTATAACTGTATGAAGTAGCCAGGCTGCATTATCTAGGTTTAGCCATCAAAAAAATAAGGAGAAAAAAGAAGAGCATCCTGCATGGATTCGAACCATGTTTCAGTCGCGTAATTTTCTTAAATATAATGCGATCGCATCACCATTTTGCTCAGGATGAATGAACCACGTTCGTTTTGCTTCCGAAAATCGACCTAATATATATTTTAAAATAGTGAATTCAAAAAAAAGCAATCTTGTGATCATGAGCACTGTGATTCATCAACACCTTGTGCTTCAATGCGATTTGTTGGAGGAGAGGCTTCACGGCACTACAGAGATCGAAATCAAACGAGATGGAGATGAATGGCCAACGGCTCTGAGATTGCACTCTCGTCAGACGGAACTTCTCAAGGTGGAAGTCGATGGCATCGTTTGTTCGTTTGAACATGCTGATTATCAACGAAATCCAGTCATAGGACCTCCATCTGATCTCAATGTGTTCTTTGCAAACTATGCTGACGGTCTTATCGCCTCCAAGGATGGTGAACTGAGAATAGATTGGCCTGCATCTTCAGCGGGATCTCGATTGGTGAAGGTGTATTTCCAGCTGACGAAGCCCAAAGGTGCTTTGACATTCGCAAACTGTAATGTAGCGGACAAGCAAGAGTGTGAAGCAGCGGGATACAAGGTGATACAAGGCGACAAAGAAGTTTACGCGCACATGTTCACATACAGCAGTTTATGTGGTGGTGATTCAGTAGGTGCCGGTACAGGAGCTCGGTGTTGGTTTCCCTGCTTGGATACGTTACAAAGCAGATGCCCGTTTACGATACAAGTGGACGTCCCCGAAGGGCTTATGGCGATATCTGTTGGCGAATTGGAAAGTACCTTGACTGTCGAATTAGAGAATGGATCGCCTTATACGAGGTATTCATACAAACACCACAGCCCTGTAGCACCTCACAATATAGGTCTCTGCATTGGACCATTTATCCGAGTCAAATCAGATACAGAAGTCGGTAAAGCTGTTCAATTGTTTCATCTTCCCTCAGTGAAGTGTCGACAGGCCCTTTCGCAGTCGCTAAATCAGTTGCGACGAGCTGTTAAGGAGATCTGCGAGTACCTTCGGCTAAGCGTGTTTCCTGTGGATGGGACTTACAAGCAGGTTTTCGTGGAGCCCGACATGGTGTTTGCAAACGACGTGCCGTTTGCAACCATGTCAGTTTTGTCGTCGTCTCTTCTAGGAAGTAAACGGGAAGTGTCGGTTCATAGTGAAGCAGGTGCTGGTCTCTTATTTGGTAGTTGGTACAATGATCCCTTTTCAAGGACCAATCTGGACAAGCCGCTTTATTTTATTCAAGCAAGATGTTTGGCTTATAGCATTTTCGGATGTCTTGTTCCTGCGAGATCGGAAGCTGACGTTTGGGTGCCTATTGGTATTTGCGGGTATTTAGCACTTCGATATTCAAAAGGAGCATGGAAGGTACCAGAGCGTAAATTCGAAGACGAGATATGCAAAGGGTTTCTTGACCCAGACGAGTTACTAGCGATGAATTTCGAACGGATGCAAAACGCGAAAACCCTGGCTGATAAAGTGAATGTGTTTCATGGTCTTGCAGGAAATGTTCTGCAAAGAACGCTGCAACGACCGCCAGAGATAGCGCTCACAGTAGACAGCGTCTTGTGGACTGCTAGAGGATTCGAATTTGAATCACTCTTTGCCGATCGAGCCTTTTTCTTAATACACATGTTCGAGTCTATCCAGGCCGGCAACAACAATCAAGGCACATCTAATGATGATGCGTTTGCGAATTTATTATCTACTTTTGCGCGACAGTCGTTGCTGGCTGATAGAACCGAAGAATACGAAGAAAGTTACAAAGCCGACTTGGAGCGAGCAGATTCAATTGATTCACTAGTTCCGTCATTGCTGCGCTCGCAATCCATATCCGAGAGTGCCGTAGGTATAGGTGATATTGCCCAAAAGATGATAGACGAAAACATGAATTTGGTGGGTATAGGTACTGACAACTTAGTCCAAGCACTGATACGGACAGGGAGTTTTAAACCCGCTCAATTCCAAGTATCACGCGATGCAGGTGGGCGAAATATAGCTGATGATTGGATGCGACGAGTGTCGTTTGTCAATTTGAAATGTTACGCAGAGTATAAAGGTAGCAAAACGAGTGGGGAGAGTAACACCGTCGATGTCAGAGTGGAACAGAAAAGCACGCCGCCTTTGGATTTCAAACTGGTGATTCAAGTTTCCGAATCAGACGGCAGCTTTGATTGCGACAAGCATGTGCAAAGTAAAGATAGGACTAGTCAATTTCAAATTTCTTTGAGTACTCAGAAGATTAAACAACGTGGAGGTCGAAAGAGTATCAATGAAAAGGACCGAATGCGCAAATGGGATCATATGAATGAACTAGACTGCGAACTTATACATACGCTGCTACGAGAGGAAGGGGAGAATGCAATATGGAGCAATGAATTGCCCTTGAAGTACGTTTCCATAGATCCGTTTTACTTTTGGATGCGAACCATTCATCTGAGGCAAACAGAGATTATGTACCTGGAACTTCTCAAAGACGCTGCCATTTCTCGCAAGGTGCTTCCACTGTGCAGTGCTCTGGCTGACATGTCTATGCTACGTAACATTGAAGGAAGAGACCCGGCCAACAACACGCATGGTATCGCCTGGAATATTGGATCGAAAGACGCATTCTTATACGAGTTAAGATGTGCAAGCGCCATTTCTGGAGTTATAGCTGATTTCACAAGACCGCCGAGAGTGAGAGCTGAAGCACTTATTAGACTGGCGCAGTGGCAATCAAGACATGAACCGGACAAAGCGGCTCCTGATGATCCCGTGTATAAACACAGCATTGGAAAACCACTTGGAAAGCGACCAGGAGGCCATCCATGGGTGGGATTGACGTTGATGCTGCTGGCTATGAAAACCTTATTTTTTAATCCAGAAACTGAAAAGCTGATGCCGAATGATTTCGGAGTCCCTGGTGAATATGGTATTAAAAGGGCCTTTGCGAACTCTATTCATTTCATGCGTGCCAAGAGTGGAAAGCCTCCCGATGAATTGATGGAGATGGTGGCAACCCTCCTGAGAGACAACGACAACAGCACCAACCCATATAGTGATAGCGAGTATATAAGCGATCTGGTTGTAGGTGCTGCCCAAGCTGTTGCGTCGTATGTCGCAGGGACAAGAGTTGAAAGATCGGTTAATAACGATGACAACGAAGAGGACGTTCAATCAGAATCTGTTCATGCTGTTCTCGGACATTTTTATAACATTGTTGAGGACATTCAACGCATCTTATCGTATGATGCCATCGAACCGAGCAGAGAACACAGAGTCACGGCTGGTTGTCTTCAAGCTATGGCTATTTTGGAATCCGCCGGTGTTCTTACTACCAAAACCCCTTTCTTTGCCTACGCAGTCAAGACCAACGAATCCAGCACTATGCACATAACTGGAATACATTGGGGACCGGTGGTGCGTCAGGCTGCCTTCTCCGCCGTGATTTATGTTTACCTGTTCCGGGAAACTCATGTAGAGCGTAACAGAGACGGAGCTAAAGTAGGTCGACGCAAATTCAACTTCTCGTCGTGGTTGCAGGTGCTATTGTGGCTACTGGAGGCCCTCAACGAAGAAAAGAGCCCCATGGTAAAGTGGAATGTGATCAAGTACATGCTCAAGCTCCATTCCCGTACCATCACTAAAAAACAACCAGAGTTGGAAAACAATATTTCCCATTCTGGTTTATTCTGGCCTCTTTCCAACCCCAGGTCCGATTTATTCGCTGCGGAAATCACACCAGCAAAAGAAATCGCAGCGGCTATGTGGACGTTGTTCAACTCCAGTAATGCATATGATTCAAGGATGAGATTGGGAGTCGCCCAACTTTGGAGAGCCATTTGGAAACTAGAATCTCCTCCCGTCTTGAAAGATGTGGCATCCTCAATGACCTCGGGAAGTCGTCATTTTAAAAATTGGTCCATTTTGAGCTCCGGAGTTGACGATGATGATCATATTGCTCCAGTCAAGAGGAAATTCATGAGCAACAAAGGACCTTCGGTTAAAGTGCGAGTCAAATTCTAAATTAACTTGTTTCGAGTTTTATTAACTATTTTTTAGGCACCAACTCCCGCAAGCGACGCAGGATCAAATGTAGAAACTGTTTGCTCTGTGGACTTGATTTCACAACATCTTCCAGTTGCTCCAAAGCAGACTTCTCTTTTACTGGAGCGAAATAGTTGGCCAACAGTTTTTTATTACTCAACCATTTTCGTAAATCTTCTTTATTCGAGTCTGAAAGCTTCATGTATAATATGGCCAACGCCCCTTCAAGAACCTGCAGCAGTGTAGCACATGTCCACTGCAAATAAGCTGCTTGGTTATTCCATTCAACACTTGCGGATGACTTTACAAGATCGGAGGCGAGAGCATGAACAAACCGTTCTCCGGAGGCACGAGCAACAGCCGCTAATATTTTTGAACTGGCATCCAAACAAGTAATCACGGCATTAATCGATTCATCTGACACAGCTGTATCATACCGGCTTCTCACACGACAGTATGTGACAGCATGTTGGAGCAGTCTTCGCTGTTGTGAATAGACATCTAACGCGAAGAGTGATACGGATGGCATCGTAGAGTTCAGTTCAGCAGGAGGAGGCGACACCATTTGCGATGATCGATGTGAATCCATGGAATTCGACGGCACGATCCTTTCTGCCCACTTGTTCGAATTCTGCAGTTCCTGTACAAGATCATAAACCACCGCATCAATCTCAGTCACAACTGCGGGACCCATTTCAGCTGAGAATGTTTCAGAACTACAACAATTGCTCAAAAGTCCCAACAACAAAATCGATTCTTTGATATCACTCACAGATACCGGAAGAAAGCCAAGTGCTGAAGAGAGCAATCGTTTCTGCACTCGCAGGAATTGCAGAACATCGACTTGAAACCGTCGAAAATCAGCTGCATCTCTGGTCTCTTTTTTAATCACTGAGAAAATCAACAATATCAATCTTAGAAAAGGCAGTAAAAGATCATGTCGTCGCTCTTGAGTATCATCTGATCCATGAGCAAGTTCCAACGCCCGTTTATCGCATAGAATAGCCAACGGACGATCCAAAAACCGAGTTAGAAATCCATTTTCAATCATAGCTATTGCACCTATTCTGGTCGAAGCAGCGGCGCTAAGAACTGCGAGAGCAGCTTCAAATATCTTATCCTCTCTGGACTCGGCTACTAACCTGTCCGATACAAACCTATCCACTACGATAGTGATCAACAATCTTATTGTACCATTAAGCAGAAGTTGTGACAGCCACGAATTGTCAACGTCACTTTCGATCAGCGCCTTCAGGACACACAGCGCCAACAGTCGGGTAGGACCATTGTCAGAGTCCAACAGATCTCTCATTACCAGATCGAGTAACGAATTCCCTCGCTCAGCAGCCTGCAATATATCCAATGTGTTACTTGCGCGAGTACGTAGATCATGCAACCGAGTCTCTTTGGTATCTCCTCTTGTAGTCATCCCATTCGAGCCATTCATTTCTCTTGTGGACCCAAGGAAAGAAATCTCAGACATCCATCCTGGGAGCTGGGTCGATACTGACATACCACTCAGGTAGTTTGCAAATGATTCCCTTGTGCCTTGAACGATAGTTAAGAAAGCAGTGTACATGGAACAACGTAGATCCGAAGTAGAACTCCGTGATATTTGCTTGAATACCTCCATCATTGTTTCGAGGACAACTCGATGATCCTCCCTCGAAATCCTACTAAGTCCACCAAGATTTTCAGATCCCGTAGCCAATGACATGGTGAAACTACCAGTGGCTGCAGCAATCGCATCAATAAAAGATTCCGACTTGGCAGCGTAATCGCCGTAACGCAGCTGATGTACCAATGTCACCAAACATGTCCCCACAGTATTCATCATCAAAGGAGCACCGCCGTTGCCAATACTATGAAGTAGTGCTTGTACCAACTGAAGAAGTAGTGAATTATCATCGCCGCAACATCGCAATAGATCTTGCCTGCAATCTACCATTGCAAACTCCACCAAGTCCTTCCACGCGCTAATCATTCGAACACGAGCTCCAAACATCCTCTGGGAAGTATTCCACTCAATTGCCCATTGCTTGAATTGTTCATTCCCGTTCAAAATGGCCGCTTGCCTGACCACACTAAAATTATTGTCATGCAGCTCCCATATCTCAGGTCGCTTCAAAATCTCCAACACGTCCTTGGGTGCTGCTCTGATATCCATTGCAGCATCGGTCATTGAAATACAATGAAGAGCTTCTAGTATACGAAGCAAATGGTGTTTATCATCCACTGAAAACAAATTCATCAATATAGGCTGCTGTGACGCAGTTGATTCGTATTGAGAAATGCGAAGTACCAGAGTAAGTCCCTTTAATACCCATGCAAAGGAAAGAGTTTCATTCACTCGTTGAGTCACTAACTTTTGAAAATGACGAAGCCAGAAACTTCGACATTGCGTATTAAGAGATACAGACATGGCTCTTCCAGTGCGTGGGTCATCACATAATTTGAAAATCAAGCGGTAAAGCAGCTCAATCACACCTGGGTCGCGATGCCATGGATGCTCGAAATCATCTAATATATCCAGCAATAAGCAAAGCGGATGGCCACTCTTCGAGTTCAGATCGATGCAATTCGTATCAGTGAGAGAGACACAACCTTGCAAACCTAGTACTAATTGGGAAAGGTTCAATGGAGGATGTTGCAGATCGGAGATGACTAGCTCGAGGATTTTTGATCGCATATGAACAAATGCTTCATGTTCCAATTCCATATTGTACTCTACGGGATTATGAAACTCAGCATCCATGTTTCTAATCTCCATACAAGCATCTGGGATGCGACCTAGTAATCCATTCATCAGATTCAAAGACAACTTGGGAGTCAGTTTCGTCTCCAGCGCGTGTACTATCGAGTTAGTACTTGACCGACTGCTCAATCTGAATAGCAACCCTATTGTTAGTGATCGTATCTCTGCAGAAAATGGATATCCAGTTAATTCCCCTAACATTGTCAGTCTTTCTTGCTTGTGTGAGAACAGTCTATGAAGTCTCTCCAACCTGTTTTCCAGCATCGGATCTGATGTTTGAATCTCATGCAAAAACCAATTTTCTATTTGTGACGCACGCTCGAGCAATTTGATTGCCAATTTGACAGCATGCTCTCTCCATAAACCACCTGCATCGCCATCATCCCAATTGTAACACTTGGACTCCATCGAACTGTCCTGTGAAAACCCTGTCCTCACTTGGGGTACAGGATAGATACTCGTATCAGTCCATCCTGAAACCACTGGATGCATCAACCACGAGGAAAGTCGCCCGCCATCATACATTTGCTGGTTGGTGACTCTGTTGTTGTGAAGCACTTTAAACATCCCGTATCCTTGGTCTGAGGCAGAATTCGAATAGTCGCCTTTGAATAAACTGGAATTACGGACATCTAAATTAGGACCATGCGAGGCTACAAGAAACCACAATTGCTGTTGCGGATCATTGGGAGAATTCGTTAATCGACTAAAACCAGCACTTTCGATAAGCTCAATAAGTTTTTGGAAGAAACTTCCCCCTTCTAATAACTTCGTCATTATCCAAAAGGCCGAACTGTACGAGTCTTCTTTATGTTCCTTGAAATCGTTCATGAAACAGTCATTGTCTTGCGTGTTGGTATATCCATCGAGGATTTCCACAAATATCTGAAGACATGACGAAGCAAGCTTCCATTTCTCACCAGATTTCGAATATGTACGTTGATCCAGTTTTAAAAACACATCAGTTAATACAAAATCAAAATACGGAAGCATTCCTGGGTTTATTTCTGACCCCAAGAAGGCGACTCGTTTATGATCTTCCAATGATTTCCTATGCATCAGACTCCAAATGAGATCCAACATACTTCGTGAAACTGGATAAGAATGAAGAAACGATTCACGTTGATCTAGTTCCATCTTTGCAATCTCATTAAGCCAGTAAACAAATCCAGTGTGGGCTACTTGATTGTTATTGGTAGAAGCAGTTTCCGATATCGTGAGGCATTGCCATATTTTGAGTTGTGGGCAAAACCTCGCACATTTACTTACCACGTTGACAAGATGGCTTTTAAAAGACAATTGGGAATCGATATTTTTACGGAGAAGGTTCAAGCACCCATCGAGAATATCATTTATTCCAAGCAGTTGTTTAAAGCATCGTTCACTTCGAACACAATTTGCACATATTCGAAGCCATATGCACAAAACGAATTGATCCTTGATTGGAATCGTGACATGCGCAGATAAATGCTCTTGATAATGTTTGATCGCCTGAGCGAAATTCGACCAATTGAAAACCTCATGTCTCGAGAGAAATTGAATGGTTTCAAACGAGGAGGCCTCTAACGTGCATAGGGACGCTATGAAACCAAGTACTGTCACATACAAAGACTGGGGTTCAGAAGACATCACACAGCCATCGCAAATCTCGTGCAGGAAACCTCCAAGAGCGGCTTCGTCAAAGAATTTGAAACTTTGTTCCGGATCCAAAATATTCATGGATGATAATAGCATGATCAAGTCGTCCAGCGAATCTTGAACTACCTCTGTCGTTTCAAAGTTCTCCTGTCGGCGCACTAGAATTTCCTCAACAGAGGAATGGCTGTCCATATTTTCATTCACTTCTGTTTGTGATCTAATGAAGAGCACCTTCGATATCAAGATATCTAACACTCCTAGCAACTCCAGCCTTAAATTGTCAGTAACGAATTCCTTCGATCTGATTATCCCGCGAAGGAAAAGAATTCCTCGCCCATCAAACGCCATGTTCAAAACTCGATTTCGACTTTCTTTCGAAGCCAATCGAAAGTCAGGAAAGGATGCTTCCGACAGGTCTCCTAAAAATGTCCCCCATATCATGTAGCACAGACCTCGAATGCCATCATGTTTCCAATCCAAATGGTCATCAACCGAAGTTCGTTCAGGTTTACCATCTGAGCTCATATTCAGTCCTAATTC
>Ga0105054_10007341_pt1 | contig 15016 bp, 16 predicted proteins | sample BON02_FD_78091 | JGI IMG/M metagenome (GOLD analysis project Ga0105054, IMG submission 78091) | Freshwater microbial communities from Lake Bonney liftoff mats and glacier meltwater in Antarctica - BON-02 (megahit assembly) | ecosystem: Environmental > Aquatic > Freshwater > Ice > Glacier...
AAAAGTGGCTAGGCACTCCACGGCACTGGGAGAACGTCGTTGCCGTTGCTACCTTCCGGTCCTGGCGGGGTTCACGCGCCTACCCATGCATGGCGCCTAGCCGATGCGGAACGTAGGTGCCTCTAGCGGGCATTCAACAGCAAACTGAAAATTTTGCGCTATCATGCTCACGGTATTAAACCGGCGCATCCTCACCAATCACTTTCGTGGTGGTGGCGGTGGTGGCCGCGGTGGCCCGTCTCTCATTCCAGGCCTGCTCATGCCCTTCATCCGTTCCATTCGATTTTTCATCTCACGGATATGCTTCTGAAATTTGATTTTCTGCTCTGAAGTCAATATCGCCTCAACAGACTTGTTCATTTCTTCCGCCACCATCGCGGTGTCCTTCGACCAGTCCATCCGAACTCTCCTCATCTCTTTTCCCGCCGCCTCCAAAATAGGCCTAATCTGATCGACCTGCTCTGGTGTGAGATTCAAACGCTCGGTATAGTGACGGATCGCTCGATCGGAAAATTGCTTACGCCCCTGTTCTCCATCCTTCATCTGCTCCCTCCAATGCTTAGGTTGGGCTTCAGCCCGCGATAGCGTATAAACGCCACCCACGACGGCTCCGGCGGCAAAAACGACCACAAACGAAAAGACAACTTTCCAACGCTTATCCATTTCCGTCCTCCCCTAGAATAATGGTAGCGGCATCATCCACTTGGAAAAACGCCGTCGTGGGATCCTCAATCTCAGCCGATCCTTGAAAAGAGATATGAGTCACCACCGCAAAGAGCGCCAAGAGACACGATAACCCCACCATGCGCATGGCGAAGGGCTCAAACAACGATCCGTTTCCTTGATTCGCATTCAGCCCACGCGCGACTACCCGAGCAGCAAAGCCAGTCGGCATTTTGATCTCGTGATCGTCACGGGGCTGTCGGGCCACCTTCGTGAGCCGCGACCAAATTTCATCTGTCTGCTTCATGATCCTTCCTTCTGTTGTAGGGTTTCAAAGAGTTTACGCAACTTCCGACGCGCCCGGAAGGCGCGCACTTTCACGAGTGATTTATTCCAACCGGTGTGTTCACTGATTTCGATCAGGGTTCTTTGCTCCAGATCGAGCATCCGGATCACCAATTGATCCTCCGGTTTCAACTGGGCGATGAGCTTGTGAACCAGTTCATGCGCTTCCACCGCATCGTCAGGCGCGACCTCGCGTTCATTAGTGATCACTGCATCCAACACCTCGGCTTCTTTCTCAGATAAATCCGCCCAACGAAATTCTGGGCGGCGTTTCTGAGCCCGCAAATGGTCAATGCATGTCGTCACTGCGATCCGTGAGACCCAATGAGGTAAGGGCACCGCCCCATTATACTGATCCATGCGGGAAAACATTTTCATAAAAATCTCCTGCGCGAGGTCCTCTTCCAAAACACGACGCGGTAAATGGCGTCGGATAATTCGGATAACCTGCGGGTAAAGATACTCAACGAGCTCGCGCGCCGCCGCTTGATCACCGGCACGCACCAGCGCCAGGCAACCGGGGAGGTCGAGTGATTCGCCTTCAGACATTTTTTAATGGAAACAGTCTCATACACATCTGACAAGACGCACTACAGGCAGAGAGGTTACATCCTTCGTCTTGACCTTTCCACATCCTCATCCCTAGCGTCCGATCTCTTGATGCGAAACTTGCAGCAGGCTCTACGACTTATCATCGCGCACGATCTCTGAATCGCCCGCCGGGTGAAACGTGCGCCTTAGCCTGCCTTTAACTGCCACTGCGATTTGCAGTGTTGAGCCAGTTCATCCCTTAAGTTAACCTGTTAGTTCGTTTCGTCATGCAATCAGCACCTATTAAGAAATATCGCCCGTTCCCTCCGGTCGATTTACCCAATCGCCAGTGGCCCAGCCGCACCCAGACCGAGGCACCCATGTGGTGCAGCGTCGATCTCCGCGACGGCAATCAAGCCCTCGCCCAGCCCATGAGCGTCGAGGAGAAACTCGAATATTTCGAAATGCTCGTGCAAATCGGGTTTAAGGAAATCGAAGTCGGGTTCCCCTCTGCTTCGCAAATCGAATTCGACTTCATCCGGCGCCTGATCGACGAAAACCGCATCCCCGACGATGTCGCGATTCAGATCCTCTGCCAATGTCGCGAGGAGTTGATCTCACGTTCGTGCGAAGCGATGGCTGGCGCAAACAACGTCATCTTCCATCTCTACAACTCCACCTCCCCCGCTCAACGCTCCCACGTGTTCAACGCGAGCAAGGAGGATATCGTCGCCATCGCCGTCAACGGCACCAAATGGGTCAAGCAATACACCCAAGCCCTCATCGACGACGGCACCCACGTGCGTTTCGAATATTCGCCGGAGAGTTTCACGAGCACCGAACTCGATTTCGCCCTCGAGATCTGCGAAGCCGTCACCGAGGTCTGGCAGCCAACAGTTGAAAACAAGATCATCCTCAATCTCCCCGCCACGGTCGAATACGGCACGCCGAATGTCCATGCCGATCAAATCGAATGGATGTGCACGCATCTGACTCGACGCGAGCAGTCGATCATCTCCCTGCACACGCATAACGATCGTGGCACCGGAGTCGCCGCGACCGAGCTCGCGTTGTTGGCCGGAGCCGACCGCGTTGAAGGCACTCTCTTCGGAAACGGTGAACGCACCGGCAATCTCGATATCGTCGTGGTCGCATTGAACCTCTACACGCACGGCATCGATCCCCAGTTGGATTTTTCTAATCTTAACGACATTCGCTCAATTTATGAACGTTGCACGCGCCTCCGCGTGCCTCCGCGCCAACCTTACGCCGGCGAACTCGTCTTCACTGCTTTCAGTGGCTCACATCAGGATGCGATTAAGAAGTCTTGGGCCATCCAAAAGCCAGACACGCCTTGGGATGTGCTCTACATTCCCATCGATCCGGCAGACATCGGGCGCAACTACAAGGCGATCATCCGCATCAACTCGCAATCGGGCAAAGGCGGCGTCGCCTACATTCTCGAAAACGTCTTCGGTTACGATCTGCCGAAGGTGATGCAGCGTGAAGTCGGTCGCTCGATCAACGTCATCGCCGATAAGACCGGACGCGAGCTCACCGCCGACGATATTCATCAAGCCTTCCTCGATGAATATCTGGACCGCAAGGATCGCGTCGTCATCACCAAATTCCGTAGTAACGAATCCGGCGAAACAGTGAGTTGCGAATGCGAAATCACTATCGATGGGCAAGCCCATAGTCTTGCCGCCGAGGGCAATGGCCCGATCGATGCATTTGTGCACGCTTTGGATGGCACGGGACTGCCAAAGATTGAGGTGCAATCATACTCTGAGCATTCGCTCGGCAAAGGAGCGAAAGCCAAGGCCGTCTCGTATATCCAAATCGAAACCGATGCCGGGCTCTCCCTCTATGGCGCCGGCACGGATACCAACATCGAGTTTGCTTCGATCAAAGCCATCGTCAGTGCATTGAACCGCGTGCTGGCGAAGAAAGACTATCGGATAACTCTGATCTGAGATGAAGTATTCCCCTCTAAAAGCGCCGCTCACTGGCGAAACCCTCGAGTCTCTGACCTCGCGCCTCAAAGCGCAGGGTGAGCCAGCATTTCGCGCGAAACAGATCCTCGATTGGGTTTACAAGAAACGCGCCCGTTCGTGGGACGAGATGACCAATCTATCAAAGCCTCTGCGAGCGTGGTTGGCAGAAGTGTTTGAGCTCATGCCAATCACACTTGTCCTCGGTAAACAGTCGCTCGATGTCACCGACAAACTCCTCCTCGAACTCGGCGATCAATCCTTGATCGAAACTGTCATCATCCGCGCTCCCCAGGAAGGCGTGGGTCTCGAACATTCGCGTAAAACCATCTGTATCTCGACCCAAGTCGGTTGCGCGATGGGTTGCAAGTTTTGCGCCTCCGGCCTCATGGGGCTCAAGCGCGACCTCAGCGCTGGTGAGATTGTCGCGCAACTCCTGCATGTCTGCTATCGCGAAGATGAGCATGATCCACGCGCGCATACCGGCATCGCCTCCTTTGATAATATCGTGGTCATGGGCATGGGCGAGCCTCTCGCCAATTACGAAGCCATCACCACCGCGCTTAAAATCATCAATGGCGACTGGGGTTTCGGGTTTGGCGCGCGCCGAATCACGCTTTCAACCAGCGGTCTGGTGCCCAACATCTTAAAACTCGCCGACGAACCCATCGGGGTGCGTCTGGCCATCTCGCTCCACGGCGCGACCGATGAAGTGCGCTCGCAGATCATGCCGATCAATAAAGCCTACCCGCTTGCTAAACTAATCCCCGCCGTCCGCGCCTTTAGCGAAAAACACGGCCGCATGATCACGCTCGAATTCATTCTAATCGAAGGAATCAACGATGCACTCGATCAGGCAGAGAAACTCCGCGACATCGCCAAAAACCTTCACGCGCACGTAAACCTCATTCCTTACAACACCGTGGAAGGTCTGCCGTGGAAACGCCCCTCGGTCACACGCCAAGAGAGATTTGCCGACATCCTTCGCCGCTCCCGAGTCTCTGTAACTCTTCGCCGCGAAAAAGGACACGACATCGACGCCGCCTGCGGCCAGCTCCGGCTCAAAACGGAAAAAGAACGCGAACTGATCGAAGCGTAGCGATCAGCCTCCCGCCATCACCGGGCGAAACCCAGCATCGATCAGGATCGCCGCGATCTGCTCGCGCTTGTCTCCTTGAATCTCGATCTGGCCGTCCTTCACCGTGCCGCCGCAGCCACAGACATTGCGCATCTTTTTCGCCAGTTTATCCTTTTCCGGAAGACCAATTCCAGTGAATCCACTGATCAGCGTCACCGTCTTACCACCCCGCCCCGCCGTGGAGCGTTTGATATCCACCCGGCCACGATTTTTTGACTTCGATTGCTGTTTCGCCGGACTCACTGAATCCGATTGAGGTGTTTGAGTCGCTTGCCCTTGAGGCAAATCCAGCCCGCTCAAGGCTCCAAAAGGATTCTGTCCAAGCCCATCCCCGCCGTCGGTCTCCAGCTTCCCCCGCTTACTCACGAGACATCCTTTCCGGCGCGACCACCGCAGATCCCCACGGGGATATCCGATTCGCCACCGAGAAACATCACGGCCTTGGCGTAGCTGCGCCGCTCGAGAAAATGAACCAGTTGGGGATGGAGCTCGCTCCTCCCTTTTTCGAGGAAACCGTCAAGGAGAGCCATCTCCTCGGCAATCACGCCACCATCGGATTGGGCAATGCCTTCAAGCAAAGCAGTCAGGGAAGTTTTGATATTCGATTCGATCACTTTAAATGGATAAACTAATTCTGCAGTGACTGAGCTTAAGCTAGATTGCAATCACTCACCCATCGATGGGGTTGTCTTGTATCTAAGGATATGGTGTGTTCCTTAGTCTCACACAACTATTGCTAATACCATACCCAGCAAATCATGCCTTCGCAGGACGTGCTGCTATGTGTTCTTCTAATCAAACAAATGAGCTCCCTCTCCCTTCCCACTCGTGCCAATGCCGCGGCTATCGAAGCCGCTTACTTGTCTTGGCAGGAGGACCCGGATTCAGTTGATCCGACCTGGCGGGCGTTTTTCCAAGGTTTCACTCTAGGTAATAAGGGTGGCGCGCTGCTTAGCGAAGACGCATCCAGCGATAATGACAGCCCTATCATCGACAGCCTCAAGCAGTCGCACGTGCATCATCTCATCGATGCTTATCGTGAAATTGGTCACTTCGAATCGCATCTGGATCCCCTGAGTGATGCACCGGATGCCCATCCCAAGCTGAGCTTAGAACAATTTGATCTTAGCGAAAAAGATCTCCATACGAGTTTTGATATCGGCACCTATCTGGGCGGAGGTCAGATGAAGCTCAAAGACATCATCTCTGCTCTGAAAGAAACCTACTGCGGTCACATCGGCGTGGAATACACGCACATTCAGGATATCGATGTGCGCAATTGGCTTCAGGATAGAATGGAATCCACGCGTAATCAGCCTGATTTCACCCGCAAAGAGAAAATTCGCATCCTTCGTCGATTGCACAAAGCGGAGCTGTTCGAAAAATTCCTTCATACCAAATACGTGGGACAAAAGCGATTCTCTCTTGAAGGCGGAGAAACTATCATCGCCGCCCTAGATACAGTCATCGAACACTGTCCGCAAGTTGGCATCGAGGAAGTCGTCATGGGTATGTCCCACCGCGGCCGGCTCAATGTATTGACGAGTATTATGCGTAAGAGTTTCGATCTACTCTTCGCGCAATTTTCGGAAAATTATATCCCGGATACCGTGGGTGGTGATGGTGATGTAAAATACCATCTGGGTTACGAAGCTATTCTCGACACCACCGCCGGTCAGCAAGTCGAAGTCCGATTGGCCGCCAACCCCTCGCACCTGGAGATCGTCAATCCCGTAGTTGAGGGCAAAGCTCGTGCCCGCCAGCGCATCCGCGGCGATGTGGAACGCGTCAAAGTGTTGCCCGTGCTTCTCCATGGCGATGCCGCCTTCGCCGGACAAGGCGTCGTAGCGGAAACGATGAACTTTTCACAACTCCCCGGCTACCGGACCGGAGGCACGCTTCACTTCATCATAAACAACCAGATCGGCTTCACCACCAATCCGATTGATGCCCGCTCCACCCACTATTGCACCGACGTCGCCAAGATGATCGAAGCGCCAGTTTTCCACGCGAATGGTGATGATCCAGAGGCCGTCTGTATGGCCGCGCGACTCGGATTGGAGTTTCGTGCTAAATTCCACCGCGATGTCGTCATCGACATGTATTGCTACCGCAAACATGGCCACAACGAAAGCGACGAACCTGCCTTCACGCAGCCCGTCCTCTACCGCAAAATCCGCAAGCACCCGCAAGTCTCCGCCATCCTGACCGAACGCCTCATTAACAACGGCACGATCACGGTCGAAGAAGCCGACGCGATCAAAGCCGAATACCTAGCCGCCCTCGAAGCCAATTTGGAAAAAGCCAAGGCCGGCGAAGACGACCGTTCCGCCAAAGTTGTCGCCGTCGCGAGTCTAGAGAAGCAGTTCGAGGGTTCCAACGCGGTCTTCCAACCCGAATCGCATTTTACCCCTGCCAAGACTCATGCCAGTGCAGACGACATCGGCACTGTGGTGAAAGCACTCACCTCCGTTCCGAATAACATCAAGGTCAACCCGAAGATCAAACGTCTCCTTGGCCAGAGAGAAAAAGCCTATGAAGCAGGAGGTCCTGTTGATTGGGGATTCGGCGAAGCCCTCGCCTTTGGCACTCTCCTACTCGACGGCACTCCCGTGCGTTTAAGTGGTCAGGATTGCCAACGGGGCACCTTCAGTCATCGTCACGCCGTTCTCCACGATACGGAAACTCAGGAGTCCTACTCTCCCTTGAAACACGTGAAAGACGGCCAAGCCCTGTTCTGTGTTTATAATTCGCTCCTCTCCGAAGCAGCGGTGCTCGGCTTCGATTACGGCTACGCACTCGATTACCCAGACATGCTTTGCATCTGGGAGGCGCAATTCGGTGATTTTGCCAATGGCGCTCAAGTCGTCATCGATCAGTTTATCACCAGCGGTGAATCCAAGTGGCAGCGCACCAATGGCATCGTGCTGCTCCTTCCTCACGGCTACGAAGGCCAGGGTCCAGAGCATTCTTCAGCAAGATTAGAACGCTTCCTCAATGCCTGCGCAGAGGATAATATCCAAGTGGCCAACGCCACTACGCCTGCGCAATATTTCCATCTTTTGCGCCGGCAAATGAAACGCGATTTCCGACGCCCACTCGTGATCATGGCGCCCAAGTCTCTGCTGCGCCATCCCACGGCCGTTTCGCGCCTCGACGAATTCACCAGCGGTCGATTCCACGAAATCCTCGAAGAGAAGAACCCGCCCGCTAAAGCCCAGCGTCTGATTCTCTGCTCGGGTAAAGTTTACTACGACCTCTGTAATTATCGTGACAACAACGACATCAGCGATACCGCCATCGTGCGAATCGAACAGCTCTACCCGCTCAACGAAGAGCGTCTTGCAGTCGTCACTCAGCAGTATCCCGGAGCCCGGCTCGTGTGGTGTCAGGAAGAATCTCAAAACATGGGTGCTTGGAACTATATCGCACCACACCTTGAGACCATTATCGGCCAACGCCCTTTCTACGCCGGACGCGATGCCTCTGCCTCTCCTGCCGTAGGTTCACTCGCCTTGCACCGCATCGAGTTGGATGCCTTGCTCAACGCAGCCTTCACCGGCTGATTCGAAACGCTTACCTTTCCTCATCCATGAGCCACGAAGTCAAAATCCCCTCCCTCGGAGAATCCATCAATTCCGGCGTGCTCGCCACCTGGCACGTCGCCGACGGTGATACGGTCGAAAAAGACCAAACCCTCTACGAACTCGAAACCGATAAGATCACCTCGGAAGGTTTCGCCGAAGTGGCCGGCACTATCTCCCTCAAAGTAGAGGAAGGCTCCGAAGTAAAAATCGGCGCAGTCGTCGCCAGCATAGAGGAAGGCGCCGAGACTGATGATACTTCTGAAAAGAAAGGGGCATCCAAATCCAAAGATGCCGATTCCTCGGAAAAATCGGCCAACGACTCCGAATCTAAATCCAACGAGGATAAGAGTTCTTCATCGAAAGCCAAGAAGACCGAGTCTCCTGCTGTGCGCCGTCTCGCCGAGGAAACCGGCGTCGATTCCTCCAAAGTTAAAGGCACCGGCAAAGACGGACGCGTCACCAAAGGCGACATGCTCAAGGCCCAAGACACTCCCGTAAAAAAAGAAACCCCTTCCCCTGCCGCCAAACCAAAATCAGAAATCCAAACTCAAAAATCAGGAGAGCGCCAAACTCGCAAGAAGATGAGTCCGCTGCGCGCACGCATCGCCGAACGCCTCGTCGAAGCTCAGCACGAAGCTGCGATGCTCACGACTTTCAACGAAGTCGATATGACTGCGATCATGCAGTTGCGCAAAAAATATCAAGATAGCTTCGTTAAGAAAAATGGCGTGAAGCTCGGCTTCATGTCCTTCTTCACCAAAGCTGTCGTCCAAGCCCTCAAGGAAGTGCCCGCGATCAATTCCCAAATCGACGGCGATAGTGTGGTGCAAAACCACTACTACGATATCGGCGTTGCCGTTTCAACCCCCAAGGGCCTCATGGTTCCCGTCATCCACGATTGCGATCAACTTAGTATGGCTGACATTGAGAAAAGTATCGCCGCTGTAGCCACTAAGGCGCGCGATGGTAAAATCACCCTCGACGATCTTACCGGTGGCGTCTTCACCATCACCAATGGCGGCATCTTTGGTTCGATGCTCTCGACCCCGATCATTAACCCTCCCCAGAGTGCGATCCTCGGGCTTCATTCGATCAACGAGAAACCCATCGCACTCAATGGCGAGGTTGTGATCCGTCCGATGATGTATCTGGCCGTCAGCTACGATCACCGCGTGGTCGACGGCAAAGAAGCCGTCACCTTCCTCGTCAAAGTGAAGGAAGCGATTGAAGACCCCGCCCGCCTCGTCATCGGCATCTAACTTGAAGTAGCGAGCAATCAGTAGCGAGTAGCGAGCAACACAGCACGCCATCTTCCCTACTCACCACTCGCTACTCTCTACCCACTACTCTCATGAACTCTTTCGATCTCATTGTCATCGGTGCCGGACCCGGCGGTTACGTCTGCGCGTTCCGCGGCGCCCAACTCGGCCTGAAAGTCGCGCTCATTGAAAAGCGCAAGACGCTCGGTGGCACCTGCCTCAATGTCGGGTGTATTCCCAGCAAGGCCTTGCTCGCGTCATCCGAACACTTCGCGTTCTCAAAGAATCACGCCGCCGAACACGGCATCAAGATCGAGCAAGTCTCTATCGATGTCGCCACCATGCTCAAAAAGAAGCAGGGCATCGTCGATAAGATGACCGGCGGCATCCAAATGCTCGCCAAGGCCCGCAAGGTCACAGTCATTCACGGCGAAGCGAAATTCCTCTCCGCATCTGAGATTGAGGTCACTTCAATCGAAAATCCGGAATCCAAAAAACAAAATCAGACCACCCTGACCGCGAAAAACATCGTGATTGCGACTGGTTCGGCACCGGTTGAATTGCCGTTTATGAAATTCGACGGCGAGACGATTGTCTCCTCCGATCAAGCAATCTCTTTTACCGAAGTGCCTAAGAAGATGGTCGTGGTCGGAGGTGGAGCCATCGGCCTCGAACTCGGCTCGGTCTGGGCGCGACTCGGCACTGATGTGACCATCGTCGAATTCCTCCCGCAAATCGCCGGTGCCTCCGATGCCGATGTCGTGCGAAACTTCACCCGCATCCTGCAAAAGCAAGGCCTCAAGATCGAGGTCAAGGCCAAGGTCACCGGATTTAATAAAGGAATCCTCACCGCCGAGCGCGAAGGCAAGAAGCTCGAATTCACCACCGACAAAGTGCTCGTCGCCGTGGGGCGTCGTCCCTACGCCGATGGACTTGATCTGGAGAAAGCGGGCGTCGAACTTACCGACAAGAAACGTATCAAGGTAGACGCCAAACTCAAGACCACCGCTGAAGGTGTCTGGGCCATTGGCGATGTGGTCGACGGTCCTATGCTCGCGCATAAAGCCGAAGAAGATGGTGCCGCCGTGGCCGAATGGATCGCCGGAAAAGCCGGTCATATCAATTGGGATCTCATGCCTGCGATCATTTATACCGACCCTGAAATCGCGACGGTGGGAATCGGCGAAGACGCTGCTAAAGCCAAGGGTCTCAAGATCAATGTCGGCAAATTTAACTTCGCCGCGAACGCTCGCGCCCACGCGAACGATGGTGCCGATGGTTTTGTAAAAATCATCGCGGATGCTGAAACAGATAAAATTCTCGGCGCTCAGATCCTCGGTAAAAACGCCGGCGAACTCATCAGCGAAATCGTCACGCACATGGAATACGGCGGCAGCGCCGAAGACCTCGGCCGCACGGTTCACGCCCACCCCACGATGAGCGAAGCCGTCAAGGAAGCCGGCCTGGCCGTCAGCAAAAGCGCCATCCATTCTCTATAAGCAATTTGGCCGATACATATATTGCATCTGGGGGGAACTCACCCTAACTTTCATGACTTACTAGATGCTCATTTATCGTATTTATCTCGGATTCCTTTTTACGACACTGGCAATTTATTTCCTGGCATACTATGTCGCTCAAAGACTGCTTCCGTTTATAATCTACGAAGATGGCTTGGTCGAAAATTTAGCCGTCTTGTTCTACACTGCGGCTTTTGTATATTCACTAGTCCTGCTGCTTCGGCATCATACAGTCGGCCAAAGAAAGCTGATCTGTTTGATTGGTGTCCTTGGCCTCGGAGGAGCCCTAGAAGAACTCAGCTATGGCGAGCGTCTCTTCCAGCTTCAGATGCCGCGTATCAACGGCGTCAAAATCGATGCTCTCTACGACGGCCTCGCCCTCATAGTGAGAAGGCTATCGGAGGCTCTACTGAAACGCTCTGAGATCACGGCGTCATTAGGGATAGCCACTCTTACCGCAGGGATGATTTGTGCATGGAAATACCGCACTGCCTTGATCAAAGGCTGGAAGCACATTTGGGATCAAACCCCACTTCGCCTCTTAATCACCGGCATCGTGGCCGCGTTACTCGCCCAAGTCTGCGATATCGCCGCAAAATATCCCAGCATCCTACTCGTAGCGGAGGAAGTTCTCGAAATGAACCCGGCGCTCGCCGTGTTCTTGGCCACCATTGCCATACATTATTCCGAAAACAAGCGCTTAACCAGTGATGTCTGTGCTGGGAAAACATACCCGTAAACTCCCGATTCCATGCTACGAGTCACATTATATTTCCCTTTACTATTCATCTGCTTGCTTGGGCTAAGCTGGCCCGCTCATAGTCAAAGCAGCGACAACTTGACCTCTATCGCCACCGCGCAAGCGATCTACCACGAAGGGACGATGTTGATTGATAAGCGCTATCAGACAAAAATCGACATTCGGCCCCACGCAGATATCGAAGGGAAGACTTACTCCCGTTTTGGCATTGGACTTCCTTTGATATATTTGCCGATCGTAGGCCTCTCAGATTTCCTGGGGCACTATGTTAATCAGGACCTCGCCGATCATCTTCTGTTCTCCGCCGTGCCCAGCTTTTTTGGAATCGTGCTGTTTCTCGCCTTGTTCAAGACGATGAGGAAATCAGGAGTGAATCAAACGATGGCAATGGTCCTAACTTTCGCGTCATCAGTATTCACTCTAAGTTTTCGTTACAGTGTTCATGATCATTCAGAGATCATCCAAGCGAGTCTGTTTATGTGCGCCCTGCTCCTGATACTTGATAAGCGGCAGTGGCTTGAAATCATAGCCTTCAGCCTCCTTGCGCTCACGATCATGATCAAAACCTACAATATCGCGATCTATGGGCTATTCGGGCTGTTCGTTGTTTATCAGAGTTTTCATCGCCAGCGTAGTTTTTGGAGAACCATTATATACGCCGGAGCTCCTCTGATTCTGACCATTTTCACCATCGGCGCATTGAATTATCTCCGTTACGGCAACGCGTTGTAATCCGGATATGGCCAGGAAGCTTCAAGTTTCGGTTTCGTCTACTTTTGGCGCGATTTCTGGGGGCTTCTTTTTTCATTCGAAATGGGATTTTTTACCTTTAGTCCTCTTTTGATTCTCGGCGTCTTCGGCTTATTCTTGAAATTCAAAAAGCACTGGTCGTTGGCTTCGCTCGCTTTGGGATCCGCTGCTTTTCTCTTGCTCCTTTCGGCCTTTTTCTACGAACCCAAGGGCGCCTGGTCTTTGGGACCACGCTACATCGTGCCCTCCATCCCTCTGCTATGCTTAGGCCTGGGGTTTCTTAATTACCAGGCACGCCTAGTCCGCATCATCTTCCTCCTTCTGCTCACACCGGCAGCGGTGCTTACACCGATCTATGTCTTACAAAAGACACAGGAATATGACGTCATTCGATTCAATTTGTCGGAAGATCATACCAAGCTGCCGGCTCAAATTCCGGGTCTCGCCATGGTGCTCAATCTCAAAGCACAGGGACATATGGATCAGAAATACCCCATTGCCGAATTCACCGGTGAGCAGACCGAAGGTGTTTACAATCTGCAGGACTATCAAAGCTATCGAGCAGTGAATACGTGGTATAGCCACCTATCCTATCGATTTGGCCTCCCTCTGCGACTGCCCTTACTCATCCTTCATTTGGCGCTCTTTCTTATCGCCTACCTCTCGATTGTAGGGTTGATGCTTCCCAACAGAAATTGGCACCATGCAGTGGAGTCCGCACGCGTAGAGTAAATCGAGATCATCTGCGATCACTCGTTACTTAATGACCAATACACCCAGCAGGAAAGAACATCACCCCCTTGGTGTTTCCCTGATGTTGTCTGGTGTAGCCTGCTTGGTCGTAAATTTCCTCATCGTTCGAACTCTCGGGCAGAAAGGAATCGATGCGTGGACGCTGGTTAGCATCAGATTCGTAGTCGGGTTTGCAGTCGTCAGCTTGCTGTATCGCCTTCAGTTTCAACCCGAGCATCTCTTCACCAATCCACGCTTGATCGCCCGTGGAGTGATTGGCGCGCTTTCAACCGTCGGCTTTTATCAGGCCATCATTTATCTGGGCGTTGGTCGCGCGACTTTTATCAATAACACTTACGTGGTGTGGGCAGCTCTGTTCGCTGTCTGGTTTTTGGGAGAGAAACTCAAACCACGGCTCATGTTGAGCTGCGTCGCCACTTTGATCGGCCTCGCGTTGCTCACCAAAGTCCTCAGCGCAGGGATGCAACCGGGATTATATGATGGGCTGGCTCTTCTCACTGCCTTTGGTTCGGCGTGTGTCGCCGTCTTAATCCGTAGTCTTCATAAAGATGAACACACCTCCACTATCTTCGGTTCCCAATGCCTCTATGGCATGATCATTTGTGGTATCTCCACTCTGTGGACCGGCTCAGGCTATTCCCTCCGGTCTTTGGCCAGCGCTGATCGGCACGAGTCTCTTGGCCACCTCCGCCCAGCTTTTCATGACGCGTGCCTATCGAGAGTTACCCGTGGGTAAAGGTGTGCTCTTCCAAACGCTCGTGCCCGTCGGAGTAACTATCGGTGGGATCTTGCTCTTTAATGAGGAGTTTTATCGCTCTGATATCATGGGTGCCGTCCTGATCATCTCCGCGACGATCTGGGCCGCGAAGCAGAAATAACTGAGCCCACTCAACATCGTCGCGGGATCATTCTAATGCTGATTTCGGCACTATGCTTCACGGCTAATGCTCTTGTTTATTTGCGCGCTCAGCACCGCACAGGATGTCGATGTGTGGTTGTTGAGTTGCGTGCGATTTGTCATCGGACTGAGTTGGATCTGGGTGAACTACCCGATTGGCCCCAGTAGTTTTCAACCCAAGCATCTTTTCCAAAACCGGCTCCTGATTACTCGCGGTATCCTAGGCGGTCTCAGTATCTATGGATTCTACTTTACCATTCTGAATATTCGGGCGAGACGGGCTACTTCCATCAACAACACCTATGTTATCATGGGAGGGTTGTTGGCTCTCATATTGCGAGGAGAGCGCTTTTGTGCGCCCCTCCTTGGTGGCTGATTACTAGCTTTGTCTGGATTGGCTCTGATCACTAATGCCTTCGGCACCGGCGCGGGGATGAGTTTTTATGATTTGATCGCAGTTTTAGTAGCCCTGACAGCCGGGTATGTGATCGTCACCATCCGCAAGATGCACGCCAAAGGAGAGCACACTTCTACCATCTTTGTCGCCCAATGCGTCTTTGGTTTGCTGATATGTTTGATGCCCGCACTCGCCAATTGGTCTCCTCACAAACCCATGGCCTGGATCCTGATGATCACGGCAAGTCTGTGCTCGGGGCTTGGTCAACTTGCCATGAATCTCTCTTTTTGGCATTTAGCCGTCGGCGAAGGAGCCCTGATCCAAATGCTCGTGCCTCTCGGCGTTGCCCCTGGCGGCATACACAATTACCATGAACACTTTGCCGTGCACGAGATCATCGGAGCAGCGTTGATCCTGTTTG
>Ga0105054_10007352_pt1 | contig 14998 bp, 6 predicted proteins | sample BON02_FD_78091 | JGI IMG/M metagenome (GOLD analysis project Ga0105054, IMG submission 78091) | Freshwater microbial communities from Lake Bonney liftoff mats and glacier meltwater in Antarctica - BON-02 (megahit assembly) | ecosystem: Environmental > Aquatic > Freshwater > Ice > Glacier...
TCTTGAGATGCAACCAGATACTGCTGCAGGAAACACCTACCATCGCGAGAGCAACAACGATACTTCTGGAGCAGATATTGTATGTTATTCCTCTTGATGCATCCAAAACCGAATTTGCGCCATTGCATGAGGTATTGTTACAATTAAGTTTGTGGATCCCTAGACAAGAATTGAGGCAATTTCAAACATCAATTGTTCAAAAACTTATAGCCCTTGCTTTGCAGTATCATCTCACATCGGATTGTATCGCTAAGAGTTCCCTAGTCGAAAGCATGCTGCGTGTCGATGATGAAACCTTAGAAGCAGCTACTGCACCAATGGAATTCAGTGATTGCCTATCATCTGCCAAATGTTTTTTATTCGATGTGCCGAAATTGAAATTCGAAAGCACGGATCCTATTAATTCGCGTTTGGAGCTTCTTCTCCATTCTCGAATTCTTAATAACGAAGAAATGACGCGAGCAAGCTTCAATGTAGCAGGAAGGAACTCGAAGAATTTCTCGTATTCTCAACTGTGTTCCCATGATGATATCCCAGGGGACGATATTGTATCACTCGGGATGAGTATCATACACTCGCCTAATCAGAGTATCGCATGTGTTGATGCTGCTGTTGCGTTCATGGGGGTTGCGGTGTCACAATTGTTTGATGAAGCACAGGCTGAGGATTTATTAAGTACCTACGTGCACGAACTGAAAGTAAATGTGAAGCTACAATCCATCAAGCTTCTCAATTGTCTTATCGTTTTGGGCATTGTGCTGGATATATACTCAAGGAAAGATGTTCAATTGAGTCCTCGTCTTCACCCTTGGGTTGGGAAGGCCAAAGGTATTCTTTGCGTGGCGCTAAGCAGTCCTAAAGGGGCCGTGAGACGAGCAGCTGTGCAAGGCCTCGGGATATTGTGCAAATTAGGTGATGAATCTCTTGTTAACTCCGTAGTGAATACACTCAAATCCAAAGTAATTCCTTCCACTCCTGACATGAAGATATCCCCGTATGCTAAATGCGGTGTTGCAATGGCATTGGCTGTTCTTCGAAGGGGTGCAGGAGTATACGAATTGAAGAATTTGAAGAACGCAGTTGTTTATGAAATGTGCAAATTAACGATTCAACCTGTTCGTATTTGGGCACTTCATGCATGGAACATTATTGTTGAATCACAAGGTGCCACCGTGGACAAATTTATCAAGCCATCCATTGCTTTGATCAACGCGCACCTTCTTGCCATGGAAGGCCATCCTAGTAGAGGTTTGCCTGGTGCACAGCTATCGTATAATGGGACATTGACATGTCTGGCCCGCATTTTGAATACGTTGATCACAGGACTTGGACCGGATCTGGATCGAGACGAGGAAGACAAGCTTCTCAATATATGGCACTCCATCAGATCATTCTCCAACGACCAATCATTGCAATTGGAATGCATTGTGATACTCCAGCAGTTCCTGTCTTTCCGACCTGCTTTCATAGTTCAAGTGCCTCAACATTGCGCACAAGCGGCTGAATTTTTATCCAATCATGCATTTGGTTTCATCGGTCGGTATCGTAGCAACGTATGTAGGATCCAAGCATTGCGTTGTTTGAAACTCCTTTCCGAGCGAGACCCTCTGAATTCCCAGCAGCTGTTTTTCAACGGAAAATTACCGCTTGCTATATGCGAGCTAGGCACAAGAGATGCCATATGCGAAGACTGGAATCTTCCGATGGCGAACTCGAACGGATGGTCAACTCATTTATACTTGAACGACGATAAGAGACTCCATCAGGACCCTCTCGTATTGAACGGCTACGGGTACGACACCAAGCCAACTGATGAATATGGGATGCGATCGCCATTGCGAGACCTAGGGCAGCTTCGCCAGGCATGTTTAGCAGCAACGACTGAACTCATAGACGCGGAAGAACTTAATCATTCTGAAAGTATCGATACTATTTTAAGGATGACCAAGATCACTGAATGGGTCATGCTATTTCGAGCTGTTCTTACTGGTACTGCAATACAAGAAGAAACAATTAAAGTGTCGACGACTGATGATGATGAAGAGCCGATAGTTGAAGCAACGAACGAGAACAGTTTGGACCATGTCGTTGTCGAACTCCTTCAGCAATGTGCATGGGAATCTAGAACCCTGGCCGGCGAAGGAATGCTTAAGCTGCTTGCCAAGTTCCAAGGAGTTCCGATTCAAACCGATATTACGCTGGCAAAAAAAATCTTGAAGGATTTAAGTATCACTCCGAACAAACAGTTTATTTGCCTTCAACTTCGAGAACTGATTAGTGGAGCATGTCAGGCTGCTAATGGAACAGTTCAAAACGCAGAGATACCACAGGTATCGTTGCTGGGCTACTGTGCATTGATGACAATCGTTCGTATGTTCGCAGGGATACCGGATCCGTTCAACCCTCAAGTACCGCTTTTGAAATCATACGAATTTGAATTGGTGGCAACTCTTGGACCTGGATTACAAGCCAATTCATCACCCATCACTCTACCTTTTGTATCGTCATTAGCATTGGAACTTATCTCTTCCGGGATTGTCTCGAGCGTGAATCGGGTGCTTGTTTTATTGATGCCTCCTGAAATGAACAAAGGTCATGATGATGATGACGACGATGAGGATTTAGCGGAAGAAGAACCAGAAGATTCATTTCCTCCCTGCATTAGATTAGAAATATTACTCATCCGACTCAGTTACTTGGCCAGATTGCTGCTCTTTGCATGCGACATCGACCAAAATGGCAGCTACAGAAGCCCTCCGCCGACTACGCTGATAGTAGCACCGAAGAAAAAGAATAAGAAGCAACACGTATCAAGACAAATCAGTGTTTTAGAGGCATTTCTACCGCATTTAGATGACACTGAAAACAGTGTACGACATACTTGGAAGTGCGTGGTTGAAGATTTTGCATTGCTTAGTTGTCCTAGAACGTTTGGCATGGTCTTGAAAAACGATGCATTATCACTGATGGAAGCTGAGGATATATCAGGAATGCCACAGGTCTTTGTCGATTGCACTTGGGTCATCATGAGGGCCTTTGCCGCCCTTCACCGAATCTGTCCTTTGAAATCTACCGAACTGCATTTAGTCATTACATGCGCTTTGCAGTTGATCTCAATACTCGGAGACGCATGTCCTGTCAGTATGTACTTGAACTGTTTTGGTACCTTGAACGATTGCTTGGTGGCTGTGACTTTGGAGGATTTACCGGAGGGCTTATTGTTGCCATTGTTGGATTTCAGCTTTTCATTTACTCCGAAAATTCGAACATGCCGACCAAGTGAGGTTCAGGAAACGACTGACTTGGCTTGTGGCGCTATGTCAGCTATTGTCGCGCCATTACTGTCCAGCACTGCCTTCACAGAATTCTGTATCGAATTTGATTCGGACCATCTGATATTTCAACGCGTTTTGGAAGGATGCTTAGCCCCGTTATTGGATATCCCGGGTGGATTGGATGTTGCTGATGGCGAAGAATACACCTACAGCAAACTTCAAGTAGAATCCCTGCGTTTGTTGTCGAGCGTGGTGTGCCCGGTTGACTGTCGGGAAAGATACATGTCTGTCTACTATCTTCACGCACTCAGGGCGTTGCTCCATGCTGATGCAGAACCAGTCTTAATCATCGCTGGAGATATCATTCTTAATCTATTGGCTTTAAAAGTAGGGAAATCAGTCGTGCAACTTGTCACTTCGCTATTTCGAACTCGTTCTTGTGCTAAACCTCTCGAGTATCTTCGATCAGAGTATTTTCTCCGAATTCTCGCTCACTCTGATTCTTTTTCGCAGGACTTATCGACATCGCTGGTTTCGTCTGCTGAAAAGAAACTATCGGCTCTTAAAGTGCTTCTTGTCTACCTTCAAGGATCTCACTCTCCAAACAAGAAACAAGTGCTTGGAATGGTGATACCTCAGGTTTGTGTGCTGCTTGATTGTTCAGAGTCATCCATGTACAGTTCTCCTTTGATTTCTTCCTCGCAATCCATAGCAGAGTTTGCTTGTCTTATCGTTACTGTCGCGTGTACAGTAGAGAACGATCTTATATCTCCGACACTCCATGCAATTGTTTCAGCATCTGAAGGAGTTCCTTTTCAGTTGCCGCAGTTCATTCACACCGCCAGGACATGTCTTCTCTCATTAACCACCAAATACCCGGAGCAAGTCAGGCTGGCAGTGGGGAGCTTACCCCCGGCAGTGTCTGTGGCGATGCAAAATGCTATTCGGGAGCAAATACAACAAGCTCAATAATAGATCATAAAGTACCATAATTCTTTAAATACTAGTTTCTAACGCTATCTTCTTTCATCATTGTTTCGAAATCCATATAGTTGATGCCGTCGGTATTCGGTGGTAGCTCTGATTCGAAACCTCTTCCAAAGAATTTCTTACAGGCCTCAAACGATAGTATCATATCATCGTCGAATCTTTGCTTAATTTTATGAAACACATCTTTTAGCACTCCTGGAACAAGGTCAAAATGAGCGGACTTCAATAATACGGCAAGTACCTCACTTAGTTCCAATTTGCCTCTGCCAGTATAATCAACAATTTGAAATAAATCATCAAGCTCCTCATCGGCGATACTCGATAAAGGTAATACTCTGCGGAGTTTCTCCACTGTAACAGTCCCAAAATTGTCATGGTCGATATATTTGAACATATCAATCATGAATTGCGGCACCTTATTCGAAATCTCATATGCAACAACCACGGTACATAACCGTTTCAACGGTTTTTGTTGCGCAAAATGTCTGAGACTCTCAATCAAATAGGGAGGCTGGAATGAGGTGTTGGGTTCTATTGAAGTAGCTGTGCTCAATATAAACTCATGCCGTAGTGCTACAGAACAAGTCATTCTATTTTCGGGATTCTTCTCAAGCAAACGTGTTATGAAAGATCGAAATGCTGGAGACAGGTCGTTGGACGGGAATTGAAAAGGGTCGTTACATATGGCGTTCATCGTGCTCTTTGCATCGGGGCCTTTAAACGGCATCTTCCGAAATCCCATTATATAAGTCAAAACACCAAGTGACCACATATCACAACCATAGGAATATCCATTTTTATCAACTACTTCGGGCGCCAAATAGAATAGGGTTCCTCGAGTGTCAAATATTCCTTCACGATAATTTTTCATATTGCAACTTAGGCCAAAATCGATGAGCAAGATGCGGTCGGAATATTCATTCGCGAATACCCAATTTTCAAGCTTGACATCGCAGTGGCAAATAAATTTCGAGTGCAGATACTGAAGACAATTTAGCATTTGAAGCACGATATCACGGATTTGAAGCTCGCTGAAATTCTTTTTATTGTTTTTGTCCATGAGACGATGCAGATCTCCTCCAGCTCCATATTCCAAAACCATCGACACATTTTTTGTTTGAGCATCAAAGTACGAGCAATAAAGTTTTGCAATTCCAACGTGGTCGAGTCGCTGTAAAATCTCCATCTCATTTTTCATATCATTTTTAGATCCTATTTTCAAAGCGAATATATCCGAGGAAGCTTTCTTTCTCAGCATGCATACGCTAGTTTTTTTATTTTGACACAATATTTCATTTTCGGATGTTTGCTCGAATGCATCGGGCAGCAATTCAATAGGATAGAGGGGAATCTGGTTTTTGAAGTAATTAAAATCATTTTCCGACCTTGGTGTTCTAATCGATTGAAAAAACTCTTCACATTCAGTTGAATCGACGCTACAGGATGATAAGGACATTTTACGTATTCTATTCCTTCGCTTCCCATGGATAGAAAGCGATCTCACGAATTCTAACGAGCTATTACGAAGAACATGGCTACTTGATTTACTTGGAAGCAAACTACGCCGATTACGGTGAATAATATTGGTGGATGCAGCCGCTCCCATTCAATGAATCAATGTTATCAATCACAGATATAGCAATAAGATATTTTCGAAGCTTTCCAACTTCGTTTCGTCTTTATAGAGTATTTGGTAAATGGTCTTATTGGGTAGGGGTTGAAATATTAACGGATCTTTTTATACAACTACTAGATAAAAAAAAGCTCTTGAAGAAAGAGTTCGAGGGGGATGGGTAGCGTCAGGGAGAAAATTGCTCTTTTGAAAGAAAAAGAAGCCTCCAATAGATCGCTTCGACCTGTTATTCCTCCTAGAGTGGATCCTCTGGTGAGGCAATCTTCTTTAGGCTCGAACAAACCGTTGGTGCCAAACCGGCCTCGAAAGACAAATGATGTCGAAATATCACGGGATATCCAACCGAGTAAAATATCTGAGTTGACAGCAAGATTGAACTTGAGTTCTGTACCTTCTGGTGCCAAACCTCCTGCTGCTGCTCAAGTAAAGGTTAACCTTGAGGCTGCTAAAGTAAAGGATGATGAAGTTATTGTTGACCTTCTTGACGATGATAAAGATAATGTCGATCTTGAAGAAGATATGCAGCATCTGTCACTGTCGAGACCGAAATTGGTTGTCATGCGAAGGAGACCACAGAGCTTAAAGACTGTGGCTCTCGCTGCACTATGTCTCCCCAAAACTAAGTCCATGACTAGTGTTTATTCGTTGCCTGGAGATTCTGAAGTAGATTCATCGTTGTCCAATGAGATGGCACTTTCACGACCAAAGATTAACAGCCATTTACGACGGCGACCTATGGGCTTTCAATCCGTGGCAATAGCTGCTTTACGGGATCGAGTCCGAGAACAAAATGACGTGCACGCAGTGATAAAAGTTATTGTGGACGAAATAGCAAGCAAATCAAATGATTCCACGTCTGATGTTGAGACTGAACTTGAAGAAGCCAACAACGAAACAAAATCTGAAACCAAAGTCGAGTTTCAACAAGAAGATGATTCTTCTGAATATACCTCGAATATTTCTTCTGACGATGAAGAATCACAGGATAACAATTCTTTTCAAGATTCAACTGATGACGATGACCTTCTTTGACTTTTTATATAAATAAACCAATTTTTCCAATTTTTTTTACTGGCGAGGCGCCTGGTAATTTTTTAAAACGAAAAAACAAAAGGAAGACTTTTTTTAAAATTGTCTAATACCTTCTTCGCTTGCAGCCGTCATTATAGGTATCGCGAGATTGATATCCTCGTTTATTTCTATCTCCAGTATTAGCTTGCTTAGATGTTACGCCCATGCCAAGGCTCTTGGGCAGAAAATCTTTCACCGTCCGACCTCTTTCTACATCTACTATCAAAGTTCTACCGTCAAGTCGCGAACTATTAGCTGATTTCAGAGCTTTTCGAAAATCATTTTCAGTTTCAAATTCAATAAACGCGTAATGTCGTTTTCTTATCAACACTGTTTCTGAAACTTTACCATATCGTTCGAAATGACTCTTGACTTTAAACTCGGTGGTTGCGCTGCTTATTCTACCAACAAAAAGAGTGTTATAGGCATTTTTTGTCTTGCGTTTCCCTTCCTCCTCTTTTTGTGGATCGCGATTTTTTATTCTTTCAGCGACGTTTTCTTGATGCAACGCGAATTTGTGCTTGCGAGTTGCATCTTTCTTCTTTTGCCTCAATAGCTTTTCCTCTTGTCGGATGATAAGCAGCGATGGAATTTCAGTAGGTTTGAAACCCTCGCTTACCTTTGTCTCCTTTTCGAATCTTTCAGTCACGTTGCTGACATCCCGAGGTAACTCACGAGTTCGACGTTTCGGAGTTGACCAATGCAACAAAGGAGGACGGGGATCAAACAGGTCGTATACATTAGGAGGGAGATGCATGGAGGCAGGACCAGTTGCCCCTTTCGCTACGCCTCTCTTACTGTATCCTGATCGGATCATCTCACGAATGGTTCTATCTAAGGTCCACTGCTAAAAAAAAAATCCATGCAAGCTTTCTTTGGAGTGCACAGTGCAGCTTCTATGAGAATCATTGGTCAGGCCGCTGTTAGGCTGGAGTCTGTTAAACCATGTGTCATTAAGATGGCAAGACTTCCTTGGAATAACCGTTCCTTGTATGGCATTGACTAAATGGTGAGTTTGTTGAAAGCCCGACCTGCTTTCATAAGAAGCCTGCTGGTTTTGAAACTCCTAGTATAATGATGTACATGTAACACAAACCTGAATAATCTGATTAATCATAAATTATTATAAACTGATTTGGGTGAATAGTTTTACAAAACAATTGATTCTTTACATTTTTTGGAAAATGTCCATTTATGCCCGCTTTTAAAACCATCTTATTTGATGTACAATTTATCAATGCATTGAACTTTGATTCCGGGAAAATTATTCCAAAAGTTAAGAATGGCGACTCGCGGGATTTTGTATACGACAACATCGTCAGAATGGGCGACAAGAGAAATCGAGGAAGAATGACAATCCTTCAAAGCATTGACATCACTGAGCATAGAACCGCGTCCCACCAGGAATATTTCCTCCCCATGTTTGTTATGCACCGAAACTAAACCATCTGCTACAAAGTATATGTGATCCTGCACCTCACCCCCAGTAAAAATTACTTGATGCGAAGTGAAACGAGAGATTTCTTGCGACAAAAGTCTCTGAAATATTTGCTTCTGGAATCTGTTCATATTATTAAACACAACAGAATTCAACTGGATCAGATCCCATGTGGGCTGGTTAATGTAGGAAGCCACGTTTTGAATCTCTTTTAGGGTTTGTTTCCCGTGTTCCGAAGCAAGCAATACTTTCATAAATAACTCTCGAGGAAATTCTAATACAAAAAGTTTGTCATCTAAAACAACATGATCATTTCTTATAACTCTCTCTTCCGCTCCATCTAGCATACAGGGTTCTCCTACAAAATCACCGACATAGCATAATGCTGTCTTGTTTGTGATTTCAAAAATTTCACCCAGAGTTCCAGCAAGCACAACAAATGCGCTTTCCCAAAGATCACCCTTCTTGGCGAATATTGCTCCTGGTTCATATTCCTTGACTTTGGCTATGGCACTGAGTTCCGCTAGGTGAGATGGGTCGCTGAAATGCTTGAAGAAATGAACTGTAGAAAGCGCTGCTGGTATTCGCATATCGAAGACACTGACATCTGCATGATGATCATCCACAGGGATGATTAAAGTACTCCACTGCGGAATTGTCTTGAGTTTAAAACCAGGTTTTGGTTTGTCGAACACCGACGAGTCTGCATGAACCACGAAAAGCCTATCTAGGATATAAGGAGCCAATTTACTAAGATACTCCAATGGAGTATGAATAGGTGGAACGCCAGCTTCATGAAGTATGTAGGGTTTATACGGTGTTGTTACAGTGCCATCAGGAAGGATGTCGACTGGCCTCCATCTTGATAACGGACTTTTATTTACCAGATCATTATATCGACCTGTACCAATTCGTTTCTCCTTCTTCATCCTATCAAATAGTTTGAAATTGGTACATGTATCTCCCGAATACACTATTCCTTCACCTGCGAATTGAACTTCAAATCCTATAGTTGGAATTACGTGCAAACTATAGAAGAAATCCCAATAAGCTCCATGTATCAGCTTCGTCTCGCCAATCTTCACCGAATCGAAAACAAACAATCCTTTCACAAAAAATGTATCAAAACCAGAAATAGCAGTGTATTTTCTCAAGAATGAATCCATGATTGTTTGCGTCGTATATATCTTTATCGAGGAATCGGCCAATATCTTTTGGAAAGCGCCTGCATCATGGTCTGCATGGCAATGAGTTAAAATCATGCCATCAATAAGACGGTACGGAATGGACATATCACGAAGCACTTCTGCACTATTAGGGGGCGGGTCAATCATAATCCCTCGACGATTGGTCCACACGATGAAACCTGTTGTTGTTCCTTTAGGGTCAAAGCCGTGAGAGTTTCCCAACATTGTGATACCGAATATCGGCACCTCAAAAGGCTCTGTAATCAATCGCTTTGTGTGGATAGGTTTTGGTTTTAGGAATTCACTGTTTATTTGAGCGATAGTTCGTTTCTGCTCTCGCACAATGTATTTCTTCTCTTTGAAACAATACTGCAAGTAGCTATTCGAAGCTTCGTCCAACATGACCTTACCCTTCTCTCGCGCAAGAAAATCACTTGTACTAGCAGCTGTAGTACTTCCATTGCGACTGCGACAACGAACACCACGCCTTTGTCCTAGTGCCTTGAGGCTGAACGTATCAATGGTCTCGAAATGTATTAAAGCATCAACAGAAATAACTTCCCCGTTCTTATCCAAAGCCAATCCTTCCTGCACAAAATCAGGCCACTGTGTGTCAGGGTTTTGTTTGCTCAACATCCCACCTGAAAGGTCTGAAGCAAATTCTTGGGCTAAGCAATAATTTTCACGAGCTGGTCCCAACAATGTCTCTTGAAAGATATTCCTAATACGTTTCTCCACATTTGATGTGCATCTCAATGTTACATGTTTGCCGGATACGAAAAAATTAAATTAAAATAGGCGGGAAATTCTATTTCGGAAATATTGATGCCCAGTTCTTTTTCAAATAGTTCTTCCCCTAAGATAACAAACTTGGAAGGTACACCTAAAACGAATCCTTGATAGTTTCAGGGGGAATACCGAACTGACTATAGTTAAGCTATCACATTGCGTCTCGGGTTGGGTTTTCATAGTACAAGTACTAAGAAACCCTAACATAGATATGCATAGGTACTTACTAATTGTATTAATGACGGAATCGGATATTAACGTTTTGTGGGGATGTTTTGATAGATGTCTGAATGTAACCCAACAACGACCTACTGTGTGGATGGCGCGGCAGTTGAATGCAGCACACTATCAACATGCTTTGATCTCTTGGTTGAAGCGCATGGAAACGGGTCAACCGGAGAGAAATTCGTAGTGGAAGCATTGAAAAGGAGAAGTAAGTCGTTTATTTGTATTTCAAGAGCGTTTAAATTAACGGTCCCAGATGGGTATCCCATGATAAGCTGCAGTAGTGAATTGAAGTATGGTAATTCTACTGGTGTCTGTTATTGCTATACGGATTTCCTTCTTACTGGAGGAGACACTTGTCAGGAAGTTGATAGTGTTACAGTAGTGCTTCTAACCTTTTCAAGCGCGGTCTTGCTTTTTATTTTGCTTCTATTTTTTGTAGCCGGATCTCGTGTTAAATATGTGCGTCTGAATCTCGCGGGGGTCTTGCTTTGTCTTATGATAGTTCAATGTTTAATAGTGATGACGGTGTGCGTCCTCAATCTAGTCTATGTATTCACTCAGTCATTAAACGGTTTCCTGTATAGCTTCTTGTACGTTTTTTACGATATGGCCTTTCAATCGTCGGCGTATGTTCTTGCATTCATGTGGTGGCAAATTCACAAACAGATCTTGAGCACCAAACAGCAACGACTTGGCGGGCGCTTCATTATAGCGCTCACTATATTTGTCGTACTGTATTTTGGCACCCTGAGTATGTTATATTTACTAGCCAGTATATCAATCTCGGCAAAAATATCGCCCCCCAATGATAGTACCACGTATTCAGATCTGCTCAAGGAGATGGAGAAGAGTATCGACATTCTCAATGGCTCCAATTATTACCTCGTATACGTGATTATGCATTTTTTCTATATGCTCATCGCAATAACGACAATATCAACCCAAGGATACTTAATTGTTAGAGCTTTGAGTAATTGTATTGACAATGAATTATTCAAATTCAAATTGAATTTTTGGGGAATCTTACGTGACAGTTTCACATGCACATATGGGGCTTTAGGAAACGAGGAACAGAATACAGTGTCGCATAGTGACTTGATCATGCAAGCCTATCTGATAACTAGAACTGTTATCATGGTGATATTCTCGATGGTGCTCAAGTTAGTCGGGGATTCATTTTTATGGCACTCGCAAGTCCACAGTTACGAATATGCAGACTTGGGAAATTTAGGGTTCTATATCTTCACCTATCTAGCGTCTTGTGTCTTTTGGGTCGTTGTGTTCAGCTACCTGTATAGAAGCTCTTGTTTCTCGATTCCTGCGCACCGTGAGACCTCAGTGGTGTAACTGGCACAAACCACGCGCTTGAGCGATTTCTACGAAGATGACGACGCAAGCTCGAATATTTCAGCGGATATCGATGCTGTTTCGAATCTGAATATGATATGACCTCAACGTCAAGTCGAGGGATGCAATTAAATTACGTCAGGAGAAATATTATCTGAATTCAATGATTCCACAGAATGTCTTTGCTTCTGATTACCTCACGGATTGTCATCAGGCTCTTTTCTTTCAACAAGACACTCTTCTTAAGAAATTAGTATTTGATGGCTTTTATCCACTACTTGTAGTGCTTTAACAAAATCGATTTTTGTTGTGTTCAAAAACTGTTTATTATAGAAAGAACTCAATTCTCAAAAAAATAAAATGGAACTACTTGTTAGTAAACTACTTTCTTGATAATAACATGAAATCAATTTTCAAATGAATATAAGGGGTGCTTGGAGGCTACATATTCAGCGTTTTTGCACGGATTGTATGCCTCGCCATAATCTGCTTCTTCTAACTCATTGTAGACCATGTGCCAGCGTCCATCAAAAATATAGTTGGATGCAACTGAAAAATCACCTGAAAGTGTATCAGGTTGCGCTTGTATCTTATGCACCAGCTCATACATCGACGTCCATACCATCGGTGCAAAGTCATCAATAGGATAAGAGCTTAATTGGGGATTACCATTGGCTTCAAGGAGATGGAAGCCCCCTTTGTTGTCCATAACCCAATCCAGGGCAAAAATTTGGAATCTTGGATACTTATTGGCGCCGTATTTCTTTGACATTCTTATGTACGAGTTGGCGAGAAAATTAGACACACGTTTTGCATGCGGTCTGAATTTAGCTTCTAAAAGATCCTCTTGGAACCCTGATTGATTGTGCATGATGTTTTGGAGGTCTTGGAAATTGTAGAAATGATTCGCTGCCTTTTCTTGGCCTCGAGCGTTGGTAACGTGTTTACTGGCATCGTTCAAACTAGATTCGGATGTGTCGTATAGATGGCTCGACTTTCGCACAAACCCATCGTGATAGAATGCAATAAACGGATTGATGGATGCAATAAGCAGATACGAGCGAAAATCAAATTTATACCCGTCAATCAAAGCTGGGTTATCAATGTACTTTTGAACAATCATCCCATCATTGAGCTTTGAGGTGCAAGGATATATCTTGTGAATTTTTGAAATTCCTTTGTATAGTTTAATACCGGAGCCGTGGAAACTGCCTCCTGGTTTCACAATCCAGATACTTTCCGCGTGCTCAGCTTGAGAAGCGAATTCCATAAACACTTTGCAAGTTGATGTTTCTTGAATATTCCATTGCCGAGGCTGCAAGCCAAGGTCTCCAAATTCACATCCATTATCTTGGGCGAAAGTCTCTCTGCAGTGCAGCTGTTTTCCCTTTCCTCCCCCAATACAACTAGACCCTCGACCCACCTGATTCAAGATGGCCTTTTTCAAGTGAGCAAACTCACTGACCTGCTTATATGAAGAAACAACCACTTCTGGTGACTTGGGATATACAGAAGATGCCGACTGCCATCCGGCACTTTTCAAAGACTTACACAAGTATTTACACTCCGAGGACTTCACATAAGAAAACGTCTTCATTTTATATGGAAATACTTGAGCTGGTGGAATATATGACTTGCCATCAGATACGGAAACTGGATCAAATAACTCTTCGTTCTCTTGATTTGAATCATCTGTCTGGTCGTCGTCCTGAAAGGCCTCACCGTCATCGATAGATTCTCCATCTACTGAAGTCGTCTCGATGTCGTTTATTGCATCCATCACTTCATCATCAACTATGTTCCTTTCATGATAATTTATTTCATCATCTATGGAATGACTCTCCAGATAATCTACTTTCTCAACACTCTCAGGGTGACTCTCAAACACCATTGATTGTAGTAACAATAACGTCAAAGATCCAACCAAGACACGAAGAAGAAGCTTGCCATAATAATACCGTGAGCCCTCTTTGATGAACCGTTTGGCGCTGCTATCACGGCGAGGGCGGTTCTTCATGGCTGTTTATTCTGAATTCGATTTTGATGGACAAGGAGGGGGGCTATGGCGAAACAATAGGTCCCCATATTTGGTCGTTAGGTATTCAAATACGTGTCGGTGATGGAAGGAAGAGCAGATGAAGATCAAGGAAACATCCGAGTATTTACTCGGGTGAAGCCTATAGACATTGGCGATTCAGCGGTGTTCAGCGACGACGGTGCTCAGATTAAAACCAAGTCAGGAAGTCATGAGTTCATGTTCGATAAGGTGCTTGGGACAGAAAGTACACAAGAACAAGTGTTTGAAGCATGTGGCAAACCACTTGTGGAGGAGATCGTGAAGGGGTTTAACTGCACCGTGTTTGCCTATGGACAAACGGGGTCTGGTAAGAGTTACACCATTTTCGGCACTCCACAGAATCGAGGACTTTTGCCCCGCATACTCGAGGAACTATTTCTGCATAAATCCAGATGCGAATCTCGAGAAGAGGAACAAACTGAGTTCCTCTTCAAAGGTGGCATGGTTGAGATATACAAAGAGAAAATATATGATTTGTTTGAGAACGGCTCGGACACGTTGCAATTGCGGGAAAGCATGAAAAATGGCGTATTTGTTGAAAACCAAACTGAGAAAGTATTTGAATGCGCAGATGACGCATTGGATGCTGTAGAAAAGGCGAGTTTCAATCGTCATGTTGCTGCAACTGCAATGAACCGTGAGAGTAGCCGATCACACACTGTGTTTACCTTGACCATGGAAAGCCGCACAACTCAAGGAAGTACTGGTATTCTTGTTGCAAGAACGGCAAAATTTAATATTGTGGATCTCGCAGGGTCGGAAAGGCAATCATCCACCAAGGCCACGGGGGAACGTCAAGAGGAAGCTAATTACATCAACAAATCGTTGCTCTGTCTTGGGTCGGTCATTAGCTCATTGTCAGCTCTTTCAAACAGTGAAGCACTATCAACCAAACCGCATATCAAGTATCGAGATTCAAGACTCACATTTTTGTTGCGAGAGAGTCTTGGAGGTAACTCTAAA
>Ga0105054_10007356_pt1 | contig 14996 bp, 13 predicted proteins | sample BON02_FD_78091 | JGI IMG/M metagenome (GOLD analysis project Ga0105054, IMG submission 78091) | Freshwater microbial communities from Lake Bonney liftoff mats and glacier meltwater in Antarctica - BON-02 (megahit assembly) | ecosystem: Environmental > Aquatic > Freshwater > Ice > Glacier...
GCTGCAGATGGCGTCATGGCGGAGTGGTTGGATGCGGCTGCTAGTGGCGCGACCGCGCCGATAGCCCCGGCAACCCAATCCGGTGAGGATCAAACTCTCACCGCAACTTCACTCGATAAGGCAACCCAATCGGCAGGACTGGGCTTTCGGGTTTTGGTGGAGATCACCTCGCCTGAAGCGAAGTGAAGCTCGCTGATTGTTATCGTGCGGTTAACGCTTTACCGGGTTTAACGGGGAGGCCGGTGTCGGCACTGGTGAGGGCAGCGTAGCAAAGTTCTAAGGTGCGAATGTTGTTGGTCGCGCTGATCGTGGGTTCACGCTTTTCTTCAATCGAGCGGAGGAATTCACCGAGAGTGCCGCTAAACGCATCCGGGAACCATTTTCCTTTGAGCGGAATTTTCGCGATGCCTTTTTTCGTGGTGAGCTCGAGTTCAGTGAGATTGGCCACATTGGCGGTGCCACGTAGCGTGCCTTGGGAACCGACACAGCAGAGGTATTCCTGGGGAGCGAATGATTCGTAACCGCTGAAGGCGAGAGTTGCCAGGCCGTCGCCGAAATTGACGACTGCATTTCCGAGCATCGGAACTTTCATGTCCTGATTCGGTGCTTTGACGGCGTTGGCAAATACACTCTTGGCTTTGCGTTCTCCGAAAACACAGACGACCACATCGAACCAGTGGATCGCGAAATCGCTGAGGATAAGATGGTGCAGATCGGCACCGGGTAAGCCACGAATCCAAGTATGATCCCATGCTAGCGACATATCCAAACTGTGAATATCGCCGAGAAGTCCTTTTCTGGCGGCGGCAATGAGCGCTCCGAATTGCGGAGCCCAACGACCGTTCTGATTTACTCCGAGGTGTAGCTTTCGACGCTTGGCATAAGTGGCCAATCGTCGGCCTTCTTTGATATCACTCGTGAATGGTTTCTGGCTTAAGACGTGTTTGCCCGCTTTGAGCGCGTCCATGACTTGGGCGGGACGGATGGCGGTATGCGTGGCGATTTCGACGACGGTAACATCGTCACGTGCGAGGAGATCGTGGTGGTTGTCGTAAACTTCCGCTTTGGGGAAGAACTCGTCGCGACGGCTTTCCGCGGCATCGATATTTACATCGGCGAGAGCGACTACTTCGATTCCGAGTGTTTGGGCCGCTTTCAGATGGTATTCGGCGATTCCACCGCAGCCGATGAGCGCGAGCTTATGCGATTTTGGACGGCGGGGGCCGCGAGGGGCGTAATCAAGTTTGGGAGGACGCATTTTAGATTTTAGATTTTGGAATTCGGATTTTGGAATGGCGGGCTGCAGCGCTTCTTATGTTGGTCATTGCGAAGAGGCGAAGATGACGTGGCAATCTACGAATAGGTAATTGTAACCGAGTGGTGGTCGTGGATGGCCGCGTCGCTCCGCTCCTCGCCATGACAATCAGACGCAAAATACAGGGTGAATTTTACGCGGACGAGATGGCAGGGGGGCTTTCCTCGCAATGACAAAGCGGAGCGTTACTTGAGCAGTTTTAGGGTCTTGTTCTGCTTGGCGCTTAACGCGGCGGTATCGACGATTTGCTGGCCGATTCGGGCGATCTTGGGGGAGAGTGGTCCTTCGATGGGAGCACCGGTTTCCAGACAGTTGAGGAAATATTGCACGGGATTTAAGCGCGGCTTTTTCGGTTTATCGACTGCGATGATTTTGCCTTCGGGATGACGCGCGGTTTGCACGCGGATCGTGTCCTCGTAATCGTAATTGGCGATGGTGCCTTTGCTGCCTTTGAGCACGAATCCGCACTTGGGTTGGGGCTGGTGTTCCCACGGATCGGAGAACGTGCCCCAGCGGGTGTGGAAGGTGGATAACCATTCGCCATAGCGCGCGATGGTCACGCTTTGTTCATCGACGGGCACTCCGCGAGCTCCGGCCGAGACGGCGGTGATTTTGCTGGGTTTCTTGCCGTCGAAATACCACGTGGCGAGGGTTGTGCCGTAGCCGAGGTAATCGATCAGCGATCCACCGCCGTTGGCTTCGTAAAACCAGCTGGCTTTTTTCTGCGCGAGGATGGGGGCGGTGGCTTTGGAATTTCCGCGATCCCAAATTGGGGCGCGATTACCGTCGTAGAAATGGACTTCCTGCAGATCGCCGATTCGGCCTGCGCGGACGAGACGATGCGCGGTGAGGTGCGGCGGATACCAGGCGAGGGGCCAATTGATGGCGAGTTTGCGTCGCGTCTTTTTCATCGCTGCGACCATGCGATCAGCCTGAGCGAGATTAGCGGCGAAGGGCTTTTCGATCAGGACGTGAACTTTGTAAGGCGCGACCTTTTCTACCCAATCGGCATGGGCCCCGCTGGCAGGACACAGGATTACGATATCGGGCTTCGTTTGCTCGAGGCATTTTTTCCAATCGGTGAACACGCGATCCTCCGGGATGGAGCAATCTCGAATCACATCCTGCATCTCGGTGGGATCTTTGTGGCTGATGCCGACGATCTCGGCGTTGCGTTCGGTGTGAGCGGCCCCAAGCAGATGATCCATGTGCCGAAAATCAAAGTTGATCCCAGCGATTCGCCATTTTTTTCGTGAGGCCATTATGGGGAAAATTAAAAGTAAGAAATGATAATTAAGAAAAGCTGAATTCGGAGCAGGCTTACTTCCAGGTGGCGGTGAATTGATAGCGACCGGAAGTGAGCGTGTAAGTGTGTTCCTTGATAGCCGTGATACCGGTTGAACGTGAGATAGCCTTACCGCTCTCCGTGATCGTCGCGTTGGTGGGCACGGGGAAGGTGGCGGTGGCAGTGCTATTTGGCGGCACGACGACTTCCCAATCAAATGAGCCTTCCCGACGTTTCCACGAGCTGACGATTTCGCCGTGTATGGAATGGAGTTTGCCGCGTGCGCGGGTGAGTTCTCCGCCGGGTTGAGGCGCGAGGAGGACGTGTTTGTAAGCGGGTTGAGTTGGATCGATTTCAATTCCCGCCACGACTTGATAGAGCCAGCAACCGATCGCTCCATAGGCGTAATGGTTAAAGGAGTTCATTCCTTTATCCTGATAGCCGTTTTCCTTGGTCCAGCCGTCCCAGCGTTCCCAGATCGTAGTGGCGCCTTGAGTCACGGCGTAGAGCCATGAGGGCCACTGTTTTTGATGAAGTAATTTGTAGGCGACATCGAGACGGCCGAAACGCGAGAGCACGTGCGGCAAGTAGGACGCGCCGACAAATCCGGTGGTGAGTTTGTTGCCATGCTCTTCGATGTCGCGCACCAGTTCGTCGATCAACTTCTGGCGCATCGCTACTGGCGCGAGATCGAAGTGCAGGGTGAGCACGTAGCTGGTTTGCGTGAGTCCAGTGACGAGACCATCGGCGGAAACGAAACGCTTTTGATAAGCACGTCGCACTCGTTTGAATAACTTCTCGTAGGTGGCCTGATCTTTTTTGTGGCCGAGCACTCCGGCAATCTTCGCCGCGAGCGAAATGCTATAAGCCATGAGCGCGGTGCCGATCAGGTCTTTGGGCGTGCCACCAAAGACATTGCCGCTCCCATCAAGCGCGAGCCAATCGCCGAAGCCTTTCCACGTATCGAGATCGGGGTGCGAGCGGATCAGTTTTTTGCTGTTGGTCTTGAGCTGCGCGATGAAGCGCGTGAGTGAATCGTAGTGTTCGGCGAGGAGGGCTTTATCTCCGTAGCAAAGATAGATGGTCCACGGGCAGATAATGCCAGCGTCGGCCCACGCGGGACCACCGTCATTTGGCGGCCCTCCATCAATGTGGGGGATGACGGCGGGGATGGCGCCGTCGGGTTGTTGCGCATCGGCGATGTCGCGCTGCCATTTGTTGAAGAAACCGGAGACATCGCGATTCCAAGCAGCGGTGCGGATGAAGACCTGGGCGTCGCCGGTCCAGCCGAGGCGTTCATCGCGTTGCGGGCAATCGGTCGGCACTTCGAGGAAGTTGCCGCGTTGGCCCCAATCGATATTGCCTTGAAGTTGGTTGATGAGCGAATCGCTGCACGTGAAATCGCCGGTGCGGGGAGTGTCGTTGTGGAGCACGATTCCGGTGATCGCTTCGGTCGTCAGTTCTTGATCATGCCCGCGAACTTCGACGTAGCGAAACCCGTGAAAGGTGAATTTGGGCTCCCAAGTTTCGCCGTTGGGATCGCCACGTAAGGTGTAAAAATCTGTGACGCGAGCGTGGCGCAGATTGTCGGTGTAGAGGGTGCCGTTTTCATTGAGAACCTCGGCGTAGCGTAGGCGAATCACTTGACCGGACTTGCCTTTAATTTTGAGTCGAACTCGCCCAGCGATGTTTTGTCCGAGATCGAAAACCCAGGCTGAATCGGGCCCCACCTCAACCGTGCTGTTAGTCGGAGCGGCGACGGGGGTGATCTCTTCGGTGTTCCGAACGGTTTGCCCAATCGTGGGCGAGAACTCGATCGCGGGATGGGAAAATATTTCGACGTTTCCCCAATCCTGTTCGCGATATTCAGGTGTGCTCCAGCCGGTGAGCTCGCGTCGCGCGTCGCAGGCTTCGCCGTGCATAATATCGTTTTCCTGGATCGCTCCGTAAGCAGTCTTCCAGCTCGCATCGGTGACGACGGATTGTTCGCGGCCATCTTTGAAGGTGATAACTAACCGTGCGCGGAGCTTGGGCCGATCCCCGTAGTAGGCGCGATTACGCCAGCCGACGCGGCCGCAATACCAGCCATCGCCAAGGATTGCTCCGGCGGCATTGGCCCCGGAGCGAAGATTCTTCGTGATGTCGTAGACCTGATACTGCACGCGTTTGGCATAGTCAGTCCAACCGGGCGTGAACTCATCATTACCGATGCGTTCGCCATTGACCTGAAATTCGTAGAGGCCGAGTGCAGTCACGTAGAGGCGGGCCGACGCGACCTGTTGGCCGACATTGAAGAGCGTGCGCAGATACGGACTCGGGAGGGTGGAATCGGGGCCGCCCGCGAGAGATGCGCCGATCCAGTCGCCACTCCATTCTTCGTTGGTGAGTAACCCCATTTCCCAATGGGCGATTGTGCTGGCGCTGCTGCGCTCCTTTTCGTCCCACACTTCGACCCGCCACCAGGCGCGTTGCTGTGAGCTGAGTTTCTTGCCTGCGTAAACAATCCCTTCAGTGCGATCGGAATTCACGCGACCACTGTCCCAGAGATAGGCGGTGCCGTTGCGATTGGTGGAAACGATTACGCGGTAGGCGGTCTGTCGCGCGCCACGCCGTGAATCGGTGGCGAGCCGCCAACTGAGCCGAGGCTTGGACTCGTGAAGGCCGAGTGGGTTTTTCAAGAAGTTGCAACGCAGCTGGACGGGGCGGGTGGGGAGTGGCATGTCGAGACCGAGCCAAAGGCAGTCAGCGGCGACAAAGCAAGATCGCGCTGTGTGGGGTGGGGAAATGAATGAGGGTTGGGATAGGAGGGAGAAGGTCTAGTTGAGCCGAGAGGCAGCGAGATTCTTAATGTGGAAATCTGGAAACGGAGATGATCCTCCGTCGCTCCGGTGGAGCTATGGTGCGACATGGAGGCTGTGTGGTGGTTGGTGGATTGGAAATTTTTCCAGCTTTCCTGAGTTTCACATTAATTCATGTAGCGTTAGGTGGGAATGGTTGAGCGCGGTCTTGTCATCGTGGTTGAGAAATCTAGCGTGCGCGTATGTCTCGAATCATCGTCACTGGCGCGGCAGGATTTATCGGAAGTCACACGACCGACCTTTTGTTGGCCGCAGGGCATGAAGTGCTCGGAATCGATAATTTGCGAACAGGGCATCGCCATAACTTGGAGCAGGCGCTGAAGTCGCCGAAATGCCGATTGGAGATCGCTGATGTAGCTGAAGAGGGGGTGGTCGATGGCCTGGTGGCAGAGTTTCAACCCGAGGCGATCATCCATCTGGCGGCTTTGGTGAGCGTGCAGGAGAGTATCGACGATCCTGATTTGAATTTGCGGCTCAATTATATCGCGACTCAACGCGTGACGACCGCGATGGAAGCTCACGGAGTGAAACGCGTGGTGTTTGCGTCTTCGGCGGCGATTTATGGCGACACGACGGATTTACCTATTTCCGAAGACACGCCGAAGCAACCGATTAGCCCCTATGGTGAAGCTAAATGGAATTCGGAGGAATGGTTGCATGCTCGGGCCGCCCAATCGGGATTCATCGTGCGCTGCCACCGCTACTTTAATGTCTTTGGTCCGCGGCAGGATCCGGCTTCGCCTTACTCGGGAGTGATCTCGATTTTTGATCGCCGTTACCGCGATGGAAAGCCGGTGATGATTTTCGGGGACGGGAAACAGACGCGCGATTTTATCTCAGTGCACGATGTGGCTCGCGCCAATGTGATCGCGGCGACGGCTACGGAGATCAAGTCCGGCTCGGCCAATGTCTGCACGGGCAACGCGACCTCGTTGCTCGATATCGTGAACGTATTCGCATCGCATTATTCCGAGGTGCCGGCACCGAGTTTTGCTGAAGCGCGGGCCGGAGATATTGTCCACTCACTCGGTCGAGCTGATCGCGTGAAAGAAGAGCTCGGGTTCGTGGCGAAAGTATCCGTCGCAGATGGCTTGGGCGAACTGATTAGCACGGGCTGAGTTAATTTTAAATCTATGACTACTTCTTTAAATTCACACGCCTACGTCTGCATCATGGCAGGAGGCAGCGGTGAGCGCTTCTGGCCAATGAGTCGACCGCACACTCCGAAGCATCTGCTGAAACTGTTTTCCGATCGCACCTTGATTGAAGAAACCGTGCGACGAACCGAAGGGGTGGTGCCGCCGGAGAATATCTTCGTGCTGACCAATGAAGTGCAAGTGGCCGCGATGCGGGAAGCACTGCCATTGATGAAACCGGAGCAGATCATCGCGGAACCCGCCAAACGCGATACCGCACCGGCTGCAGCGCTAGCGACCGGTTATGTGAGGGCGCGTGATCCCGATGGCGTGCTGGCACTGCTACCGGCGGATGCGTTGATCAAAGATACGAAGACCTTTGCGCGTCAATTGCAGCAGGCGCTTGCCGTCGCTGCCCAGGGGGAATCGCTCCTGACCTTCGCGATCAAGCCGACGCATCCTGCGACGGGATTCGGCTATTTGGAAATGGCGGAGACCCGCGAGGATGGATTGCGCCGCGTCGCGCGTTTCGTGGAAAAGCCGGATCTGGCCACGGCAGAGAAATATTTGGCCGGAGGTAACCATGGTTGGAATGCGGGGATCTTTTTATGGAACGTCTCGGCATTTGTGACGGAGGCAGAGAAAAACGCGCCTGAGCTAGTTGAATTTATCCGCGATTTCCCGACCGGTGATTGCACCGCTTATTTGGCGGAACGATTTCCGACCTTGCCGAAAATCTCGGTGGATTACGCGATTATGGAAAAAGCGACTTCAGTAGCGACGATGGTGGCGGAATTCGATTGGGACGATGTAGGCTCCTGGACTGCCTTGCCGGCTCATATGACGCAGGATAAGCAGGGGAATACGGTGAAGGGCAACGTTGTCGCGCATGAGTCTTCTAACAATATCGCATTTAGCTCGGGTCGAGTGATCGCACTCTGCGGCGTGAAGGACTTGGTAGTGGTCGAAACAGCCGACTCGATCATGGTCTGCCATCGTGATGCGGTGCAGGACATTAAGAAGTTAATGGCCGACCTGCCGCCTGAGGTGAAGTAAGGAATTCCAACTGAGTGGAAATTCCCATTGACGACTCTACGATGGGAGGGCTTTATCTGCGCTCTTTCTCATGGCGAGATAGCTCAGTTGGTAGAGCAGAGGACTGAAAATCCTTGTGTCCCCGGTTCGAACCCGGGTCTCGCCACCACACTTCGGCCCGATGCGTCATTGCAGCGGGTCTTTTTGTGTCTGTGGGCTTGCGATCTGCATGCGTAGAACCAGCCTGATGCCTCGTGAATACCGATAACGCGTTGCCGTATCATGACACCAAACCGCAGGGGGCGCCGGATTTTTACTACGCCACCAATGCGACGTTTAGGTTCTTGCTGAAAAAACTGGGGCACGATGGCTGGGTGCGTTATTTACGCGATCTGGGGAAGGGCTATTATGCTCCGGTCAATACGCAGTGGCGGAGTGGCGGCTTGGCGGCGGTCGCGCATTATTGGCGTGATTTCTTTGCGGCAGAACCGGGTTCCAAAGTTGAGGTGGATGAGAAGGAGGATCGCGTTGAGTTAGTCGTGCACGAATGCCCGCTGATCAAGCAACTGCGGATCGGAAAGCGTGAGATCGTGAAGGAGTTTTGTCAGCACTGTTATTTTCTAGGCCAAGCCAGAGCGAATGAAGCGGGGATGGAGATGCGGCTTTGCGGGGGCAATGGCTCGTGTCGGCACACGTATGCTAAAAGCGAGGTGGGGTTGCCGCCGCAGGATATGAGCGAAATCAAGGAGGCGCAGCTATGATCGGATGTTACGATTTTTGCGCACACTATGAATGGACCTTCGGTTGGCTTGATCGTGAGGGTGGGCACGAGCTGGTGCGGGCGTATTGGGACGAAGCGATTAATCACGACAGCCAGATCCATGCGCGTGAATTGATTTTGAAAGAAGGCTTCGAAGGCATGGCCAAATACTGGGGCCATACGTTGGCCGAGGAATCGCCCGACCTTGGATTTAAGATCACGAAGAAGGAGGAGGTGTTTCGGGTTGATATGTATGATTGTCCCTCGAAGGGCTTTTTGCTGAAGAATGGATTGGAGCAGTATCCTGATTATTGTGATCATTGCATGGGCTGGATCGGACCGCTGATGAAGGAAGCAGGCTTCACGATCGATCATGAGCACAACCATTGTGGTCAGTGCTGGTGGGATATGCGTAAGCAAGGCGAACCCGATGCAGATGTTTCGATCGGCGCGACCTCAGGTGATTCTGATGTGCGTTTGCGGGAAGAATGGGCGCAGGACGCGGCGAAGGTGGATGCCTACCGTCAGGCGAACGATCCCGACGATAAAGTGAGCTGAGGAGCAGCTGGTTTTTTATGTCTTCAAATACGTATCCCCTGCGCCGAGTTGCGTCCCAGCATTGAGTTCTGTTTACCACCGATTCGTGCTCTTATTTCTATGATGCGGCGCTGTTGTGTCCGGAGGGTCCTCCATATGGTCGTGCGCTGATTGAGCGCAATCTGGAGCGTTTAAAAACCAACGGGGTGGATACCGTGCTCATCAATGCTAACGCGCAGCTCCCCTGGTATCCAAGCCGCACGCTTCCGAATATTGTCACCGAGTATAAACGAGGAGATCGGGAATTTTTCCGTGGTCACGGTGAGGCGATGAAGTTGGAAGGCGAGGCGATGGAGCAGTTTTTTGATAACAGCGTGAAGTTTTATAATAACTTCCTCGATTGGCATGAAGCGGGGATCGATTTCTTGACGGAAAGTGCCGCGGTGTGTCGACAGCAAGGGATGTCTCCTTGGCTTTCGATCCGGATGAATGACATGCACGGAGCGGATAATCCGGAGGGCAGCTTCATGAATTGGAAGGGGTTCGCCGATTCCGAGAATCGACTCAAACATGGTCATGGTGGGGGGAATAACGACGCTTACTGGCAGGCGCTTAATTATGAGCGGCAGGAAGTGCGCGACTACATGATGACGATGATTCGTGAGAGCGTGGAGGACTATGATTACGAGGGGATGGAGTTGGATTGGCTGCGTAATCCCAATTGCTGTGAACCTAATGCTTCGGAAGAAACGGTGGCGATGATGTCGGCATGGATGGGCGAAATTCGCGCCATGACCGAGCGAAAGGCAAAGATCACCGGACGGCCGTTTCCTTTGGGGCTTCGTTTGCCGGTGAGTCTTAACTATTCGCTTAGCATCGGGCTTGATGTCGTGGGCTTGGTGCGCAGCGGGGTGGTGGATTTTGTGAGTTTCAGTAATTTTTGGCAGACCTCTTGGGATATGCCTTACGAGCGTTACCGTCAGGCTCTCGGTGAGGAAGTGACGATCTTTGGAGTGGTGGAAGATGCTCCTAATTGGCTGAAAGCGGTGATGCCTGATCGACCGCTTGATCCTGAATTACAAAACCCCGGGGTGCGTTACCTCTCGGCCAGCGTGCCTTTGATTCGCGCCAATGCGGCGGGTAAGTTGGCCACTGGGGTGGATGGAATCTGCGCTTACAATTTCCACTGCACCAATGAGCACAAAGAGAATGGTTTGGTGGCAGATTACAGTGGATTGCGCGGCATTGCCGACCTGAAAAGATTACGTGGGCAGACCAAGCACTACGCTTTGGCGACTCCAGGAGTGAACGCCCCGCAGTGGGATGTGCCGTGTCAATTACCAGTCATTATTGAGAAAGGCTATCGGCGTGAATTTACCATCGCGATGGCCGCCGAGCCTGCCGAATTCGATCTGCGTGCCACGGTGCAGGTGATCTATGAACGGCTCGATGGTAAACCGCCCTTGGGTGTGAGTATCAATGGCGCGATCCCGACATTTGAGTGCAAACCGAGTCGTGGTTATGTGCTGCCGGTGGGGAAATATTCTGAGCTCGTGGCTGAGCATGACTCCCTGCTGTTTGTATTCAGTGTCAGCGAAATCATGGAGGGGTGGAATACCTTCACGGTGCATTATGGCGAATTGGATATGGGCACGATGGCCGCCAATCCTGAACATGCGGTGAGAGTGTTGTCGGTGGAGATATTTTTGATCCAGTCCGACTAGACGAAACGAATTTTATGAGTGCGAAAAAAACCAAGACGATGAAAGGCCCTATTTTTAATCAAGATAGCACCGAGTTTTATTACACTCACTCAGCTGAGGTGGTGAGTGGTGAGGCGGTTGACGCCTACATTGATCGCTTAGCGCAAGCGGGCGTAGGGACATTTGTTTCGTGCGGCAATGCGCAGCGCGCGAATTACGCGAGCAAGGTATGGGAGAGCGACTGGCATGGCTACGATCCGGACGGGCCGGATGATCAGCCGGTCTTACGGCACGCGCTTAAAGGGCAGATCTCTCCTTTCAGACATCGGCTTGATTCAGCCAAACGGTTGGCGGACATGGGGGTGGATTTCCATGAACGGGCTCTCGCGCGTTGTCGGCATCATGGGATGGGGGCGTGGATGACGATGCGCATGAATGATGTGCACGGATGCATGGAACAGGATTCACCGTTGCTGAGCACGTTCTATAGGGAGCAACGGGCGGCAAAACTGCTTCGCAACACCTACCGCGATACCTCATGGGCTGATCGTTCTTTAGATTGGGGACGGCCGGAGGTGCAGGAGCATTATTTCAAATTAGTGCGCGAACAATTGACGCGCTACGATCTGGATGGATTGGAGTTGGATTGGATGCGATTCGCCTATCACTTCCGTCCGGGGCGTGAGTTGGCGGGTGGTCGCGTGATTACTGATTGGATGCGTCGGGTGAAAGAGGAATGCGCACGCGCAGCGGAGCGATTGGGGCATCCGGTGAAACTTGGCGTGCGCGTGCCTTCGCGTCCGGAGACGGCGCGTAAATTGGGGATGGATGCCGTGGCTTGGGCGAAGGAGGGCTTGGTCGATCTGGTGGCGCCATCGCCATTTTGGGCTACGTGTGAAGTTGATATGCCGATGCAGGAATGGCATCTATTGCTTGAAGGCACGTCTGTTGAATTGGTGGGCTGTTTGGAAATTCGCTACCAACCAATCCCCACTGGTCCGGCCACGATGATGACACCTGAATTGGCGACTGGGGCGGCGTTGTCTGTGCTACAGGGCGGCGCTGATCAGGTTTACCTCTTTAACTATTTCCCCTCACTTCACGGACTGACTGAAAACTGGGGCGCTGATACGATCGATCGTGTCTTCCACGCGATGGGAGATGTCGCTGCATTGGAGAAATCATCGCGGCGGCATGCGATCACTTTTCGGGATGTCCGAGCTCCAGGAGAACCGCTCGATAACGCTCTGCCGGCGACGGACCTTCAAGAGGATATGCCGTCGCCTTCGGGATGCGCGCTGCGAATCAATACGGGCTCAAAACCTGAGAGCGGAACAGCCGAGCTTCTCCTTGCGTTTGCGCCTGATGGAGCCGATCCGGCATCGCTGAAAGTTTATGTGAATAGTGTCGAGTGCGCCCTGGGGGATGTCTCTGCGGATGGCGAAGCACGCTATGAGGTGCGATGCGATCAGCTGGAAAACGAATCACAGGTGATCGATGTGATCGGTGGCGAAGCGAAGGCGTTTACGATTGTGCGCGCGGAGATCGCGATCGCAGCGAGTGATTGATCATATGGTCGGGCAGGCGGATGGTTTTGTAATCTGGAACTGATGAACTCGGAAACGGAAGTCGGGAGTCAGAATGGATTTTAAATGTGGAAAGCCCTCCGCCGACAAGGCTAAGGCTGGCAGGCTGGAAACGGAGATGTGAGGCGGGGTGGTAATCGATGGGGATGAACTGAGGGGCAGGATTGTTTTGCCGCGGATATCGCGGATACAAGCCGGATGAAAGGCAGCGGTAAAAATGCTGGGATTGGTGGTTTGGGGATAAAGGGAGAACGAGAGAGGTAAGATGGGGAATAAGGGATAGGATGGGTTTGTGATTGGGAACGTCACGGGCGTCGCGAGACCCTTCTGTTTGCTCTGGTTGTGGCATCGGTCGGGATGATATGTCTCGCGACGGGCGCGACGGATACGAACTGCAATTTCTACTTACTGGTTCGAGCTGGATGCGTTTGGTCTCTCTTTCTGCGCGTGGTTTTGGGACTGACGCAGTGAAGGCGGGATTGGGAGAGCCCTCCCGACAATGGAAACTGGCAGGCGTGAACACGAGTGCTCGTGGATTGCCGCGTCGCGTGGCTCCTCGCAATGACAAGGGGGCTGTGATCACATTGTCGGACCGAGGATCCACGGGGCGAATTCTTCGTCGCCCATGCCGGCGAGTTCGCTCTTGGTGGGCTCCCCACTGGCCACGCTGACGATCTTATCGAAGATGCGTTGGCCAACTTGCTCGACCGTTTCGGTGCTTTCGAGAATCGTGCCAGCGTTGATGTCCATATCGTCGCGCATGCGGGCGGCGAGAAAGGAGTTGGACGCGACCTTGATGCTGGGGGTGGGCTTGCAGCCGTAAACGCTGCCACGGCCTGTCGTGAAGACGCCGACATTGCATCCGCCTGCGACGAGACCGGTCATGCTCACGGGGTCAAATCCGGGAGTGTCCATGAAACCGAGGCCGGGTTCGGTAATCTTATCCGCGTAACCATACACGGCTGAGAGTGGGGCCTGACCGGCCTTCGCAATCGCGCCGAGGCTTTTCTCGTAGATCGTGGTGAGCCCGCCGATTTTATTTCCGGGGGAGGGATTGTTGTCGATGGTCGCGCCGAGACGTTTGGTGTATTCCTCCCACCAGTGCACATGAGCGATGAGTTTTTCGCCGATGGCCTGAGTGATCGCGCGTCGCGTGAGCAAGTGTTCAGCGCCGTAAATTTCCGGGGTTTCGCCAAACACGCTGCTGCCGCCGTGGCGCACGAGAGTATCTGACGCAGCGCCGAGGGCGGGATTACAGGTGATGCCACTATTCCCATCCGATCCGCCGCAATTGAGCGCGAGGCGCAGCTTGGCGACGGGTTGAGGTGTGCGCTGGCAGGCATTCACACTGGGCAGGAGCATTTCAACCGAAGCGATGGCAGCTTCCACGGTTTTGCGAACACCACCGACTTGTTGAATCGTAAACACCTGCGGTGCGTCTCCGGATTTATCGGAGTGTTTTAGGCGGGGATCGTCGACAAGTTGCGAGACCTGATTCACTTCGCAGCCCAGACCGATAATGACGTAGCCGCCGATATTCGGATGGGTGGCGATGCCCGCCATCACACGTTGCAGCAGCAGGGCCGGTTCATCTGGGAGTAAGCCGCAACCGCTCTTATGCGTGAAAGCGACGACTCCATCGACGTTGGGGTATTCAGTTTTGAACCGATTGTTGCGAAAATGATCGGCGACGTAACGAGAGACACTCGCCGAACAGTTCACGCTCGAGATCACCGCGATGTAATTGCGCGTGCCGACTTCGCCACTCGCGCGAGCGTAACCGGAAAACTCAACTGGAGACTCGGTAACAGGGAGAGGCTTCGCATCCTCACACCATGCGTAGTCACGCGTGAAATCCTTCATTCCGATGTTGTGCGTGTGCACGTGTTCTCCCGCGACGATGTCGCGCGTCGCGAAGCCGATGGTCTGGCCGTATTTTTTAACCGGCTGACCTGACACGATGTCGCTCAGCGCGATCTTGTGACTAACAGGAATATCGGCCGTGACGACGAGGGAGACGGAACCGTCGGCCAATACTTGCCCCTTGGTGAGGGTGGTCTTAGTGACACCAACATTATCATCGGGTTTCAGTCTGATGATCGGGGATTCAGGAGAGGGATGGATCACAATGAGGAAGGTGAGTTATGGCGATGAATCGGAGGGTATTTCGTCACGGTTAAATAGTATTTTACTCGGTTAACCGTTTTACGGTCCCTCCGGGAATGTATTTGGGGAATATTAAACTAGGCTCGGGAGAGAGGTAGCCTTGATTGACCATTTGGAGAATCAAGCGCGAGAGACGGTGGGAGAGAGTCTCATCACCAAAGCTGTAATGTGCGATGGAAGGGCTTACGGTTTCGAAGCTGTGATCATAATCACGGGCCATGAAGGAAATGGTCTTGGGGACACTCATCCCGTGGGTGAGGAGATAGATGATAACAATAAACACGTGCTGGGGTTTGGCGACGAGCAGCGCAGTGGGTGGATTCTTAGAGTTTAAAAGGGCATCCAGCTTTATGCTGATATTTTGGGCCGTCCCATCGTGCCTGACAATGATCGCGCGAGCGTTATCCTTAGTGGGTCTCGATTCAACGGCTTCCATGAAGCCTTCTTCACTGGCGATATCACCCGCGACGTCTGTGTTGGGGACAATCAGTGCCATTTGGCGATGGCCTTGAGAGAGGAATATGCCCGCAGCATGACGACAGACCGAATGGTAATCCACGTCTAATGAGGCAACTTAATGCTGTGGTGGCAGGAACCGAGGACGAGGGCCGGAAC
>Ga0105054_10007357_pt1 | contig 14995 bp, 19 predicted proteins | sample BON02_FD_78091 | JGI IMG/M metagenome (GOLD analysis project Ga0105054, IMG submission 78091) | Freshwater microbial communities from Lake Bonney liftoff mats and glacier meltwater in Antarctica - BON-02 (megahit assembly) | ecosystem: Environmental > Aquatic > Freshwater > Ice > Glacier...
CTTGCATGTCATCTCGTTGATTTCATTGGGATTTCTAATGGTATCCATTAGAAATCAGCCCCAATTGTGCTCGCCATATTGCCTGCCGTAAGCGACAATTTCTTCTAATGGACAATCTCGGTTTATAGAAGTGCCCTCCCGACATGACCTCACCATCTTCCAGCACACCGATTCCAGCCACTCTTGCCCCAGTGAATCCCAAAATTGCCATGGGCTGGCTGCACACGGCCAAGTTTTTGACGACCGCGCCAGAGCTGAAACACCTGCCGCGCATCGAGGTGCCCGAGATTGCCTTCGTGGGCCGCTCCAACGCCGGTAAATCCACCTGCATCAACACCCTGACGCAACAACACCGGCTGGCCTATGCCTCCAAAACGCCGGGCCGCACGCAAAGCATCAACTTGTTCACCCTCGGCAAGCAGGGCGTGACCGACGCGGTGCTGGCCGACCTGCCCGGCTATGGCTATGCCGCCGTGCCCAAAGAGGCCAAATACCGCTGGCAGCAAGTGATGGGCAATTACCTGATGACACGCGACAACTTGAAGGCCGTGGTGCTGCTGTGCGACCCGCGCCTGGGGCTGACCGAGCTGGACGAAATTTTGTTAGAGGTGATTCGCCCGCGCGTCGAAGAAGGCCTGAAGTTTCTGGTGCTGCTGACCAAGTCCGACAAGCTGAATAAAACCGAAGCCGCCAAGGCACTGCAAATCGTCAAACTACAGGCTGGTGGTGGCGATGTAAAGCTGTTTTCTGCGCTGAAGAAAAAAGGCGTTAACGAAGTCGCCCAGCATCTATGGGACTGGGTGCATCCGGCTGAAACCCCTCCCCTTAATCCGAATACACCGACGCCTCACCCTCTGGCCGGGTCTTGAAGCGCTTATGTACCCAGTAGTACTGCGACGGCATGCTGGCGATATAGCCTTGCAGACGCTGGTTCATCAGGGCTGCATCTAGCACCGGGTCATCAGACGGAAAATCCGCCCACGCCGGAAAGACCTCAATCTCGTAACCTCCCGCTGTCATGCGCGGCACCAACGGCACGACCTTGGCCTTGCCCAGCCGGGCGAAGCGGGCCAGTGACGGCACGGTGGCGGCGGAAATACCATAGAAGGGCACAAAGACTGAATTTTGTGGGCCAAAGTCCATGTCGGGCAGCAGGTACAGCGGTTGGCCTTCGCGCAGTGCAGTGACGATGGGTTTGGCGCCGGCAATGCGCCCGAACAGGCGCAGGTTGCCAAAGCGCTGGCGACCACGCAATATCCAGCGGTCAATCAGCTGGTTGGACTGGGCGGTGTAGATGGTGGTGGACAGGCGCGGGTTGTGCAGGGCAACCCCGACCCAGGCTGCGTCAAGCCCGTAAAAATGCGGCAAAAAGATAACCGTGGGGTCGTTGCCTTGCAGCTCCTGAACAGCACCTGTCAGCGTGACACGCCGCTTGACCCAGCCTTTAGGTGCGTGCCACAACCAGGCGCGATCCAGCCAGGCCTGCGCAAAGTACACAAAGGTTTGCCGGGTTAAAGCTTGCCGCTCGCGAATCGTTTTTTCGGGAAAGCACAGCGCTAGATTGGTTTCAACAATCAGGCGACGCCTGCTTACACCCAGATAAAGCACCCAGCCCAGCAGCTTGCCCATGCTGCGAATGAGCGGCAGCGGCAACGCAGCCAGCAAACGCATCAACAAAATGCCGCTGCGCGTAAAGAAGTAGCTAACCCATTGGCACGCTGTTCTCACGCTGCGCCTTTCGATGGCGATTTTTGCCTCGGTAGCACGCCGCCCGATGCCTCTTGCCGAGGCATCTTGTAGCGCCCATAACCCCACAAATACTGGCCGGGCTGGCTCAAAACAATGGCTTCAATCGCGGCATTGATGCGCGTGACCACGCTGAGTAAATCTGCTTTGGTAGCGCCGCCCGTATTATTCACAGTATTCACTGTGCGCACATCAACCGGAGGCCAGATTTTGATGGCATAACCACGCCCACCCGATAAGCGCTCGCAGCTCACCGGCAGCAGCACAGCGCCGCTTTGCAATGCCAGGCGCGCAGCCAGTGTCATGGTGTAGGCAGGCTTACCGAAAAACGGCACCCACACGCCAAGGCCTTCGGGCGGTACCTGGTCTGTCAGCAAGGCCACCGCCTGGTTGGCTTTAAGGGTTTTGTGCATCAGCCTGATGCCGCTCAATGACGCCGGCACCACGGTCAATTGTGGGCGTTGACGCATGGCCTGCTCAATCGCCGCCAGCCACGCTTTGCGGGCTGGTCTGTAGATGGCAGTCATAGGGCCATACAGCTCGGCCAGCGCCTGTGGCCCGAGCTCAAAACTGCCGCAATGCGGACCGAAAAAGATCACGCCTTTGCCTTGACCGAAGGCCTCTTGCGCATGGGCCTGGCCCTCAAACGTGACCTTGAACGAGACGTTATCAAGACACGATTCATTTTGCGGCCGCAACCACAATTTTGGCAACTCGGCCACAAAGCGCCCGGCCTCAAGAATGGCTGGTTGCGCGACTTCAAATGTCAGCCCCGCCTGTGCCACGTTGGCACGAAACTGCGCACGGTAACGCGGGCTGCCAGCCCACACCAGCCAGCCCAATGCGGCGCCTAATGCGTGCAAGAAAGCCAAAGGGAAAAGCGATAAAAAGCGAAACAACAAAAGCATGTAGGAATAAAACCCTTTAAAACCAGATCGGGCGCAGCATCTTATAATCATGCCTGTCGCTGAGTTATTTGAACAACTTGCAGGGCGACGTTAAACCCAACTGCTAAAGCGTTCGCCAAAGCACTCAGGCTGGCAACGCGCCAACCAACCCAAGGAGTGTACTTAATGGCAACCGACTTTCTCTTCACATCCGAATCCGTCTCTGAAGGCCACCCAGACAAGGTCGCCGATCAAATCTCGGACGCCATCCTTGATGCGATCTTCAAACAAGACCCACTGTCACGTGTGGCCGCTGAAACCCTGACCAACACCGGCTTGGTCGTGCTGGCAGGCGAGATCACCACCAACGCGCATGTTGACTACATTCAGGTGGCGCGCAACACCCTCAAGCGCATTGGCTACGACAACACCGAGTACGGCATCGACTACAAGGGCTGCGCCGTCATGGTCTGCTACGACAAGCAGTCCAACGACATCGCCCAAGGCGTTGACCATGCGTCTGACGACCACCTGAACACCGGCGCCGGTGACCAGGGTCTGATGTTCGGCTACGCCTGCGACGAAACGCCCGAGCTGATGCCAGCGCCGATTTACTACGCGCACCGCCTGGTCGAGCGCCAGGCCCAGTTGCGTAAAGATGGCCGCCTACCGTTCTTGCGTCCTGATGCCAAAAGCCAGGTCACGATGCGCTATGTCGATGGCAAGCCGCACAGCATTGACACCGTCGTGCTGTCTACCCAGCACAGCCCGGATCAGAGCGAGACCATGCACAAAATGAAGGCCTCATTCATTGAAGCCGTCATTGAAGAAATTATCAAACCCGTGCTGCCCAAAGGCATGCTGACCAAAGACACCAAGTACCTGATCAACCCGACAGGCCGCTTCGTCATCGGCGGTCCGCAAGGCGATTGCGGACTGACTGGCCGCAAAATCATCGTCGACACCTATGGCGGCGCCTGCCCGCACGGCGGCGGTGCTTTCAGCGGCAAGGACCCGAGCAAGGTTGATCGCTCCGCCGCTTATGCCGCACGCTACGTGGCCAAAAACATTGTGGCGGCTGGTCTGGCCAAGCAGTGCCAGATTCAGGTGGCCTACGCCATCGGTGTGGCCAAGCCCATGAACGTCACGGTGTACACCGAAGGCACGGGCGTGATGAGCGACGAGAAGCTGTCAGCGCTGGTGCAGGAGCACTTTGACCTGCGCCCCAAAGGCATCATCCAGATGCTTGATTTGCTGCGTCCGATTTATGAAAAGACCGCCGCCTATGGCCACTTTGGCCGCGACGAGCCGGAATTCACGTGGGAAAAAACAGATAAAGCGGCTGCGCTGCGCGCGGCTGCAGGGCTGAAATAAGTCCGGCATTGGAGTTATTGGGGTCTGACCCCAATAACTCTAGCATCGCACCCGAAGGGCGTGCCAAGGGCACGATGAATTTGGACTCTGACCCCAAAAACCCCATGCTTTGACTTGAAATCTCTTGAAATGCCCTTATGATTAGCACTCGATGACCTTGAGTGCTGACAACGGCTTCAAGGTCACGCATTACAAGCACTAACCGGATATTGATTTGTCCGGTTAGCGTTTTTGATTCCCTCAAAACCATTGTTTTAATACAAGGAGCTTTTATGAAACTTCGTCCTTTGCACGACCGCGTGATTGTCAAACGCGTGGAAAACGAAACCAAAACCGCCTCTGGCATCGTCATTCCTGACAGCGCCGCTGAAAAGCCAGACCAGGGCGAAATCCTGGCTGTTGGCCCCGGCAAGAAGAACGACAAGGGCGATCTTCAGCCTGTTGGCGTGAAAGTCGGCGACCGCGTTTTGTTCGGCAAATACTCTGGCCAGACCGTTAAAGTTGACGGCGATGAGTTGCTGGTCATGAAAGAAGAAGATTTATTTGCAGTGGTCGAAAAGTAATGGCTTTGCGGGAAAGACCAATAGTTACACGCAGTGAACTTTGCTCTGTCCCCAACTGATCAGCTTTCTTCCACCACAACCCCCCTCATTATTTTTTGAAATTTTTGGAGAATTAACATGGCAGCAAAAGACGTCATTTTCGGCGGCGAAGCCCGCGCACGCATGGTCGAGGGTGTCAACATCCTGGCCAACGCCGTCAAAGTAACCCTGGGCCCTAAAGGCCGCAACGTGGTGCTGGAGCGCTCCTTCGGCGCCCCTACCGTGACCAAAGACGGTGTCTCCGTCGCCAAAGAAATCGAACTCAAGGACAAGCTGCAGAACATGGGCGCGCAGATGGTCAAGGAAGTCGCTTCCAAGACCTCCGACATCGCTGGTGACGGCACCACGACCGCTACCGTTCTGGCCCAGGCCATCGTCCACGAAGGCATGAAATACGTCGCCGCCGGCATGAACCCGATGGACCTGAAGCGCGGCATCGACAAGGCAGTGACTGCCTTGGTGGCCGAGTTGAAGAAGGCTTCCAAAGCCACCACCACTTCGAAAGAAATCGCACAGGTCGGCTCGATCTCTGCCAACTCTGACGAAACCATCGGCAAGATCATCGCTGACGCGATGGACAAAGTCGGCAAGGAAGGCGTTATCACTGTTGAAGACGGCAAGTCACTCGAGTCCGAGCTCGAAGTGGTTGAAGGTATGCAGTTTGACCGCGGTTACCTCTCGCCTTACTTCATCAACAACCCAGAAAAGCAGTCGGCGATTTTGGACAACCCGTTTGTGTTGCTCTACGACAAAAAAATCAGCAACATCCGTGACCTGCTGCCTACGCTGGAGCAAGTTGCAAAAGCCGGCCGTCCGCTGCTGATCGTGTCGGAAGACGTCGAAGGCGAAGCACTGGCAACGCTGGTGGTCAACACCCTGCGCGGTATTTTGAAAGTAGTGGCGGTTAAGGCTCCTGGCTTCGGCGACCGCCGCAAAGCCATGCTGGAAGACATCGCTGTCCTGACCGGCGGCAAGGTCATTGCAGAAGAAGTCGGCTTGACGCTTGAAAAAGTGACGCTGGCTGACCTCGGTTCCGCCAAGCGCGTTGAGGTAAGCAAGGAAAACACCATCATCATCGACGGTGCTGGTGCCGCTGCAGACATCGAAGCCCGCGTCAAGCAAGTGCGTGTGCAAATCGAGGAAGCGACCTCTGACTACGATAAAGAAAAGCTCCAGGAGCGGGTTGCCAAACTCGCCGGTGGCGTGGCTCTGATCAAGGTTGGCGCTGCTACCGAAGTCGAAATGAAAGAGAAAAAAGCCCGCGTTGAAGACGCCCTGCACGCTACCCGCGCTGCGGTTGAAGAAGGCATCGTGGCTGGCGGTGGTGTTGCGTACCTGCGCGCCAAGCAAGCTGCAGGCGTCATCAAAGGCGACAACGCCGACCAGGACGCCGGCATCAAGCTGGTGCTCAAGGCCATTGAAGCGCCTCTGCGCGAGATCGTGTACAACGCCGGTGGTGAAGCCTCTGTCGTGGTCGCAGCTGTGATGGCTGGCAAAGGCAACTACGGCTTCAATGCAGCCAACGACACCTACGGCGACATGATCGAAATGGGTATCCTGGACCCCACAAAAGTGACCCGCACCGCACTGCAGAACGCAGCCTCCGTCGCATCCCTGATGCTGACGACCGAAGCCATGATTGCTGAAGCTCCAAAAGACGAACCAGCTGGCGGCGGCATGGGTGGCGGCGATATGGGCGGCATGGGTGGTATGGGCGGCATGGGCATGTAATGTCCGGCTGAGCGCAGCTCAAGCTAAAAGGGCCGCGGTGCGCAAGCACTGCGGCCCTTTTTTTTAGTCGATCAGCACCGTCCGGACGCCCAAGCTATCGGGATAGTGATCGCTATAGTTATCGCAGACGCCGCAACAAGCCGGCGGTAGAGCTATCGAGCCCCGAAAGATCCCCGTTTTGCAGGCGTGGCTCGATGTCTTTGGCCAGCACCTTGCCAAGCTCAACTCCCCACTGGTCAAAACTGTTAATGCCCCAGATGGCCCCGCTGACAAACACGCGGTGCTCCTGTAGGGCGATCAGCGCGCCCAAGCTGGCGGGCGTCAGTTCATCGAGCAGCAGGAAGGTGCTGGGCCGGTTACCCGGAAAATGTTTGTGACCGCCCACATCGTTTTGTCCCAGCATCAATGCTTGCGCCTGGGCCAGTACATTGGCCAGAAGTTTTTGTTGGTGCCCTGGCAGCGTATGGGCTTGTCTTTTGATGGCCACGAATTCAACCGGCACCACCGTCGTGCCCTGGTGCAGCATTTGAAAGTAGGCATGTTGGCCATTCGTACCAGGCTCGCCCCACAGTACGGGTGAGGTCTGAAAGGGAAGTGTCTGCCCACTTGCATCAACCCGCTTGCCATTGCTTTCCATTTCCAGTTGCTGCAAATACGCCGGCAAGCGGCGCAGGGCGCTGCTATACGGTGCAATATTGCGACTGCCAAAGCCGTGAAAGTTGCAGTACCAGACATCAAGCAAGCCCAGGCGCACGGGCAGGTTTTGCACCATCGGGGCCGTGCGAAAGTGCTCATCCATCGCGTGTGCACCCGCCAGCAGTTCACGAAAACACTTGCCGCCTACGGCCAGCGCAATCGGCAAACCAATCGCTGACCAGATCGAATAACGCCCACCGACCCAGTCCCAAAACCCGAAGCTGGTGGTGATGCCGAATTGATTGGCGGCTTTGACGTTGCTGGTTAATGCTACGAAGTGACGGCCAACTCCCTCCCCACCCTGCGCTTCAAACCACTGCTTGGCCGAATGCGCGTTGGTCATGGTTTCGGTGGTGCTGAAGGTTTTGGAGGCTATCAAAAACAAAGTGCTCGCAGGCTTGCACTGCGCCAGCACGCTGGCCAGTTCTTGGCCATCAACGTTAGAAACAAAATGAAAGCGCTTGACTTGCTTGGCTTGGGCCGCAAATTCAGCCAGCGCCAGTACCACCATCTGCGGCCCCAAGTCGGAGCCGCCAATGCCGATGTTGATGATGTCGGTGATCGCATCGTCAGCGCGTATTTTTTCGGCATAGGCCAGCATGGCATCCAGCGTGGCGTGTACCTGGGTCAATTCATGGGCTATGTTTTTAGCTGCTGATTGCGCCTGATTTTCCTGATTTGATGGGCTTGCCGCCGTGTTTGATGCCGCAACAACCGGTTTGCGCAGCAAAAAGTGCATCGCTGCACGGTTTTCGCTGCTGTTAACCAGCTCACCGGCAAACATGGCGTCGCGGTGCTGCTCAAGCTGGCACTGCACGGCGAGGTCAAACAGCAGCGTCTCGGTAGCAGCGTCAATCAGGCTCTTTGACAGATCTGCAAAAACGTGCGGCGCCTGTTGGCTGAAACTAGCAAAACGCTGCGGGTCAGTGGCAAAAGCATCACGCAAATCAAAGGCTTTTCCAGCTGAATCAAAACGCGACTGCAGCAAAGGCCAAGCCGCAGTGCGGTCGCACCTTGTACGCATTACAGCGCCAGCATCAGTTGTTCAAGCTTGACGGCATCCGTGACGAAACCGCGAATGCCTTCAGCCAGCTTTTCAGTTGCCATCGCGTCCTGGTTCAGTGCAAATCTGAAGCCTGCCTCATCAAAATTGACAGCCGGTAAATCAAGCGCTTTGGCAGCGTCGGCATTCAACGCTTGCGTCAGTGGCAACTCTGTTGCTGCCAATTGCGCCAGCAGTTCGGGGCTGATGGTCAGCAGGTCGCAGCCGGCCAGCGCGGTGATTTGGCCGACGTTGCGAAAGCTCGCGCCCATGACTTCGGTGGCGATGCCGAAGTGCTTGTAGTGCTGGTAAATCTCGCGCACCGACTGCACACCCGGATCGTTTTCACCTGCGTTCTCAAGCTCAACCCAGGCGGCAGCGCTTGATTTTTTATACCAGTCGTAAATCCGCCCGACGAAGGGTGAAATCAGTTGCACCTTGGCTTGCCCGCAAGCAACCGCCTGGCAAAACGAAAACAGCAGTGTGAGGTTGGTATGAATGCCGCGCTGCTCGAGCTTTGCGGCAGCCTGAATGCCTTCCCAGGTTGCCGCCACCTTGATCAGCACGCGGTCAATATGCACGCCCTCGGCCTGGTACAGCTCAATGATGCGTTCGCCGCGCCTGAAGGTGGCGCTGGCATCAAAGCTCAGGCGCGCATCAACTTCTGTAGACACGCGCCCCGGCACGATGGACAAAATCTCGCAACCAAAACGCACCAGCAAACGGTCCATGATTTCGTCCAGGGCCCGGCCCTTGAAGCGGCTTACCGTGCTGCTCAAAAGGGGCTGGTAATCAGACTTTTGCACCGCCTTCAAAATCAACGACGGATTGGTGGTGGCATCCTGCGGTTTGAACTGCGCAAGTTGCTTGAAGTCGCCGGTATCGGCAACAACCGTGGTGAATTGTTTAAGCGCGTCTAGTTGATTCATAAAGGCATGAAGGGTTTGGTTCGAGAAAAAATGCGATCTCGAGTTACGATTATGCCAAGCAATGATGAAACTTAATAACCATGAGCTTTGATCTAATTTTATTTGGCGGTACGGGTGATTTGGTGTGGCGCAAGCTCTTGCCAGCGCTTTTTCAAGCCTTCCGGCACGGCTCATTGCCGGCTGGCGGGCGCATTGTGGGCGTGGCGCGCGATGATTTGTCTGACGCACAATACCGCGCACTGATCAAGTCACGCTTTGACAATGTCGAGATCGCCAAGCGCCCGAGCGAGGAAGAGTTTGCGCGTTTTGCCGACCGGCTGCATTACCTGCGCATGGATTTGTCAAACCCGCTTGACTACCCCAAGCTGGCAACAACGCTCCAGCAGCATGCGGCCGACACCGTCATCATGTATCTGGCCACTGCGCCAGGGCTGTTCACAACGTTTTGTGAGCAACTTGCCGCCGCCGGACTGAATCGCCCCAACATCCGGGTGGTGCTTGAAAAGCCGCTGGGGCACGACCTGGCTTCAAACCGCGCCATCAACGAAAGCGTGCGCCGCGTGTTTGCAGAGCGGCAGATATTTCGCATCGACCATTACCTCGGTAAGCCCTCGGTACAAAACCTGTTTGCGCTGCGCTTTGGCAATGCATTGTTTGAGCCGCTGTGGCGACGCGAGAACATTGCGAACATTCAAATCACGATTGCTGAAGAGCTCGGCATTGAAAAACGCGGCGCCTTCTACGACAGCACCGGGGCATTGCGCGACATGGTGCAAAACCATGCGCTACAGCTGCTGTGCGCCGTAGGCATGGAGCCACCCATCAACGCACATGCCGATGCCATACGCGATGAAAAACTCAAGGTGTTGCGCTCACTGAAAGCCTGGACGCCCGAGACGCTAAGGCAGCATGTGGTCAGGGGCCAGTACGCTGCTGGTAGCGTTGACGGTGTAGCGGCTGCGGCGTATCGACAAGAGGCCGGTGTCAGCGAAGCCAGCAACACTGAAACTTTTGTAGCATTGCGTTGCGAGATCGCCAACTGGCGCTGGGCTGGCGTGCCTTTTTACATTCGTACCGGCAAACGCCTGGCAGATCGTGCGGCCTATATTGAAGTCAACTTTCGGCCAGCGCCGCACGCCATTTTCAACTCCCCGCTTGGCGCTGCCAATCGCCTTGTCATTCACTTGCAACCCAAAGACGGGCTGGAGCTGCATTTGCTGGCACAGGGGCCAGACAATCGCGGGTTATTGGGGTCAGACACCAATTTCGCAGCGGTGCGAAGCACCGCACCCGGAGGGCGAGCCATAGGCTCGGCGAATTTGGGCTCTGACCCCAAAAACTCGCTGTCCCCGGTACAACTGGATCTTGACTTTGACAAACGCTTCGGCTCAGAGCGCGTGGGTGCCTATGAACGGCTGCTGCTCGATGTGATCGATGGTCGCCTGAATCTTTTTGTGCGCAGCGACGAACAAGAAGAAGCCTGGCGCTGGGTCGAACCCATCATGGACAGCTGGAACAGCGCGACTCAAGGGCCAAGGCTATACGCGGCAGGTAGCTGGGGGCCCAGCGCGTCAAGTGCAATGATTGCGAGAGATGGTTTTTGCTGGACTGAAGAGTGTTGATGTTGTGGTTATTGGGGTCTGACCCCAATTAACTCAAATACCAGAGCTTTGTGATGGTTGCAAATAAACCTACTGCAGCCAACATGCTGCCGATGGTCCACTTGATGATTTCGACCTTGGCTTCTGCTAAGTCAACTTTTGTGGCGAGCTGTGCTGCGTGCAGTGCGTAGCGCTTATCGATGGCAGCGTTCAACTCATCCGCAAAAGCCATCGCATCGGCATCATCAATGCCCAATTTACGAAAGATTCTAAAAACTACGGCATCAATACTCATCTCGCACCCCTAATCTGGAGTTTTGAAGCCTGACACTCAAAAAAATTGCTTCGCGAAGTTTGCTACTGCCATGGCGATCAGGATGCCCATCATCCATGACAGCTTATCGATTTTGGCATCCAGACGTGCCTCCAGCGTTTCCATTTTTGCATCGAAATGTTCACGCGTAACCAACGCTGCTTGCGCATCGGCCATGACTCGTACAACAGCCTCAGCCTGCCTCTCATCAAAGCCCGCCTCGCGCAGCTTGCGCGTGAAATCCAATGTGTCGAAAGTAACAGTACTCATGCCTTCAATATATCACGCTTAGCTCAGTCAGAAAACCTATTTCGCACAATGGGGGGTTATGTAAAACAAAATGGGGGTCCCTTAGTTTGCCCTGGGATGTCTGCCAAATTAATTGGAGTCTGACCCCAATTAATTCGATTAATTTTGACCCTAATTAACCCCATTAACCCAGCAGTTTGACCACGGCGGCAACTGCTGCAATGCCGGCGAACAACACGCCTAAGGACCAACGCTGCATTTCCATCATTTGTTTGGAAAGCTCTCTGATAATTTCAGACTTGGCTGATTCAAGATCACCCCTGGTTACCAGCTGCCTGGCGTGCAACTCGTAACGCTTATCGATGGCAGAGTTCAACTCATCCGCAAAAGCCGTCGCATCGGCATCATCAATACCCAATTTACGAAAGGTTCTAAAAACTACGGCATCAATACTCATCTCGCACCCCTAATCTGGAGATTTCAAGTCTAACACTCCTGCATCGGCAAGAGCAACATAGCAAGTGTCGTTCCGATACGCAAATTAATTGCGCTCTATTTAGGCATCCCAAAATGAACCAGAATGGCCTCCTCGATGGCCCGCATGTCGGCCTTGGACAAGCTGCAAAGCTGACTTTTCAGACGGGCTTTGTCTGCCGCCATGATTTGATCGGCCATGGCCTTACCCGGCTTCCCATCGACTGTCACCAACGCTTCGCCCGGATAAGGACCTGTCGTGCTGCTGGTAAGAGGCATCACGACAACCCGCGCCAGATTGCGGTTGGCGGCATCATTGCTGATAATGACCGCAGGGCGGGTCTTGCGAATCTCGCTCCCGACGGCGGGGTCGAACTCCACCCACCAAACTTCACCGCGCTTCATCGGCCACATCTCCGGCCAGTGCGTTACACCACTCTAGCGCTTCGGCTTCACGCACCCGGTCGGCAGCCATAGCGTGGTAGCCCTCATCGAGCGTCGTATCCAGTACATGCGGGCGTAGCAAGTCCGAAATAAACTGGCTCATGCGCCGTTTGCCCACCGTCCGGTAAAGCCCTTCATACACAGCCTCATCCAGCGAGATGGTCATTTTCTTGTGCATCACAATCTCCTTTAAACTTCTTACGTATTACGACTTTATCACAAACATCCCAGCAGCCTCCACCCGATATCAGGTAGAAGCAGCACATCGGCAGCGTGAATTAATTGGAGTCTGACCCCAATTAATTTCAGAAATTTTAATGGTAAAGTAGTGTATTCGTATTTTAGTGCTAACGTATTATTCTAAATACCATGACTACCTTAACTCCACATCCCATCAGCGTCAAAATGGTTGGTTCCAACGGTCAGATTTCCCTGGGCAAGCAGTTCGCCGGACGGCAAGTCCTTGTGGAAGAACAAGCGCCTGGTGTCTGGCTGGTGCGTACCGCGACTGTGGTGCCCGACAATGAGCGCTGGCTTCAAACCACCACAGCGGCAGCAGACTTGGACAAAGCATTGCGCTGGGCGGTCAAAAACCCGTCCAGCGATACAGAATTGGACAACACCCTATCCCGCTTGTCTCATGGCAAGCAGTAGTCAAGACGCTCTGGTCCGGCTGGACCTGAACAACCCGGTATTTCAGGACAACCTGCTAGGTCTGCAAAAGCCCGAGCGCCATGCTGCGCTGGAGACCCTGAACAAAATCCGTCAATTGACGTGGAACCAGCTGTACCGTGATGCTGGGCTGAAGTGGGAAAAAATCAGCAGCGTCAAGCCGCCCGCAGGTATCGATGCTATTTACTCACTGCGCATGACTCAATCGCGACGTGCTACCGCTTACCGTGACGGCGATTTCATCCGGCTCCTGACGGTGGCACCTGACCACGACAGCACCTACGGGCGTAAGTAATTCATATCAAAATTAATTGGAGTCTGACCACAATTACCTGATACCGAAGTAAAGCGCGCGGAAGATGCTCCATCAACGTTGTGGTGGCCATAGCCGGGCTGTATGAATCAGGGTCAGTATCCACAATGCTTCCCCTTCAATTTCGTACACCAGACGATAACTTTCGTGGGGAATCAATTCGCGGGTGCCTGAAATTTTTCCTGGCTTGCCGAGTTTTGGATGATCGCTGAGACGTGCCGCCGCATCGCTGAAAAGCTCGTCAATTCTTGCTGCTGCACGGGGGTTGTTGCTGGCGATGGGGTTATTGGGGTCAGACACCAATTTCGCAGCGGTACGAAGCACCGCACCCGGAGGGCGAGCCACAGGCTCGGCGAATTTGGGCTCTGACCCCAAAAACCCCGATCGAGCTGCGCCTCTAGCGACCAAATGACCCTCATGCCAGATTTGACACACGAGAGCGCCGTGCCGCAAATTCGACTTCGACTTCGCTATTGGCACGACCTGCGCCAGAGCGTAATGAGGCGCGGGCGGTTTCGACTTTTTCTCTCAGGAAGTCGTCATATTTTCGAGCCTCGCGCTGGCGCTGTACAAAATCACGCATCAACTCGCGCAAGATTTGTGAGGCCGGCCGATGGGCAACCTCCGCCTCGGTCATGAAATCAGCGCGTAACTCAGGCTCCAGCTTCATGGTGAAAACCGCCTCTTTTGACATGGCATCACTCCTTTTTTGTATAAATTAAGTATACACAAAATCAGTACCTTTGAGGTCTGCTTTTCGGAGCGCCCAACAAAAAACCCACCGCGTCGCCACGGTGGGTTTTTTAGTTTCTAAATCCTTAACTGTCTTACGACAGCGTTAGATTAGAACGAGTGGCGAGCGCCAATCCAGTAAGACTGATTGGTATCGCCCCTTACTTTGTACGTGTTGGCTTCCACAACAGTGCGTTTGCTCAGAGCATACTCAACACCGAAAGAGGTCTTATCCAGATTGGTAGCCATCTTGCTGTTCATTTGACCAGCCTTCAACAAAACAGCGCCCATTGGAGCTGTCACGCTGAGCGACACGCCATCAGCTGTTTTGACACCAGCCAACTTGTCATTGGCCGAGATCAACATGATTTTGGCAACGCCCAGATCATAAGAACCACCGACTGCTGTGTACTTTTTGCCAGTGCTTATTTTTTCGCTGACCACGGTAGCTGCGAATGGGCCTTGAGCGTAAGTCACCAGGAACTGGCTAGAGTCGCTAGCACCAAGGGTGTTGGCTTTTAGAGCGCCGCCCAAAGAAACCTTCAAACCAGGAGCAAAAGTAGGAGCTGTGTAGCGCCACTGGCCGTCTTCTGTAGCACCACCCGTGCTAGACACGTTCAGGTGCGCACCGTTGGAGCCGAATGGGTTGTAGCCCCACATTTGATCGAAACCAATGCGACCAATTTGCATTTGACCGAAAGCGCCGCTCACACCAACGTTAGCGAGGTGGAACAAGGCGTCAGTAGTCCCTGTTGTGTTGGTGTTGTCGCCATTGGCAATGCGGTAACGCAGTTGCGCGTGGCCGTTGAACTTCAAGCCGCCGCCCAAGTCTTCCACGACGCGGAAGTTCACGTTGTTTCCGGAAGATTGGTCATCACTGATGGAGTTTACGCCAGTGGCGTTAGAGTGAAAACCAGCACGGAAAGCACCGTTGATGGTGACAGAAGATTGAGCGAAAGCGGTGCCAGCGGTAGCCAGAACTGCCAAAGCAATGAGGGTTATGCAACATGTCTAAGTTGCATGAAGGTGTCGAGAGTGTGCGCTGGGCTTGCCACACACACACCACAACTTTTTTGCACTGAGTTGCACAGAATGCGGTCTGCAACTAATCCCCAACTAAATCGATGTTTGCGTGTCAGTTTTACGCAATGGCACGAGTGGCAAGTGCAAGCAATGACAACGGCTACAAC
>Ga0105054_10007358_pt1 | contig 14994 bp, 7 predicted proteins | sample BON02_FD_78091 | JGI IMG/M metagenome (GOLD analysis project Ga0105054, IMG submission 78091) | Freshwater microbial communities from Lake Bonney liftoff mats and glacier meltwater in Antarctica - BON-02 (megahit assembly) | ecosystem: Environmental > Aquatic > Freshwater > Ice > Glacier...
CCTCCCCCCGCCGCCGCCCCCCCTCCCCCCGCCCAGCGCCGCCGCCCCCAGCCCCCCCCGGCCATGCCCCACCAAATGAGCAAGTTCGAGGAGGACGCCAACGCCGCCGCCACCGAGGCCGCCGCCGCCGCCGCCGCCCGCTCGCGCGACGCCGGCAGCGGCCGCCTGTCGCCGGCGGCCCCCTCTCGGCGGCCGGTAGGGGGCAAGCGCGCGCGTCCGTCTTCTGCTGGCGGTTTGCTTGCGTCCGCATCCGAGGACGGGGACGGCGACGGCGTCGGCGATGATGACGAGGCGGCGGCCGGCCCCTGGTCGTCCTCGGCCGCCGCCGCCGCTGCCGCCGCCGCCGCCGCCGCCGCTGCCGCTGGGCGCCGCCCCCGACGCACCGCCGCCCTCGTCGCGCGCCTCAACCTCGAGCACTGCGCCGTGCAGATGGAGTGGGGCGACCGCGGCGGGGGCCTGTCCAAGCGCCAGATCGCCGCCATGGAGGCGGCCGAGCTCGAGGCGGCGCGGCGCGCCTCGCTCGCGGACGAGGAAGAGCGGGCGGCGGCCGCGCGCCGCGGCGGGGCTGGCGGCGGCGGCGGCGGCGGCGGTGGTTCCGGCGCCGGTGCCGCTGCGACCGTCACGACCGAGCGCACGCTCACCGAGACCGGCGAGGAGGTGGACGAGGGGGAGGAGAACGACGAAGTCGAGATTATCGAGTAGGAGGCGAGAGACGCCTCGGTTTGTTTTCATTCGTCCTTTGGGTTGCGCCACCAGAGGGGCGCGGCGGCGCGTTAAACAATGCGAGGGGAAGGGGTAGCGGTGGTGTGTTTTGGTAGCTCGTGCGCGGCCGAGCAGTAATGTCGTGTGTAGGAAAGTGGCTGAGCACCAACAGGGGTACGGATCTTTGTGTGAAAAAAACAGAGAAACAAAAAGCCTGCAGTCGTCGTCGTCGTCGTTTCTCTCTCTCTCTCTCGCCCGCCCGCTCAGACAAGAGAATAAAAAAAGAAACCTGGGTGCTCCCCCCCCTCCCTCAGTCGTTGTACTCCACCACGCCCTCCTCCGACAGCGCGAACGACGCCTCCCCCTCCCCCACGCTCGCGTGCTGCACCACCTTTGCCAGCCGCTGCTCGCCCTTGCCCTTGCGCAGGTAGACGCGCGCGGTGGACGCGTGCGCCAGCACGTGCCCGCCGATGGGCTTGCGCGGGTCGGTGACGACTGGATTTGTTTGGGGGATTGGTGGTTTGGTTCAGTGTGGTCCTTGTTCGCTTGTGTTTGGATTGTGTACCACGTGAGGGGTTTGATTTGCGAATAAGGCAGGAACAAGCGCGGCGGCGCGTTTTTCTGTCGTCGCGGATGAAAAAAAAGTTTTAAAAAACATACGCAAATAAAAAACTCACACGTCATCCCGCCCTCGGGCGTCGACATCACCTGGTTGGTCATCACCACCGCCACGCCGTACGTCTCCGACAGGCGCTTGAGCGCGGCCAGGAACTGCCCCAGCTTCTGCTGGCGCTCGGCCAGCTCCCCGCGGCCGACAAAGTCGGTGCGGAAGAGGGCGCTTTTTTGGTGTTTTGTTTTTGTTTTTGCGTTTTGTTTTGTTTTGTTGATTTTGGATTAGTGATCGTCGACGGATTGGCGGGCCGCGTTCATGGATTGGTCGGCGGGTGCCGTTTTCGGGGGCGAGGGCGGGCAGCGAGCCGGGGAGGGGCGAACAAAGGCGGGGGAGGGGGAGCGGGGCGCCGTCTCGAGAGAAAGAAACAACGAGGGGCGGACACAGGCGGCGGCGGCGGCGGCGGCGGCGGCGGCGGCGGCCTTTTTCTCTCTCTCTCTCGTTTTTTTTCATCCTCCTCTTCACTCACCAGACCGAGTCGACGATCAGGAGGCGGAACGGCTCCTCGACCATCTTGGCCGCGAGGCTCACGAGGAGGTCGGACTGGTGCTCGTGCGAGAAGGCGCGCGCGACGACGATCTGTTTTTGTCTTGTTTTGTTTGTTGGGGTTTGTTTGTTGGGGGGGCGCGGGGAGCGTTGAGGGCGGGCAGGGGGAAGAAGAAAAAAAAGCGCCGAACATACGCGAAACATCATAAACACGACCCGAAACCAAGACGACCCACGTTGTCCAGCACCGCGCCCGGGTCCATGCCGTACCGCCGCGCGATCGCCGCCACGCGCTCGGGCCGGAACGCGCCCTCGGTGTCGATGTAGGCCGCCTTGCCCGCGCCGCCGCCGTCCGGGACGGGGAGCTTTTTGACGTGTCGTGTTTTTTTGTTTTTTGTTTTGAAGGGCGTGTTTTTTTGTTTGTTTGTTTGAAGGGCGTGTTTTTTCGAGTTTGTTTTTTCGAGGGGTTGACTCGTTTGAGGTGGGAATTGGACGTGAGTGCACGCTTGTGTTTTACGAGTTTGGTGGGTGTTTGTCTGGCAGGCACTGGGCGGGCGGAAGAGCGACGAAAGAACGGGGGGGCGCCGCCGCCAAACCCCGTCTTTCTCGCGCTCGCTCGCTCGCTCTTTTGGCCGCAACAAAACACCCGCGCCCTTTTCTCACCTGGCACGTCACGCAGAGCGTCTGGCACAGCTGCGTCTTGCCCGTCCGGAACTCCCCGTACAGCTCGGTGAGGCTGCGCGTCTCGAACCCGCCGCCCAGGAGCGCGTCGAGCGCCGCGCTGCCGCTCGTGATTTTCAGGACGCCGCGCTGCCGCGCCTCGAGCGCCGCGCTGCCCGTCTGCCAGCAGCCCACGGGGGCGAGCTAACAGGCGGTTGGTTGGTTGGCGTTTTTTGTAATCGTGTTGTGCGGCGGGGCTTGGTGGTTGAGAGGTTGTGGTGGGTTGTGCTTGTTGGTGAGTTTGCCGTGGTGGGTTTTTCGGTTTGTGGAGGGCGGGAGAAACACGCGAAAAGGGACTGCGCAAAACAGCGCTCTCGACGGGAAAAAAACAAACGACGCTCTCTCTCTCCTCGCGCCCTCACCTTGCGCGCCTCGGCCTGGATCTTCTCCGTCTTGGCCTCCGACAGCCCCTTCACGTCGGCGAGCTTCTTGCGCGTGGCCATGAGCACCGACTGGACCGTGTGGTAGCCGGCCTCCTTGCAGCGCTTGATGTCGACTTGTCATTTTCGATCGTTTTTTTTTCTCCGTGGAGCGTTTGTTTTCGGGGGTGGTGGGTTTGGCATGTTTTCGGTTTTTTTTGTGGGTATTCTCGGAGGTTTTTTTGTGAGTCTTGGGGGTGAGAGAAGACGGCCGTAGTGGGTTCCAGTCGACGAGAGTCGGGCGTCGTGAGCAATGGCATGCGACGTGACGACGAAAAAGGGAAAAAATAACGCAAGGGCGCTCTCAAAACGCCGCTTCAAAAAACGCGCCGACCCGCTAAAAAAGAAAACTCACGCGCGGCGATGCCGACCTCCTGCAGGCGCTCGATGGGCTCAAAGTCCTCGACGACGTCCTCTTCTTCGGCGGCCGCGACGGCCTCCTCGGCCGGGGCATCGCTGTCGTTTGTTCTCGTTGGTGGGTTTTGGTGGGTTTTTTGGTGGGTTTTTTTGGCGGCGGCGGCGGCGTGAGCAAACGACAGATGGAGAAACAGTGATGAGCCTCTTCCTCTCACTTTCCAGCCCCCTCGAATAACTCACTTTTCCAGCGCGACCTGAGCCTCGAGAGCGGCCATGTCGGCGATGGTCGTGGAAGATCGAGGGAGGGCAGCGGCGCGGGAGGCGCGGGCAGAGCGAAGGAGAGAGAGAGAGAGAGAGCAAAACACTTTTGTGGCAGCTGTCGTTGGTTTGCTTTTTTTGCTGCTCTTTCAATTGTTTTGCAGATTTGCTTGGAATGTTACGTGAGTGTGTGTGTTTGTGTGATTGGGGTGGAGCGCGCGCGCCACAAGCCTTTGTTGCTCGTGTGTGTGTGCTCCTTCTTTTCGTGGCACGGCGATGCGATTTGTTCGGTGAGAAGAGCGCCCGCCGTCGGACAGCGGAAAAAAAAGAAAATCGGCGGAAGCACGGGCGTGCGCGCTTCCTCTGCCTCTCTCTCTCTGCGCGCACACCGCCCTCCCTCCCCCTGCTAACCCGTCCTACCGCAGCTCCGCGACGTCCGACAGGAAGCACGCGTACGCCTCCTCGGCCGACGAGGCCACCCCCAATCCCGCCGCGCCTCCTCCCTCCTCCGCGTATGGCCCCAGCAGCAAATACGCTCTGAGGGCGGCAAAAGCGTCGCCTTGGCCGCGCCGCACCTCCCCGCCCGCCCAGGACACCGCCGACTCGATCGAGGCGCGCTGCTCGGGCGTGCCGAAGGCGTTGGCGTCGAAGAGAGCGCGCAACTCGTCGAGGCGGGACGCGCGGGCGGGGTCAGAGGCGAGCGGCGGCGGCAAATGCGGCGGCGGCGGCTGCTGCGGCGGCAGCAGGGCGGCCTGGGGCGGGAGCAGCGGGGAGGGCGCGCCTCCGGCGCCGGCCGCCGCGCCAGCGGGCGCGCCCCCGGCCGCCGCGGCCGCCGCAGGCCAGGGCGTCGCGCCCGGGAGCAGCTGACCGTGGTGCGCGGCGACCTGCTGCAGCACGCTGGCGTCCGCGGGCAGGGCCGCGACGGCCGCCGCCGCCGCCGCCCCGGGGGCCGCGAAGGCGCCAAACGCAAACAGGCTGCCGGCGGCGGCGTGAGGGCGGGCGGCGGCGGCGACAGGCGTGGCGGCCGCGGCCGGGACGGCGGCGGCGCCGGCAGGGGGGGCGACGACGGCGTCGAGCGCCTCCCACACGCCGCCGCCGCCGCCGCCGCCGCCGCCGCCGCCGCTGCCGCCGCCCGCGCCGGCCATTAGGGGCGCGCCGCCGCCCACCGCGGCGTCCGCCGCCGCCCCGCCCTCGTCCTCCCCCTCCCGCCGCTCAGCCTTGCTGCGCTTGGCGCCCGACTTTTTGACGCCGCTGCCCTTGGGGCGCCCGCGCCCGCGCTTCTTGGGCGCGGCGTCGTCTTGACCCCCCTCCACCTTGGCCTGGCCGCCACCGCCGCCGCCGCCCCCCGCCGCGGCCGCGCCCTGCGCTCCTCCCGCCTCCCCCTCCTCCCTTGCCTGCTGCTGGCCGCCGGCACCGCCCGCGCCGCCATCGCCAGCCCCATGCCCAGAAGGAACAGCGGCAGCAGCGGCAGCAGCGGCGGCGGCGGCGGCCGCCGGCCCCGCCGTGCGTGCCGCCGCCGCCGCCCTGTCGGCCGCCGTTGCCGCCTTGGGCCGCCGCCGCCCCTTGTCCCCCTCGCTCAGGCCCTCCCACCGCAGCCGCGCCGCCGTCGCCACGTGGTCGCACCGGTACATCCGCTGCCCCGCGGTCGCGCGTCCCTGGCCCTGCCCCTGCCCCGCCGCCTGCCCCTGCCCCTGCCCCTGCCCCTGCCCCTGCCGCCGGCGCGCGGGACCGCGCCGCGCCTCGCTCGGCAGGGGGGCAAGCCACCCGTCTGTCAGGGCGTAGTCCCTCTTTGCCGCGCCCGCGCTGACGCGGTCCCGCTGCCGCGCGCGCACGAGGCGCCAGGTCTCAGGCGGGATCGGCGAGCCGGCGGGCGGGGCGTCGCCGGCGCGCGGGCGGAGGGGCTTGCGGCCGGCGGCGGCGGCGGCAGCGGCGGCAGGCGGCGGCGGCGCGCCGCCGCCACTGCCCCAGTCGATGCCGCCTCCGCCCTCCTCGTCGCCGCCCTCGTCCTCGTCGTCGTCGTCGTCGTCTTCCTGCTCCTTGGCCCCGCCGCCGCTGTCGCCCTCGAAGCGCATCATCGGCCCCAGCAGGGCGCGCAGGCGCCGCGACGCCAGCACCAGGCACGCGACCTCGCGCGCTGCGTGCGACTCGTATTGCCAGCGGGCGGGGTTCGGCGCCCCGTCGGAAAAGGCAATCTCAAAGATCCGGCGGAGCGGTCTGTCGGGCAGGTCGAGCAGGCGCGTGCCTGGGCTGCCCTCGGCGCGGGGCAGGGCGGCGGGGAGGCTCTGCGCCCACCAGGTCTCGGGGATCAAGGCCTCGAGGAAGTCGCGGCGGGCCTGGTCGAAAGAGGGGGGGTCGGCGGCGTCGGCTCGCTGCTGCTGCCGCTGCTGCTGTGCGGCGGGCGCCTTGGGCTTGCGCGCCGTCGGCTTGCTCTTGGCGGCGGCGGGGGGTGCGGCGCCCGACTGCTCCATGTCGACGTCATGGTGCTGGCGCGGGTGTTGCAGCTGCTGCGGCTGCTGGTGCTGCTGGTGCTGCTGCTGCTGGTGCTGCTGGTGCTGCTGGTGCTGCTGCTGCTGCTGCTGCAGGTGGAAAATGGGCGCCATCGGCGCCCCGCCGCCCGCCGCCGCCGGCCACGCCGGCGCCTGTGCCGGTAAGAGGGGCTCTCCGAACAGCGGCGGCGCCCCCGGCGCCGCTCCCTCCCCGCCGGGTGGCAAAACGGGCGGCGCGTACGGCAGGGTCCCCGGCGGCGGGAAGAAGTGGGGCGCGGCCGCCGCCATCGCCGCCCTCATGGCCGCCGCCATGTCCCCGCCGCCGCCCGCGCTGCCGCCCGCGCCGGGGCCGCCAGCGCCCGCGTCGCCGCTGCCGCCGCCGCCGCCGCCGCCAGAGGCCGAGGCCAGCAAAGCCTGCATCATGGCGGGGGTGTAGTATGTGGGCACGGGCGGGGCGAGGCCGTGGTGGAGGTGCGGCGCGGCGAACATCATGTGCTGGGACGGGGGCGGCGCTTGCTGCTGCTGCTGCCGCTGGTGCTGGTGCGGCGGCGGTGCGTGTTGCGGCGGCGGTGCCTGCTGCTGCTGCTGCTGCTGCTGCTGCTGCTGCTGCTGCTGCTGCTGCTGCTGCTGTTGCGCTGCGGGCTTGCGGCCGCGGCGCTTCTTGGGCGCCTCCTCCGGCTCGGCGTGCTCGAGGTCGAGCTCGGCGTCGCGGACCGCCTGCGAGGGCTTGCGCTCGCGCCGGGGGCGGCCCTCGTCCATCTTGTTTGTTTTGCACAAAAGCGAGAGGGAGAGAGAGCACGACGGCGAGCGCGCGCCTCGCTCCTCTTTTTTTCGTCGGCGGCGGCGACGACGCTCGCCGCTTCAACTCTGCCCTTGCGCTTGCGGCGACGCAAGGCGCGCCGCGAGTAATGCGCGCGCAAGGTGTGGGCTCGATCGGTCGTTTCTGGGATGTGAATTGAGGTGGATGAGAGAGAATGGGCGCGCGTGGGCAAAAACAAAAGACCCTTCCGCTCTCGCTTTTTTTTCTCGGTTCTTGTGTCTTGTATCGACTCTCGCACGCAAATGCTTTGACGGGTGCGAGAGCGAGCGCGTTGATGTAGCGCGGGTGTAAGACGTGAATGTGTGTGTGTCTAGTGAGATGATGCGGCTCGTCTTCTAGGAGAAAGAGAGAGAGCCGAGAATGGCCGCCCGATGTGGCGGCAAAAGCGGCGCCCCCGCCGCTCGCCGCTCGCCGCTCGCCGTCTCTTTTGTTTGCACGTCACGAGAGATCCGAATCCTAGTCCTTTTTGCTGCTCGCGTCCGCCCGCTCCCGCTGCTGCTGCTGCTGCTGGTGCTGGTGCTGCTGCTGCTGCTTATGCTGCCGCTTGCCTGCGCTCCCTTCCGCCGTCGCCATCCCCACCGCCACTGCCCCTGCCGCCGCCGCCGCAACCGGTCGCCGCCGCCTCCCGCCCGAAACAAGCGCCAGCAGCGGCGCCAGCAGGCACCACACCAAGGCTGCGCCGGCCGCGCCCATCAGCGCCCACGCCGCCGCCTCGAGCACCTCGGGCCGCTCCTCCGCCAAGCTCGCGAGCCGCTCGTGCCGCGAGAACACGTGTTGGCGCAAGAGCGCGACCAGCGCCGCCCGCCGCGCCTCGAACTCGCCCGGCGCCCGCTCCCACGCCTGCCCCACCGCCTCGGCCGCGGCCGCCAGCAGCGCGCGCGCCTTTTGCGGCGCGGCGGCGCCGTCGAGAGCCGCCGAGACCGCCTCGCGTGCGCGGAACAGGTGCGCAGTTAGGCTCTCCCTCGCCGAGAGCAGGGAGGCGGCGTCCAAGCCAAAAGACGACAGGGACGCCGCCGAGAGCGCCTCGTGCGCGCGCGACACGCGCTCAGACATGCCCTCCCACGTCGGCCAGGAGGCGGCGGCGTCGAAGCCAAACGACGACAGGGACGGAGCCGAGAAGGACGGCAGCGAGGCCAGCGACGCGCGCGCGCGCTCGAGAGAGAAGGTCCCGGCGGCGGGAAGCGTCAGCAAGAACGAGTCGGGCCTCAGCCGCGCCCGCACGTGCGCCGCCGCGGCCGACAGGGCGTCGCCGGCCGCCGCGCGCGCTGGCGCGAGCGCCGCCGCCGCCCGGACGAACTTCCTCGACAGGGCCTCGCGCGCCGCGGGCGGGAGCTCGACGCTCCGGGTCGCGCGCCGCGCCGCCTCGGCCGCCCGCGCCGCGACCCGCTGCGCCCAGGGCGGCAGCCAGGCCTCGTCGGCGGCCGCGAGCTCGCGCCCGCAGCTGGCGGCGGCCGAGCGTGCCGCCTCGCGCTCGCGCGCCTCGCGCCCGGCCGCCGCCAGCGCGTCGCGCGCCTCGTCAGCGGCGCGCGCGGCCTCCCGGCGCGCCTGGAGCACGAGCCCTTCCGCCTCGCGCCGCGCGGCGTCGGCGCTCTGCTCGGACGCCAGGCGCGCCGAGGCCGCGACCGCCTCGGCCTCCGCCCGCGCGGCGGCGACGGCCGCGGCCGCCGCTTCCTCGGCGGCCGCGACGGCGGCCGCCGCCTCTTCCCTCGCGGCCGCGGCGGCGGCCGCCGCCGCCTCCAGCGCCGCGCGGGCATCGAACTCTGCCCGCGCCCGCGCCTCGGCCGCCGCCAGGTCGGCGGCCGCGGCCGCGCGCGACCCGCCCTCGCGCGCCTCCCGGAGCGCCGCCAGCGCCTCGCGCGCCTCGTTCTCGAGCTCCCGCAGCTCGACCCGCGCGGCCTCGAGCTCGCGCCGTGCCTCGCTTAGCTCTTCCTCCTTGGCCTCGACCGCGGCCCCGTGCGCGCGCTCGCGCTCGGACAGGGCGGCCGCCAGCTCGCGCTCCTTCTCGGCGACGGCCGCGCCGGCGCCCGCCTCGGTCCGCTCGCGCGCCGCCATGGCCGCCGCCAGCTCGGCCTCCTTGGCCGACAGCCGCTCGCGCGCGCGCGCCTCGGCCGCCTCGCGTGCTTGCCGCTCGGCCGCCGCGCGCCCGCGCTCGGCCGCCTCGAGGGCCTCGCGCACCGCGCGCCGCTGGCGCTCGCGCGCGCGCTCTTCCGCGGCCTCGAGCGCCCGCTTGTGCGCCTTTTCGAGGGCCACCTGCTGCTGCCTGTGCTTGGCGGCGGCGGCCGCGAGCGCGTCGGCCTGCTGCTGCTGCCGCTTCTTCTGGGCCGACGCGTTGGCGGCGGCGGAGGAGGAGGGGGAGGACGACGAGCCAAATAGGCCGCGGAAGAGGCCGTCGCCCCCGTCGCCCTCGTCTCCGTCGTCGTCGTCGCCGTCCTCCCGCTTGGCGGCCGCGAGCGCGGCGTTGAGCAGGCTCGCGCCGCTGCCGCTCGCCGGCGGCGCGGCGGCAGACGCCGCCGGCGCAAACGACGCCTTGTCTGCCACCATCATACTCTCTAGGCGGTCCAGGCGCGCGGCCAGGCGGGCCTCGAGGGCCGACGACACTGCGGCGGCCGTGGCGGCCGCGGCGTGCGCGGCCGCGGCCGCGGTGGCGTCGGCGCCGTGGTCGCTGAAGCTCCAGCCGCTGCTGCTGCTCCGGCTCCGCAGGGCCGGGCGGTTGCGTCCGCCAGACATGTCGTCGTCCTCCTCCTCCTCGCCGCCGCCGTCGTTGCGTTGGGGCGTCTCGCCGCCGGCGCCCTTGGCCTGTTTTTTTTTGAGTTTGGATTTCGGTTTTCGGTCAGGTCGTCGCGCAGCGGCGCTATTCACACACGGCGATCGCCCTCTCTGTCGGCTGGCTCATGCCCTCACCTGTACGCGCGCCGCGGATGCTGCCGACGCGAGCAGCGCCAGCACGAGGAGCGTCCTCATCGTCTTTCGTTTCTTGTTCCGCGCGCCCCCGGCCCTCTTGCGTGACAGCTCGGGTTGATTCGCATGTGCGCGCACGACTGGTCGAGGGTCGACGCGGGAGGTTGGGTGTGAGGGGAGGCGGGGTGGAAGTTGTCGTCGGAGTCCGACGGTCGGACATATGGTCGCCGCCAGCATCTGTCGGCGGCCCGCGCGATGATCGGCGGCGGCCAAAACGGACGAGGAGAAGCGCGCTGACCCAACAACGCCATCAACCCTCGCGCCTCGCGACGCACGCACGCCTCTGGAATCTACAAGCAATCCTCGCGACGCGCACGCCGCCTTCTGAAGACCTTTCACGAATAACACAATCGACGCACGAAGAAGACAAGGTTGCCGATCCCTGAGGTGGTTTGAGGGGAAGCCCCCCTCTCCCCTCTCCCCGCCTGCCCCACGCATGAAAACACGCTGATTCAATCGGCGTCGAAGCCCAAGCCATGGCCGCGGCAGCGGGCAGCGCCCTCTCCCTGGCCGCCGCCGCGAGCAAAGGCCCCGCTGCCGAGACGGCGCCCCTCGACCGCTCGGCGCCGCGCCGCAACGCCGCCGCCGCCGCGGCCGCCCGCCGCCACGTCACCGCGGCCGCCGCCCGCCCCTCGCCGCTTTTGGCGCTGGCGCTGCTGCTGACGGCCGCGGGCGCGCTGGGGGCGGGGGCCGCGGCGGCGGGGCCGGCGGCGGCGGCGTCCTCCGCCGCGGGACCGATCGCGCCCGCCCGCATCATTAAAAACGACGAAAACCGCAGCGGCGTCGCCCCCGTCTCCGCCGTGCGCACGACGGCCGCCGACGCCACCGGCGCAGACGACGCCAACGCCGAAGAACAAGAAGAACAAGAACAAGACGGCTTTGCGTGCGTCATCCCGCTGGCCGTCGACCCGTCGGCCAGCCCCATCAGCCTGGGCGGGCGCGTGACCAAGCCGATCCGCGCGACCATCCGCGCGCGCCAACCGGCGGCCGTCGGCGGCATCGCCTGGGTGGCGCTGCGCCTGCCGCCGCCGCCGCCGCCGCCGCCGCCGCCGCCCGCGCCCCCTCTCGCCGCCGACGGCCGCGCGAGCGCAGACCCCCCGCCCCCGCCCCCGCCTCCCCCCCCCTCTTGCCCGACCGCCGACCAGCTCCCCGCCGTCCTCGCCGCCTCCGGCGCCGCCCTCGTGCCACCCCCCACGCCCGGCGCCGACGGCATCGACACCTCGCTGCCGGTGCTCGCAGACGTAGTGCTCTGGGGCGTCGGAACCGTCGCCAGCGTGGCGCTCGACGACTTCGGCGGCCGCGTCACGTCGACCCCAGGGCCCGTCGCAGGCGGCCTGCCGTTCGCGTTCGAGGCGGTCGCGACGCGCGGGGTGGCGCGCGTGGCGTCGCGGGTGCTGGGGGACTCGGAGCTGGACTTGGCCGGCCAGGCGTTCAGCGGCACGGGCTGCGTGCTGGAGCTGGAGGCATCGGGGGCGGAGACGGGGGCGGCGGCGGGCGGGGGAGGGCCCTCCTCGGCGACGACGGAGAAGAAGAATCCGACGCGGAAGGAGAAGGAGAATCCGACGCGGAAGAGCGACGACGGCGGCCCGCCCCCCTCCCCTCCCGCGCCGCCGCCGCCGCCGCCTCCGCCGCCCGAGCTGGTCGTGCGGTGCGACGCGCTCGAGATGCAGGCCGACGTGGACACGGGCCTCGTCGGCGCGCACCTGGACATCACGGGCGCGCTGCTGGCGCGTGGAGGAGGGGGCGGGGGTGGCGGCGGCGCCCCAGCGCCGCCGTCCCGGCGCCCGCCCGCCGCCGCCCTCGGCCTCGCCGGCGCCGTCGTGGTGCCCTGGCGCCAGGTCGCGCGCTACTTCCCGCCCGCGGCGGCGGCGGCAGCAGCGGCGGCGGCCTCCCCTGAGCGCGCGCCGGACGCCGCGGGCCTCCCCGTCCAGGCGCGGGACGAAGAACAACAACACCCGCAGCCGCAGCAACCCCCGCCTTGGCGCGCGCTGGACGCCGCGCTGGCCCCGCCGCCGCCGCCGCCGCCGCCGCCGCTTGCCGCCCCGTCCGCGCGGCGGCGGCGCCCGCACGCCCACGCCCGCGCCCGCGCCCACGAGCGCAAGAGGCGCCGCCGCGCCGAGATCCGGGCCCGGCACGTCGCCTTCGGCCGCGAGCTGCTAGCCGCCGCCCCCGCCCCCGCCGCCAATTAGACGGCCGAGCGCTGCGCGGCGGGATGGACGGGCGCCGGCTGCGTCGTGTGCCCGCCTGCGGCGCCCGATCCTGCCGCCTCGTCCCCCGCTTCCCCCGTCGCCGTCGTCGTGCGCCGCCTTCACCGGCGACCCCGCCTCGGTCTGCCAGCCGTCGTTCAAGTTCTCCCGGCGCGGCGCGGCCCACAAGGCCTACGCGTGCGAGCTCGAGGGCCCCCTGGCGGCCCCTGGCGGGAGGGGGCGTCAAAAAGGCGCTCTGCAGAGGGGGCGGCGGCGGCCGCCGCCCGCTCTCGCCCCCTCTTCCCGGCCGACGGCGCCGCTCCGCCGCCGTCGCCCGGCGCCTCGCCGTCCGCCGCGGCCGCCGCCTCGGCCCCGCTCGGCATGGGGCCCGGCGCCACCATCCCCCCGGTCGGCGAGCTCATCAACGCCTCCTCCCCCCGCGCCTCAAACAGAATCTCGCCGCCCGCCGGAAGCGACCCCCCTCGCGTCGGCGGCGGCGGCGCCGCGGCGGCCGCCCCCTCGTGGTGCACGCTTCGGGTCGACGCCCTCATCCCGCCGGCGATGGCCGCCGCCGAGCTGGCCGCCGCCGGCGTCCCCCTCACTCCCGCCTCCTCCTCCTCCTCTGCTCCCCCGCCCATGCTCGCCGTCCCCCTCACGTGCGCGGGCGTCGACTGCACCATCGCCGAGGGGTCGTCCGCCTTCTCCTGCGCCTACGCCGCCTGCTCCTGCCCCTCGCTAAACCCGCAGAGGAGCGCCGCCGCGGGCGCGGTGCCCGCCATGTTCGACTACTGCCCGGGCATCGCGCGCGGCGTGGTCTCTGGCATCCAGGGCCGCGCGCTGGCGCTCGAGTGCGACGGCGGGACCGGCAGGTGCACGCTTACGGGCACAAAGCCGCCCGCTCACCGCAAAGCGTCGGGCGGCCGCGTGCGCGTCGCCGGCCGGGGGCGAGGCGCTGGGGGTGTCGGCGGCGGCAGCGGGCGTCGGTGCCGGTGCCGGTGCTGGTGCTGCTGTCGCTCCTTCCGGCGGTGGCGGCGGCAACGGCGGCAGCACACAGACAGACCCTCTCGGGCGGCGGCGGGATTTGCGGCGGCTTTGGCGCCGGCCCCACGGGCGGACAGCAGACGGGGCCCGTCGCCCTGCCCCCTCCCGCGCTCGTGCCGGCCGTCTCGGCTGCGCCGCTCGGCCTGCTACTGCTGGCGGCGCTCGTCGGTTGCGCGCAGACGCTGGCGCTGCGGCCCTTTTTGCTCGCCCAGGGGGGGCGCCGCCGGGGGTTGCTCTTGCGGCCGCTGCTGCCGCCGGCGACAACAAAGATGACACGACGCGGCCGCCGGCGCCGCCGCCACCAGCTCCCCCGCGCGCCGACCTCTGGTCGACCGCCTGGGCGCCAAGACGAGCTGGGCGCGCGGGCTCTCCTCGCCCTCGGCCGACTCGGGCGGCGACGGCGGCGGCGGCGGCGGCGGCAAGCGCGGTTTCCTGTTTTCCTTGCTCGCCCCTCCGGAGCAGGAGGGATCGGGACCTGCCGCCGCCGCCGCCGCCGCCGCCGCCGCCGCCGCCGCCGCCGCCGCCGCCGCCGCCGCTGCCTCGAACCGCGAGGCCGCGAACGCCGCCCTCTCCGCTGCCGAGGCGGGCGGCTCCGGAGGCGGGGCGGGCGGCTCCAGCGGCGGGGGGGCCACGATCCCTGCAGTGCATGGCGGCGGCGAGCCCTGGGCCGTCGAAGCCACCGCCGCGTCTGCGTCTGCCGCCGCCGCCGCCGCCACCGCCGCCGCCGCCGCCGCCGCCGCCGCTCTCCTGGCGGCAGCAGCAGCAGCAGCGGCCGCCGCCGAGGCCCAGGCGCCGGCCCGCCTGCTGCCGGACGAGCGCGAGGCGCGCTTCGTCTTCGAGGACGTGTGCGTCTTTGTGCCCGCGCGCGGCGGCGGCGGCGGCAAGGCGCAGCAGCAGCAGCACGAGGAGGCCTTTTTTGCCTCGGCCCTCTGGCGCTCCGGCCCCCTGGCCGCCCTCCGCCAGCGCCGCGCCGCCGCCATCCCGACGCTTGCCCCGCCCGCGCCCGCGACCGCGACCGCCGCGGCCGGCGGCGGCAGGGCGGCGGCGGGCCCGGCGCAACCAACGCTCGCCCCCAGCGGCTTCCGCCCGCTCCTCTCCGGCCTCACGGGCGCCTGGCCTGCCGCGCGGGCGAGGTGCTCACCGTGCTCGGCCCCTCTAGCGCCGGCAAGACCACCGCGCTGGCCGCGCTGTCGTGCGGCGCCATGGAGGGGCTGGGCGCCGGCAGCCGCTCCTGCGGCCGCTTGAGCATGGGCGGCGAGCGCCGCACGGGCGCCTTGAGGCGCATGTCGGCGTTCGTGGCGCAGGACGACTGCCTGCTGCCGCACGTCACGGTGGAGGAGACGGTGCGGGTGGCCGCCGTGCTCCGGCTGCGCCTGCCGCCGTCGGCGGCGGCGGCGGCAGGGATCGTCTCCGCGGGCCGCGGCGGCGGCGCCGCCGCCCGCCGCGCCGCCGCGGCCGCCGACCTGCGCGCGCGGGTGCACACGGTGCTCGGCGAGCTGGGCCTGGCGCCCCTGGCCGGCGCGCTCGTCGGCGCGGGCGGCGGCGCGGCGGCCGGGGGGTCGGGCTCGGGCCCGCGCGGCCTGTCCGGCGGAGAGCGGCGGCGCGTGACGATCGCGTCGGCGCTGGTGACGCGGCCGCGCCTGGTCATCATGGACGAGCCGACGTCGGGGCTGGACTCGCACGCCGCGTGGTCGCTGATGGTGCTGCTCGACAAGGTGGCGCGCGGCGGCGAGGAGGGGGAGGAGGGGGGGAAGAAGCGCAGCGCCGCCGCCCCCGCCCCCGCCGAGCGCGCGGCCGCCTTGCCCGCCGCCGACGGCGCGCGGTATTCGCTCTCGCCACCGCCCCCTCCGCCGCCCGGCCGCGGCCGCGTCGTCATCGCCAGCCTGCACCA
>Ga0105054_10007362_pt1 | contig 14991 bp, 7 predicted proteins | sample BON02_FD_78091 | JGI IMG/M metagenome (GOLD analysis project Ga0105054, IMG submission 78091) | Freshwater microbial communities from Lake Bonney liftoff mats and glacier meltwater in Antarctica - BON-02 (megahit assembly) | ecosystem: Environmental > Aquatic > Freshwater > Ice > Glacier...
CCTCTTGCAGTAGTGTGGATATAAAGAATGGGTAATGAAGGTGGGGTTGGTGTGGTCTGGGTGGTACATGGATAAGATGTGGAATGGCGCTGGCCAAAGAGTGTTTAAAATGCAGTTCTTTGACGACTTCTGAGAAGGGAGAGCGGGACCAGGAGGTCGAGGTCAGAGTATGCGGGAACGAAAACGATTTGACGATATTTATTTCTAAATTTGCCAATCTTGACGTTTTCTGAGGCTTGTGTCGGGCCTCCCGGCGGCCTGCAAATAGTCGTTGTCGTGGGTCTTGTTTTGTCTGCTGCACCCGTTCTCTCTCTGTCTTTGACTGCTTGACTGACTGGCGAGTTCTGCTCTCCAACGGCCTGGCCGCTGCTCTGCTGTCCTGGCAGTGTCAGTCAATCTGTATGCTCTCAGAAAACCCTGTTATGATGCCCGAGGTACCCTGTTATGATGCCCGAGGTTTGTAAACTGCCAGAATTGCAAATTCTGAGTCACTATCTCCTTGACCCACAGATTCGCAACTTTTTGTGCATCTTGCCATGGAGACCAAAGGCCTAACTACTGCTAATGATAGCAGAGAAACACATCCCAGGGGCTCGCAGCTTTAGGTATCGTGAGTGACTTTAATAGTTGGGGAATGAGTCGAAAAGCATCGCGAGGCTGTGCACAGCCTCAGAATTGGGTTCTCGGTTGTGTCTACCCGATCTTGTATATAAAGGCACGGGGCATCGTTGTGGCAGCGCACATGCCTTGGCGAGTTACAGAGTCGAGCTGTAGGGCGTGCGGGCTAAAGACGAAAATTGTGGTTGAAACTGGTGACGGACAGGTAACGAGGCATTTATTCTTAGAGCCAGCAACAGGAATTTCCGACGAAATCGTGACACACACTCAGAAGTTACAATACTTGCGAGAAATCGAGCGAATGCGCGTTGAGCGCCACATGTCGTCGGGTTTGACTATGCGCGAAATCGAAGAGATGAAAATTTTCCACAGCACAGAAGCTCAAGACAGGTACCTCAAAAATGTACAGCAGAGCAAGACTCTGTCGCAGATGATACGAAATGAAGAACAGTACGCAGACCCCGTCAAAAATGAAGAGAGAATGCTGCGGAATGCCAAATTGTTTGGCAACAACGGTCCCCCGTAAACATGCAGTCTGCGAGAATTCAGCTACCTACGTTTGAAAGTGCTCGTGTCCCATACAGGCTGGTGTAGACGCATAGGGTGTCTTATCTTCAGGAATGCCAAATTGTTTGGCAGCAACGGTCCCCCGTAAACATGCAGTCTGCGAGAATTCAGCTACGTTTGAAAGTGCTTGTGTCCCATACAGGCTGGTGTAGACGCATAGGGTGCCTTATCTTCAGGAATGCCAAATTGTTTGGCAACAACGGTCCCCCGTAAACATGCAGTCTGCGAGAATTCAGCTACGTGTCTGTTCAGCCATTCTCACAGTTTCATAGTATGCAGAAGAGTCAACCCCCTGTACAAACCAACTGGCACAAATACGGCGAGCACAGTGTGTCACACCATGTGCATTTAAACGTGCCTTGGAGGCTTGTATGGTTTCAAAACGGCCTGGCATTGTCCCACAAGCCCCAGTGCCGTACAGAATCAATTTTTCCACTCTGTCAGGTGCACAGGATACGATTTCTTGTGCGATCATGCCACCCATCGAATGCCCAAGAAGATGGAAGCTGTGGACATCTGCTTTATCCAGTATCCCCAGGACATATCTAGCATAGCCACGAATTGTTTCTGGACTCGGTCTATGCAGGTGCGCATGCCGTAGTTTTTGCAGTGTCAGGCGCTTGCGAAGCACTGTGTGTTTTGAAGGTACCTGTGGTCTAATTATGCGCACGGCATATCGCCAGAACAATACACAGTGCAGTCGAGACCACGTGACAGCAGCGATTTTGTTTACTGGTTTCCAATAAAATATTCCCTCTAGAGGTAGGCATGCCTGTCCGGGGCATTTCAAACGGGTCCCCTTGTGTGCTCGGGTGTGTGTTTGGATACGGTCCGCGTAGTGCTTTTAGAGTGCGTCATAGGAGGAATTGTGGTGCGGATTTGGATACGTATATAAATGCATTCAGTACAATCGCTAAAAGGACGCATGCAGGCTCACCTGGTGCTACGCTCGACTAGAACGAAACGATTGATTTTTTTTTTGTGTCTTGTCAATAGTTTCGTCGCGCAGTGTCATTCATGTATCCATGCCACCGGACCTTGTCTGTGTAGAGCAGGCAACTACAGTTCGTGTTCAGCGGTCCAAAGTAAGACATTCCGCTTTACAGTGCGGCAGACGCGTGATGATTGGGAGTTGTATATACATCTAGCAGAAATGCGATTTTTCCAAGCATCAGGCGAAGGCCGCACTTTGCTCAACGTCTGTAGTTGCAGAGATCACGAATCATTCTCTTGCGCCACGCTGACAGACGACGACATTACGACAAGCCACGCAATGTGGAGCGGCATTCGTGATTATGGACCAAGAGCTATTGTATTGGAGTTATGTACTGTTGCTGTGGTAAGCGAATACGAGTGGGTAACCTCCGACGAAAACAACTATGGCGATCCAATCTCGTGGACATTGGAGACCCAAACACTGGACACGAATGCATGGGTACTACTGCACGACTTTAACAGTGATTTCACGGGAGGACTCGTGACGGAAGACCGGAGAAGCGTTATCGGTCCCTTCGACATCACACCTACAGCATCTGCGTGTACGGTACCGAATACCTGTTCGGTCTGTCCACATAGGTCGGATTCTTGGGCGGGCAGTACTGGTATAACGCAGTGCGTGTGTGGAGCAGGGTTCATACTGGACGCGGCGACGGGCATATGCACACCGTGTACATCCACAGCATCCGCGTGCATGTGCAGCCTGTTTTCAGAGAGCCACGACAGTACTTCGTGTAGGTGTGTGAGTGGAGCGTATGGTGGATGTGGAAGCGGCAGTCTTGCAGTATCCGGGGCTTGTCCTTCTTGCGTGCGCTGTCCGGACAATTCAAACTCGCCGTACGACAGCACCGCGATAGCGGCCTGTGTGTGCAATGCAGGATACACGGGCAGTTCAGGGGCATGCTCTGCGTGTCCCGCTGCAACACACAAAGCTTCGCCTGGCCCAGGGAATTGCACCAGCTGCCCCCCGAACTACAATGCAGCCTCCTTGGGCATGACAGAGTGTCTCTGCAAAGACTGGGCATTCGACCAAGCTGGCGTCTGCAAGGGTTGTGTCGCCGGGAAGTACCTCCTATCCTATATTCCTATTTGTCGAATGTGGCAGAGTTGCTACAGTGACCCGGATTGGGACCACAACAAACTCCATTACTTTTGTGAAGAATGTGCCAGGGGCAAGACTTCTCTTGCAAACAGCGTGTCCGCCGGTAGTTGTATCTGCGCCGTTGGATATGGAGATAGCGGGGGGGGGTGTACCCAGTGCGCAAAAGGCACTTACAGCACGCCCGCGCAGCTCCCCTGCAAGGCGTGTCCAGTGCGTTCGACGACGGAGGGCCTGGGACGAACATCAGTGTTGGGCTGCTGGTGCGTGCCAGGAGCGGGCGGACCAGACGGGGGGCCCTGTGAAATATGCCTTCCCGGGACATACCACGAAGAGTACCAGAGGACTGTAGATTGTTGGAGTTGTCCTCCGCATTCATCCTCCACCGTGACGGGGAGTGTGTCGAGGTACGATTGCAAATGCAATGCGGGGTATGTCGCCTCTACCTTGCTGGAGTACGTCGACTGTCACCCCTGCCCGTACGGCACGTATGCCAGGGATTCCATGGATGCCAACGATGCGAATGGGACGCAACTGTGCGTTTCCTGTCCCTCGGGAAAGTATAATCCATTCGCAGCCAAGACCGCGTGTTCCGACTGCATAGCGCATAGTCATACCGCGGTAGACACTTACAGTGCGTGGGATTGTGTCTGCAACGCCGGATACACCCGGAGTGCTGATGCTTCGGTGTGCGGGAGATGCAACGCAAGTCAGTTCTTTGACATTGCGTCCAGCGAATGCCAGCCGTGTCGCGATAATTACGTCTCGCTTGCGGGCAGCGTATCACACGGTGATTGTCAGTGCCGCGCGGGATACACGGAAGATACCGGCGGCATTGTGTGCGAACGCTGCCCCGCCTATCAATTCTTTGATCGACACGCGGCCCGATGCCGGCAGTGTGCATCCAACTCTGTCTCGCTCCAGGGAGCCATATCGTACAGGGACTGTCTGTGCGAGCCCGGACACTCTCCACTGAATTTCGACAACCAGGGTAATTTCAGGTGCGTGCCATGTCTGCGAGACACGCACAAGAATTCCACTGCGCAGGAGCCGTGCAGCCCGTGCCCCCCGTACTCGCACACGACATCCGAGGGCAGCGTCTCCGTCGCCCAATGCCTGTGCAATTTCGGGATTTTGACAACACCCACCGGAGAATGCGGCGGCGACTGCATGGCAGGTACCTACAAGGAGAATGCTATATGCGCCGTGTGCCCAACAAACTCACGATCCCCGCCCGGTAGCACGTCGCGAAACGACTGCTTGTGCCAGCCCGGCTATGTGTCCGGCGTCGTCAACGGAGACTTTTGTGCAATATGCCCACCAGACACATACCACAGTGCAGGAACGAATCTGTGCGTATCATGTCCACACGGCACACACACTCACTATGAGTTGCTGTTTCAGGGCGGGGTTCTCGTGAGATTACTGCGAGATGTCAGTTTGACCGCACACGACTGCTTCTGTAACGCAGGCATGGCTGGCCCACCAGGCGGGCCCTGCATTCGATGCGAAGGCGGGACTTATAAAAACCAGTCCACATTGCAGTCTCCGAATGCGGCCTGTACAGCGTGTCCGGCAAACACGAATTCGCCCAGCGGCAGCTATACCATCGCAGACTGCCGCTGCAAACCAGGGTGGATTGGGTCTGGTGGCAGCAGCGAATGTGTCTCCTGTGGCCCAGACGAAATATCCACCCCCCCCGACTACAACCTGTGCAAATGCAAGCATGCCTTGGCTCGCTCCAGCACCAGCACATCCTGTGAAGCATGTGAGACGGGCAAGTATTGGTACGATGGTGGTATGCACGAGAATTCGTGTCTGTTCTGTGGGATGTACCAGACAGCCCCCAGCAACGGCGAGTCCATAGCTAGCTGCATGTGTGATTTTGGAAGCACGCAGACGCAGAGCGCGGACTGGACTGGACGGATCACCTGCGAAAAATGCCTTCTTGGAACGTATAAGGATACGCAAGGACCTGCAACGTGCAATGTGTGTCCGACCAACACTGTTTCGTCTACTTCCAGGAAAACCTGCATTTGCTTGGCCGGGTCCTCTCGACAACTGGATGGGCAGTGCGTGCCATGCGCTGAAAACTCGGACGCACCACGGGAGTCCACGGGGGCCTGTGCGTGCAACGCCGGATTCAAGGGCCCATCGGTCAGCGGGGCATGTGAAGCGTGCGAAGCCGGATCGTACGGGATCGGTGGCGCGAGCGGAGCCCCTGCGGTGTGCACTGACTGTGTCGCGGGCAAGTATCAATATTACGCGGGCATGGCGGTGTGTAGGCAGTGCCATGCGAATACACAGAGTACTGCGGCGCGTACAGGGTGCACGTGTAATGCTGGATATTTCGAAGCATTTACATTTGATGACTTTAATGTCTTGTGCGAAACGTGTTCCGCCGGCGAGTATCACCTCCCAGCACATCGTGTGGCGGGCGGTCTGACCGAATGCTTGCCGTGTGAACTCGGGACGTTCAAGAACTTCTCGGGGCTGGCATTGTGCGGAGTATGCCCACCGCACTCCACTACCTATGGGCTTGGTGCCACTGAACAGGCAGAGTGTCTGTGCGGGCCAGGACGATTTCACGGGGGCGGACTCGAGATGTGCACACGCTGTGCCGCCGGAAAATTCTCCAACGTGGTCGGTGCTACGGGGTGCACGGAATGTCCAGGGAACACAGAGAGCTTGCAGGGGGCTTTGCAAGTGGGGGATTGCTTTTGCAGCTCCGGGATGTTTCTGTTCAATACTGCGGAGATGCAAACTGGCAACAACGCCAGCATGCCCATTTGCGAGCAATGCCCCGCTGGGAAATATAAATTCGTCAAGGGGGATTCCCCGTGTACGCCCTGTGCTGTGCGCACCAGCTCGCAAATGGGAAGTGCCGTGTGCGATTGCGCACCTGGATTCTTTCAGTCGTCCTGGTACCAGGAGAAACCAATCACACCAGCGTGCGAGCCATGTGCACCGCACACGTACAAGGCGTCCGTGGGGACTTCCATCTGTCTGGCGTGTCCAGAAAACACCTTGGCGATAGACGCAGGGGCGAGTTCGTGCCAGCCGTGTCCCGTAGGCGAACATCTGTGGTATTCTCCGGAGGGGCGGGTGTGCGTATGCAAGTATGGGGATGTGAGATCGGTTGTCCCCGCTGGTGGTGAGGCTGTATGCGTGCCCTGCGCGGCTGGAAAGTACTACAGTGCACTTTTCGAGGCGTGTACATTGTGTCGGCTCAACACATACAAGAACGACACTGGCAAAGCTGCATGCCTCCCGTGTCCGCAGTGGTCGTCCCTGAACGCCACGGGCTCAACCCAACGCAGTGACTGTATATGCATACCTGAAACTTCAGGAGCTGACGGTGGGCCCTGCACGGAGTGTGTTGCTGGGAAGTACAAGCGTGCCGCCGGTAGCGCAAGCTGCGAGGCGTGCCCAGTGGGCGAGTACTCGTACGAATCGCCGGACTATTCGGGATGCCTTGCGTGTCCGCTTGCAACGTATTGGGTACGCGACAACTTCTGTGCAGCGTGTCCGCAGTGGTCTACGTCGGGCATGGGAAGCGTGTCCCTCCACGACTGCGAGTGTTGGCCTGGGTATGAGCCGGTGACCAATGCATCGTGCGCGCCTTGTCGCCGCGATTCTTACAAGGGCAGCGTGGCCTGGGCGGCTTGTACAGCATGCCCAACGAATTCCGTGAGCGTAGTCGGGTCTACCGTGAAAACGGATTGCATTTGCTCGCACATGACAACAGGACCCGCAGGCGGCCCGTGTGCGTCGTGTCCACCCGACACCTACAAAAACGGAGGCATCAACAGTGCTTGCGTAGACTGTCCAGCAAACTCCTACGCATTTGGCATCAACCCGTTCTGCTACTGCAACATTGGGTTTTATGCGACAGGAACCTGGGAAAACACCTCTGCCGCGTGCGTGTTTTGCGGGCCAGGGAAATACGCCGACGTGGGAGGCGCCACGGTTTGTAAAGACTGCGCAGCGGCGGTCCCGCCACACCTTTCCGCATACGAGCGCGTCTGTGACTGCCGGCCCCGTGTCGGCTCTGTGTGCTGGTGCAACGCTGGATTCTTTGACGATATCGTAGACGCGTATGCCCCGGTGCACACCTTTGTGTGTCGCGCCTGTGCACCCAACAGCTACAGACGCGCGGGGGAACTCAATGGCACCATCACAAACACGCAGGACGACTGCACCGCCTGCCCCCCACACTCGTACTCGTACTCCAGGAGTACGGCCCGGGACAACTGTACCTGTGCCGCCGGGTACTTTCGCTCGGACGCAGCGGAATGGGTCTGTCTGTCGTGCGGGCTCGACACTTACAAGGATATGAACTCGAGTGAGTGTCTGGCGTGTCCAGTCAACACCACCACAAAGGACCCTGAGCCACTGTACATATCCCCCATCGTGCCAATACCGAAGCCAGCGGCTCTGTCCAGACAAGAGTGTCTGTGCAAGCCTGGGTATGTCGGGGCGGGTGGAGGCCCGTGTTCGCCGTGTCCGCCCGCAACGTATAAAACTGAAATCGCGTCGCTCTTGTGCAAAGCATGCCCACCAAACTCTGACTCGCTCCTAACAGCGGCCACAAGCATCAAGGATTGCAAGTGCAACACCGGCTATTTCGACGACAGCGACCGCTACGACGAGCGCCGGATCTATCGCGAGTGTGTGGGATGCGCAGCGAACCAGTACAGGTGCACAGACTGCGACACCGCTGGGGCCAAGTACTGTCTCGACTGTGTCAATTCCGTGTCCCCAGTTGCAAGCCTCACCATCGAGGCGTGCCGTTGCAACGCAGGGTGGACCCTCGCGGCAGGCCATGTGTGTGTGGGATGTGGTATCGGCAAATACAAGGACACCATCGGCTCGGCTTCGTGTACCAACTGCCCGTCCAACACCAACTCGTCGCAGCTCAGCGTATCCGTCCAGGACTGCAAATGCATAGCGGGCTGGACGTGGGCAGGCAGAGATACTGGCCCGTGCACCGCGTGTGCGCTGGGGCTGTTTAAACGGATTCCAGGCAACATGCCATGCACGCTGTGTCCTGCGGGGAAAACGACCACCACACCCAACGGCCCGTGCGTGTGTCGGGAAGGCTTCACTGCTATATCCTCCGGTATGGGCCATGCTGAAGGCGCTGCGTGCGAGCCGTGTGCCCTGGGAACATACAAAAACACCACGGGCCCCCAGCTCTGCGACGCGTGTCCCTCTTGGAGTGCCACCACTACACTTCAGAACTCGCAGCGCGTGGCATGTCAGTGCGATCCTGGCGCAACGGGACCCCACGGGGGGCCTTGTACGCGGTGCGAGCCCGGCAAACACAAGGTGTCGCGTGGCAACAGCGTGTGTGACACGTGTCCGGTGGCGCAGTACTCGGCGCAAGCAGGGAGGGTGGACTGTGATCACTGCCCGCTGCGATCCAGTGCTCCCGAAGCCAGCACCAGCAGAGACAACTGCACGTGTCTGCCAGGTGGATATGACTCCGGCGACGCAGCGTCGTGCACATGCAGTCCCGGGTTCGCGCCGACCTCAGCAACCCTAACATGTTATGGCGGGTGTGCCTGCACGCCCCTGTCGGGCGCAGTACGCGGGGATATTTCGGATGGTGGCCTGCGCCCAGACAAGTTTGGGGATACCTCGGAAGATGTGGGCATTTGCGTTTGGGTTATCACCACCAATGATCCCACCAGTGACATCTCGCTGTCGTTTTCCGCCTTGAATGTGGGACCCAACTACATGGCTGACGAGGTCCAGCTCGGCAATTGCGTGCCACCGTGTATGGAGACAACACAAATCGCCCTTCTATACGGCACCCTGACCTCCGTACAGCTGGACTACAATGGCGGTCCTGACTTTATGGTACAGGATACAAACTTCACCTCCTCCACTGGCATTCTCCAGGTAACATTTTGGATGCCCACCAAACGGCTAGTCCCCTCGGGCTTCACTGCACACTGGCGCATGGTGTCGTCCAACTGTCTGGCGTGTCCGCTGGGGCAGCACAAGTATGCAGGGGGCGATGGTGTGTGTGTCCACTGTCTACACGATCAGTATTCCTCCAGCGCAGGAGCAGGATCCTGTCAAGACTGTCCTGAGAATTCCAATTCTCCACCAGCAAGTACCAGGCAAACAGACTGCACTTGCAACGCTGGATACACGGGGCTCGATGGGGGTGCATGTGCACAGTGCGCATCCGGAAAATACAAGTTCGCCAGTACTACTGACTACTGCGAAAGGTGTCCTGCAAATGCAGAATCACCCGCGGGGAGCAACAGCATCGCGGCTTGCAGGTGTGCTCTTGGCTCGACTGGCCCTGACGGCGGAATATGCAACCTGTGTCGTGTGGGGACATACAAATCTCAGCTCGGTTCGCAAGCCTGCACCAACTGTTCCAGTGGAACATACACGACGGTCCAGGGCGCGATTTCTGCAGTGAGCTGCCTTGCGTGTCCTCCTGGCTCTGATTCTGTGCCAGGCAGTGCTTCCGTAGTGCACTGCGCTTGTAATGCGGGCTACTTGGGGCTAAACGGGGGTGTGTGTCTTCAGTGCGAGCCGGGTAAATACAAACAAGACCCTGGAGAAGCGGCTTGCCTGCTGTGTCCTCTCGATGTACAAGGAAGGGTCCAAAGTTCTCTTTCGGGGAGTACATCTCCGAGTGCGTGTTTTTTTTCGTGTCCAGCTGGCTCGTTTGGTCCAGACGGAGGGCCATGCGTGTTGTGTCTCTCTGGAAAATACAAAGCAGAGCCGGGCACTCTGCCGTGCGTACACAGCTGTCCTTTGTACACGGAGTCCCTGCAAGGGAGTACCTCGGTGTCGGACTGTGTGTGTGTTGCAGGTCGTTCAAAGGCTGTCAACGGGTCATGCACATTGTGCATCGCGGGCAAGTACAAGATTGCCCCAGGAGATGCACTATGCACCCACTGCCTGGCAGACCAATATTCGGGGGCAGTGGGTGCCACATCCGGTGTATGTCGAAGCTGTCCAGCAAACTCCAATGCACCCGAGGCCAGTGGGGGAGAGGTCGAGTGCAAGTGCAAGGTCGGGTGGGCACATCGTGTCCCTCTCTCTGAGGGACACTCTGGGGAGAGCGACACCTACTGCACAGCGTGCGAACGCGGCACATATACAAGCAGCCCGGGCTCCCTGGAATGCAGCGAATGTACAGCTACCCAGTACTCGGATCCGCTATATTTTGGCGAAATGCGCGGTGCGAATAGTACCACACGGCGAATGTGCACGGTGCAGACCATTGCGCTCAGCAAGGGGGTAAACACAAATGTGCGCTTCCACCTGCAAAGACCCTCTCCCTGTAGCGTACGCTCAATCTTGCGCAGTGCAGTGAATTGGAACACCGGCGACCAGGTCCGCATCTACCACCCCTCCAGTGGGCACGGCACGCTAAACCCTTTCACATTGCGCTATGTCGGCGCGAAAATGCAACAGCTTCAGTCACTTCTGCAGTGGTCTCCTGTCAATATAGAGCCCACGCACCAAATAGATACAACATACACCATCACCGTCCAACGTATCCCGCTGCTACTCACATTAGACACATACGACGCCGGGTAGATATCATTGATGTGCATTCACACGATTGCCACGAGTAACGTCTACAGCGCTCACGAGGAGCATCGGAAACAGTCGTACACATCAACACGCCGCCTCGTGGAGCCCCACTATTTATTCAACAACGACATGTAATCTAGCAAGATACACACATTAGACACATACGACGCCGGGTAGACATCATTGATGTGCATTCACACGATTACCAGGAGTAACGTCTACAGCGCTCCAGGACATATCTAGCATAGCCACGAATTGTTTCTGGAGATTCCAGTGTATTGTTGAGTCCAAACCCTGGCAAGTCTGGGGTGATCACCCAGAAAGAGTCTGAAAAAAATGGACTTGTTTGCGCCACTGTAGACTGCTTCCGAGATAGCCATGCACCAAGACGAGCGTGGGTTTTTGCATTTAATACAACTTTACAAAAATGCGACACGGCCAAAAGTCATGTTTGTATGATGCTCTTATGTATATTGGCTACTATCAAAGAAAAATTCCGATCAGCTCGGCTACGAATTATTTATATAACTTTCACGTCAATGTAAAACGGGGGAATGGGTCCACAATTAATCCCAGCCCAACCCCCCCCTTGACCCCCCTGTGGGGCCGCCCCCCCCCCCCCCCCCCCCCCCCCCCCACAAGGGGCCCCTTGTGGCCCATACCCCCCCCCCCCCCGCGCAGAGGGACCCCCCCCTCAAGGCCCCCCCCCTAAAGGGCCCCGGAGGGGCGCCCACAACCCTAAAGGGCCCTTTATGGGGGGCCCCCTTGTGGGGGAGGGGCTGCCCCCTCCGTGGCCCCGCCCACAACCCTAAAGGGCCCTTTAGGGGGGGGGCCCGCTTGTGGGGGAGGGGGGGGCTAAAGGGGCCTTTAGGACAGGGCCTAAAGGTAATTCGAGTCAATACATGTATTTTGACGGCCATGGGAGGCTGCACGGCCTGGCATGGTCTCTCATTTTTTCATGTTGCACGCACGAAAAAATACTATTTGCGACGGTTATTTGTCCGCTATAAAGTCTTCAGTTATTTGGTCAGTGATCACGAGTCAAATCCGCGCAAGCATGGCATACCGTGGACCGGTGCACACTGTGCAGGGGGCTTACAAGACTGAGCACACCGCGCGCTTCCCATGCCAAGCCGAGATGTTCCAGGATGACATGCGGCGCGAGATTGTGCAGATTTCTTTGGATGCACACACGCTCTACTCGAAGGCTTCGGATCTTGAAGAAACCGACAGTGCTCGTATGATTATGCTCAACATGGCCATCAACTTGCGCAAAGCGGAGGCGTCCCGCTGGCTGGCTTTGCTACCACCTGACCAGGATGGGGCGTGGAAGGCGAATCTTGCCATTGCCACATACCTTTGCCAGAAAAAAGACATGGTTGCTGCGTATGATATGCTGATGAGTGTGTATACAGAAGCTCCAGCGGAGAGTTTGGTGTGCAAGGCAGCCACCCACAACCTGACCCAGATGTTTGAGCAAATCCGCTCGCAGCTCTCAGGCGACTGCACCTTTCCCACAGTGCCGTCCATGGAACAGTTTGACCGTGTGCGCGTTTTCTGGGTGTGGGTGGAATCGCTCTCGGCGTAAGACAGAATGTCTGCCGGGGTGTCGGGGGGTCAACACGAGCCGACAGCACATATCTCTTGTCTTGAAAAATGCAAAATCGCGACATCGCGTGACTCTAAACAGTGTAACAGAGCTATAGCATGCCTTGCCGTTCCCACCTGGAGCCTCGGCAAATTGAACGCGTCATATAGTGTATACCAGTCTCTCCCCATGCAGTACAATGCGCAGTTGAATGGAATTTTTACTGTGTTGGAAGAAAAAGGCTCTTGTTTTGTAATGCATACAAATAAAAGTGGCATTATGCACTCACACTCCTAAAGCATTCTCACCTGAATATAGTGTCAAGGCCAAGGTGCATACATGTGGACATTTAGCTCACAATGAGAGTGTGCATTAAAACGCACTGTGACAGGCAAGTCTTCATCCCTCTCAGTCCAACCAGACGCTATAGCCGACACAGACTCTAAATGTCCACTATCATACACCCGTGCGCTTCTACCAAGAGCGAGAGTAGTGTCAAGGCCAAAGTGAACACATTTTTGGCATTTAGCACACAATGAGAGCGTGCATTAAAACGCACTGTGACTCTCCACTTACTGAAACTTGAACAGTGTCGTCTCCGTTCAAGTTTTCTCTTACACACACGCACACTCATACACGCACACATACCATTGCATACATGTGATACATTGCATGCATGTGATAGCATATATATAAGTAGACCGAAAAACGCGCGGGACGCTGGGGGCATGTATTGTCTTCTGGGCCTGTGGCTGGTGTGTTATATCACCGGGGTGAGTTGCCTGGACTGTCAAGAAAACGCTGGGGAGGTCCCTGATTGGCCGGGGGCTTGCGCTTGCTTGCTCGGCTTCGAGATAGGCGGGTCGTGGCCTTTTTCGACGTGTGATGCCTGTCCCAAGGGAAAATTCACGTATGCGCGTGGCGTAGATGAATGCGACGATTGTCCCGCGGGCGCCACGACTGCAGGGACCGCAAGCCCGACCGCGTTGCACTGCGTGTGCGACGCAGGATACACTGGCGACTTCGCGGGCACCGCCTGCGCGGCCTGTCCCAAGAGCACATACAAGACAGCCGCGGGGGCGCAGGGGTGTCTGTCATGCCGAGGGGGGGCGGTGCCAGGAGTGGTACCCGGGCGCGGGATGGCCCTCATCATGCAAAACCCCCCGCGTCTGGCGTCGGCCACATCGTGGTCTACCGCACAGTCCGAAGGGGTTTTGCCGACGTACGACAGCAGTGCGGGCCCCACCACCGGCCAAGGCGCCGTCGTGTTCGACAGCACCGAGAACCAGTGTATCCAGGGCGGCACGCAGACGTTCAACATCAGCAGTAGGGGGTTTACGCTCGTGGCTCTGGTCATGTTCACGGGGGATATGAGCCTATGGTCATATGTGCTGGACCTCGGAAACAGTCAGAACCAGATTTTGCTTGCGAGAAAAGGGGGCACAACTAGGATGATGTTCTCGATAGTCGACACCGTGTCGTCTTGGAACGAGTGTACGGTACTCTCGCGCTTGAATTCGGTGGTGCGCGATAAATGGCTACAAATTGTAGCAATGTACACTCCCGAAACGGGCTGGGGGGGCGATTCCTACGTGAGTATTTCAGTAGACGGGCATGAGCGGGAGGAAATAACGTGTAGTTTCCCCAGGGGTGACCGGACAGTGTTGTCATCCTTGGTCTCCAGTCCCGTGGATTATCCAACGATACACTTTAATGGCAAAATTTCTGGTCTCTTCGCGGTTGATGCGCTACTGTCCAGCGAGACCATCACACAGCTTTTCGTCGACATGCCGCAGGGCCTGGACCCCGTGAGCGCGTGTGTGACATGCGCCCTCAGCGACGCCTGTGTGACATGCGCGACTGGAAAGACCAGCAACACGACCGCTAACACAGACCCTGCCGGCTGTGGTCTGTGTCAGAGCAATTCCAATTTGGACACTGGCGAGGGGGTCTGTCTCTGCGACGAAGGCTATAGCGGCCCGTCTTGCGTGCCCTGCGCGAAAGGGACCTTCAAAACGGGGCATGGGCCAATGGTGTGTGAGAACTGTCCCGAGGGACAGTACAGCTCCGCGGAGGCGAGCGCATCGTGCAGCCTGTGTCAGACTTCGTTGACGACCGTGGACGTGGGCAGCACGTCCCAGCACGACTGTGTCTGTATCGCAGGTTTCTCGATGTTCCCACCCGCCGACAGTGGCAGCTGCAGTGCGTGTGCGGCCGGCAAATTCAAGATTGCTGCGGGTGATGCAGCGTGCACCAACTGCGTCGCAGGGCAGTATTCTGTGGCGCTTGGTGCTATATCTGATGTATGCCAGTCATGCCCATCAAACTCGAACGCTGCAGAAGCGAGTGGTCGTCAAACAGATTGTACTTGCAACTCTGGGTACACAGGAGACGACGGTGGTAATTGCAGTGCGTGTGCGGCCGGAAAATACAAGACAGGCACGGGTGATGCACTGTGCACCAACTGCGTCGCAGGGCAGTATTCTGTGGCACTTGGAGCCACATCAGACGTATGCCAGACATGTCCATCAAACTCGGATGCCGCTGAGGC
>Ga0105054_10007367_pt1 | contig 14981 bp, 6 predicted proteins | sample BON02_FD_78091 | JGI IMG/M metagenome (GOLD analysis project Ga0105054, IMG submission 78091) | Freshwater microbial communities from Lake Bonney liftoff mats and glacier meltwater in Antarctica - BON-02 (megahit assembly) | ecosystem: Environmental > Aquatic > Freshwater > Ice > Glacier...
CGACGTCATTACTTTCCTTTAAATTACGCAATCCAGGAAAGTGCCCACCCTTTACTTCTTGTTCATATATATACCAGACTCGGTGTAGAAGGTATTTACCAGACTCGGTGTATAGAACCAACATTGGTAGTTTTAATTACAAAATGGGTCAGCTATTCACTGGATTCAATGGAATTAATGCGATGGATACGTTGGAAGTACAAGTTTGCTGAGTGATTTTAAAGTTTGAACGGGTCTGCTGATTCAGTTGATATGTAATACACTCTATTGTCTAGGTAAACTGGGGGAAGATCAAGAAACCAGGGAATATTCGTCTTTCTGCAACGAACATTATGAATCGACGTGCTCTACAGTGTAAAGTCTATGGATATTAAGAAAGGTCGGAACGACGATTGTGAAATAAAAAAAAAGTCATGACACAAACGTTGCCAGGTGCTTGAACATATGAATAAGTCGTTTCGTGAGGTGACTGGCGAGGCTAACAAGAAGGATCACATACAACCATTGTTCTCAAGGATCTTTTTTTCTCACATATCGCCGCTGGTAAAAAATGCTCGGCACAACGGGAGACTAGACTTGGATCACGACGTTGCGGTTGCAGTTGGCTCTGTTTACAGCTCGGATTTACTCCAAGTGTTTGACGCGCTTTGTGCGAGAGAAAGTTCATATGCAACAGCTGGCGCTCTTGTTAAGATTGCAATGAGAGCAGTATGCTATCGCGAGATGATTATGAGCATGTTGTTTGCAATTGTTTACATCCTGACCCAGCTTCTAATCGCTTACTTCGTTTTCTTACTGGTTCGGTCACTAGGGGATGAAGATGATACATCATATTCTCCCTTGTGGTATTCTCTTGGAATGTTTACAGTACAAATCGTATCTGCGTTTTCGAATCAATTTGCTTTGCATTATTCTTATTCATGTGGATTGAGGTTGCGTTCACTATTCATAGCTTTGATCTACCGTCATTTTATAAAATTGCGATCAGAGCAATTAGTTTCGGATTTCAGTATTTCCAATTTGATTGCGATTGATTCTCAAAAGTTTGTGGAGATTTGTGAAGTTGCTAATTACGTTTGGGTCGCTCCTGTCGCTACAATTATTGGCACATGTATACTTTTTGCGTTTATTGGAATCTCCGCGCTTGCCGGTGTAGGTATTTTGTTGCTTTTGGTGCCCCTGAACTATTCTGTGGGTCACTTTTTAGGTAAAGTTCGTAAGAATCATATGCCTGTTCTGGATACTCGTGTGAACTTATTAGCAGATGTCATAGAGAATATCAGAGTTGTCAAGTATTACGGCTGGGATATGCCTTTCCTCAATTCGATCCTTGGTCTACGGGCGAAAGAAGTGCCTTACGTGTATCGCGAAGTTGGAGCATGGGGAGCACTTATTGGAATTCTTATTGTTACTCCAGGGCTAGCTTCACTTGCGGCCTTCTCGCTTCATATATTAAGAGGTGAACCCATGAATGCGGATATCGTGTTTGGGTCGTTGGTGATTCTAAATTGGATCAAGTTTCCACTAATGCATTTCAGCCAAGGCCTCAGTCTAGCGGTTCAACTATCTGTCGCAGTTCGTCGAATCTGGACTTTTCTGGATCGATTTTCATTACCGGAAGTTCGTACTGAAACACCCGTCGTTGTAGCAAATGATTTCGGTACTAGTCTAGAGATTCAGGTATCAAACACTGATATTCGTTGGAACCCTGACACTCCTATCGCACTGAATAACGTTTCTTTGACAATCCACAAGAACGAATTGGTCATCATCATCGGGTCAATTGGTTCTGGCAAATCTGCATTGCTTAATTTTCTTGTAAAGGAGATATCCATGCAAGCTGGTGCCGGCGCCTTGCTTCCAGATTACGTGGCTTACAGTTGCCAAACACCTTACATCATGAATAGCACTGTAAGGAACAATATTCTTTTCCAATTTGAGAATTCCGCACTGGATACTCCAGCTGCAAAAATTGCGTATAAAAAGAGCATTCAAGCATGTTGCTTGGAGACTGATTTTGCAGCGTGGAGGTTTGGCGATCAAACGATGATTGGTGAAAAAGGAGTAACACTGAGTGGAGGGCAGAAAGCACGAGTTGCACTGGCCCGTGCTTGCATGGCTTCACTTCAAAATCAATTCCCTATTTTTCTAGATGACCCTCTTTCTGCCCTGGACATGAAGACAGCGACGACTGTATTTGACAAGTTGCTATCTCGTAACGGAATACTAGAGGGTAATACCAGGATACTTGTAACACACAATTTAAGTCTACTTAAACATGCAGATAGAGTAATTGTATTGGATGAAGGTCACATGGTGTTCAATGATACTCCCACTCTCTTGCCTGCATTAGAGACACTTCGCTCGCTGCCGAATAGCACCAATAAATTAGACTCCATTCTCCTCAGATTGTCTCAAAATGTCTGTGATGATGAGTTCGATGATGAGTTCGATACGGTAATGGATCACACACCTGAAGATGTTCAAGAGGAGGAGATATCCAAGGAGGAAGATGAAGTGTTGATGGACGATGAAGACAGATCTGAGACTTCTGGAGTGGCATTTGCGGTGATTATATACTACTTTCAAAAAGCAGGAGGGATCCTATGGTTCGTGATCGTGATGTTAGCTTTTGTCTTAGAGCGAACTAGCTATGTTTTAGTGGATTATTGGTTAGCAACTTGGACCAAAGCTGCAGCTGGGGTGGATGTAGAATTCATTGGTATTGATCTGCCTTCTGATGATTCAACTGGGGTCTACCGCAGGACTTACGCGCTATTGATACTATTAATGCTTGTGATGGTAATGGTACGGTTGCAATGGTTTGCAATCGGATTGGCAGTGGCTTCAAAGAATCTTTTCATAGAAATGGTATCTCGAGTGATGGATGCTCCAATTCAATTTTTTGAAAGCAATCCCCATGGAAGGATAATGAATAGATTAAGTTATGACGTAGAGGTACTTGATTTGCCACTGATTCAAGCTCTGAATGGATCCATTGCTTCGATGTTTTGGCTTTTCACTTCAGTTATAGTAATGCTGGCGGTTGTTCCTATTGCCGCAGTGGGTTTAGTCCCCGCAATGATTGTGTTTTTTTACTACCATCACATATACCGAAGTAGTTGTGTGGAACTCCAACGAATAGACAACGTGGCACGTTCTCCTATGATGTCGTGTCTTGGGGAGACTATTAGTGGGGGTGTCACATTACGTGCATTCGGGAAGACCGAAATGATCTCAGAACGAATGGAAGAATTGGTTGACAGGACTTACTGTGCCATCTTTGCATTCGTTAGCAGCAACCGATGGCTGGGGGTTAGGATTGAGTGTCTCGGTGCTTTCGTGACTCTTGCCGTGTCAATTGGTTGTTGGGCTGCGAAGGATCAAGTCTCCGCATCAATGGCTGGACTTGCGTTAACATGGTCGTTTAACTGTGCCATGTCCTTCCAATTTTTCGTGAACCTCTCTACGAAAGCAGAAGCGAAGTTGACGTCTGTAGAGCGAATTGTTCACTATTGCAAAAATCTCCCGAAAGAAGCTCCTCGTAGAATTCCTGAGATCGACGATAAAATACCTTCAGATTGGCCTCAAACAGGCCTTGTCAAATATGAAGATATTACCATGAGGTATCGCCCGGAATACGATCCTGCATTGCGATCTGTTTCATTTGAAATTCTCCCTGGGGAACATATTTCGGTAATTGGTCGAACCGGGTCAGGTAAATCCACTTTAGGACAAACGCTCCTACGTCTACGTGACCCGGACTCAGGATGCATCTACATTGATGGCATAGATATTTTAACAGTTGGAACCGATTTAATGCGAGGCAGAGCTGATGGAGGAATATGCATTATCCCCCAAGACCCAGTGGTTTTTTCAGGGACGTTGCGATTCAATCTAGACCCATTTCATGTGTATTCTGATGAACAAGTATGGGGTGCTTTGAAAATGGTACAAATGGACCAGAATTTGAAGAGTTTGTTTCCTGTATTAGGCTTAAATGCAACCTTGTCGTCAGGGGGGCATAGCTTGTCCGTGGGTCAAAATCAGCTTCTTTGCTTGGCTCGTGCTCTATTAAGAAACCCGAGAATTCTAGTGATGGATGAAGCTACAGCTTCGGTAGATGCTGAGACTGACTACTTGATTCAAAACACGGTGAAGAAGTATTTCAGTCAGACCACTGTGATCGAGATAGCTCATCGTCTTCATTCGCAAATGGAGGCAGATAAAATCCTGGTGCTAGATCATGGTTCTGTGGTCGAATTCGGTCCACCTATCGATTTAATACGAGATGATGTGGTGCATCCTGAAGCAGGTTTGAAATCTATATTGGATTCGATGAAACCAAATGAAAGGAAATCTTTATTGCAAAGGATATCTACGAAATTTGAAATTTGAAAATTTGGTGTGAAGGTACCAAGGTTTAATACCCTATTGTAATACCCTATCCTAGCTTACTATTTAATCATAAGATCGAGAAATTTTCAAAAAGCGTTCTTCACTTGCTATGCCTGGTGACATCAGATCATTCTTCGGAGCACCAAGTTCTTCCCCGCCATCTTCCACAGGAGCCAGGGGGGAGATAGAAGGTGACGCTGAATCTCAAGTTGAAGTTGCCTTACCAGTAGTTCAACCAGATTCCAAAGGAACCAAGAGGAAACTAGATGGTGACGCCGAATCGCAAGTTGAAGTTTCCTTGCCAGCCGTACAAGTGACTGAAGAATCTGGAAAGAAATGCGTTCAAATAGAGGTGCCAATTAATAGTGCTGTTAGGTACGCTGAGATTGCGGAGGTACTAGATAGGATTGAAGCCACCACGAAGCGATTAGAAATCCAACAAATGCTTCGAGAGTTTTTTGTGAGAGTGCTGGAATGTGATCCATCTTCACTCCGATATGCAGTAGACCTGTGCTGTTGTCAGGTGGCCCCGGCTTTTCACAATGTAGAACTTGGGGTAGGCGATGGTCTGCTGAAGAAGGTGGTGATCAAAGTCACAGGAAGAAGTAGACAGGCTGTTCAAGATATGTACCAATCGTTAGGAGATCTAGGTAGTGTGGCGAAAGAATTTAAATCCTCGCAGTCCACGTTATTTGGTATGAAATCGAAGCCGCTGAGCCTTCGGGATGTACATGCTCAGTTTTCCAAAATCTCGGTGACTAGTAAAGCAGATATGAAGCAACAAATCATTGAGAAAATGATTGTGGCTGCATCTGGCGCGGAAGCCAAATACCTTATTCGTGGACTTCAGGCTAAACTTCGTATCGGTCTAGCAGAACAAACGGTGCTCACGTCACTTGCACATGCACTTTGTGATTTTCATTGTGCAGCTCAGAAACTCATCGATCCTAAAGAAGTTAAATGGTCTTCAGACTCTGCAGATGTGAAAGAAAAAGCGGTTGGGATCTTAAAGCAAGTTTATTGCGAATTGCCAATATACGAAGAGATCCTTGTTCATAGCTTGAAGTCAACAAGTGTTGGTGAAATGTGGTACGATGTACTACGTAAGGCATGTACCATCAGAGCAGGAGTGCCTTTGAAACCAATGCTTGCGAAACCTACCAACGGAGTTAGTCAGGTACTTGATCGGTTCCAGGATATAGCGTTTACATGTGAGTACAAGTATGACGGAGAACGTGCTCAAATCCATATGGAAGTGAAAAAGGGAAAGCCCGAGTTTAAGATATACAGTCGGAACTCAGAGGACAATACTTCAAAATACCCAGACATTCGTGCGTTCATGCCTTCAGCCGTGTCGCTGGATGAGCAAGACGGTAACTATGTCTCCAGCTTTATCTTAGATGCCGAAGCAGTAGCATATGACATCAAGAAGAAAGCGCTTTTACCTTTTCAAATTCTTAGTACGCGGGCTAGGAAGGACGTCGATGAAAGCGATGTCAAAATCCAAGTGATTGTTTGTGTCTTTGATATTTTATTCTTAAACGGTAAGTCTCTTTTGGAAACGCCATTAACTGAGCGCCGAGAATTGCTGCTTCGACATTTCAAACCAGTCGAGAACAAATTTTGTTTTGCCACCAGTCATGATGGGTCAACAACGGAGGATATAGAAGGATTCTTGCACAAAGCAGTTGAAGACCAATGTGAAGGGCTCATGGTGAAAACTCTTCATGGCCCCGATTCGTTTTATCAACCAGCACGTAGGAGTTTGAATTGGCTGAAATTGAAGAAGGATTATCTGAACAATCTTGCCGATTCCCTCGACCTGGTGCCTATAGGTGCCTATTACGGCAAAGGTAAGCGTACAGGAACGTATGGTGCCTATATCCTTGCAGCCTACGACGACGAAGAAGAGGAATTTCAAAGCATTACAAAAATTGGCACCGGATTTTCCGACAAGGCGCTGGAGGAATTTACAGAGTTCTTCAAGGGCCATATATCTCCAAACAAGCCAGCAAGCTACATATGCGACATGACACCTGATGTTTGGTTCAATCCTGCTCAAGTATGGGAAGTTAGAGCTGCTGATCTGTCGATATCTCCGATTCACAAGGCAGCCATTGGAAAAGTGGACCAAGGAAAAGGTATCGCGTTGAGATTCCCGAGGTTCTTACGTATTCGAGATGACAAAAGCTGCGAAAATGCCACCAATGCACTTCAGGTAGCTGATATGTATCTATCGCAAAACTTGACGACCCAAACCATTGAAGACGGCAACGATTGCTATTAACTATTTTGAAGTCGAAAAATATAATTTTTAAAACAAGGATTTCCGACCGATTTTTGAACGGATGGCCTCTATTCCAGTTTTCATTTTTGATCCAGCCGAAGGAAATTGTTTAATAGGCAATTGATCCTCGTTGAATTGAACCCTTTGAAGTTCACAAATAAAACGATGACCTATATCGTCCATTGTGGGGGATCGATTCCAAACAGACTGCACAAAACGCGGAATCACTTTTAAAAACTGCGGTGGTTCTAAATTGATTTCTCTCCTTGGAAAAAGGCTACATATGAAGACAAGACAATACAGGAGGCGAGGATATGGGAAATAGGAGAGGAATAGTAGCAATACAGAAGCTGTAAATGCAGCACTGCTTGCAAGAATAGCAGCTACCAGAGATATCTCAGTATCGGTTCCATTCATGATTAGAATGCACTTCTCAATGAATACAGCCACTGACAAAGAGACGTTCAAGATACTTTTCAATTCATCAGTAACAGAAGATGTTTTTTCCAATATCGACAGTTTCCGGCTTGGGTCTACGATTTCTTGGTTCCAGACATAAAAAGACCTCTTTTCAGGTGCTTTTCGAGTGAACAAGGAATCCTCCGGGCGTTCAAATAGTTGAAATGGTTGATTCTCAGTGTCTATATTCTCTAGCGGTACAAATCGCAGTCGGTAATATCCCGTTATGATCCATATCCCAACGCATAACATCGGCAATTGCCAAAATGAGGCAAATAGAATAGTAAAACAGCCAGAAAAGGAAACAATCATCGAGAGTTGGGTATTTTTCCACGACCTCACATGCGCCCACAGTGTCATCGGCGCAATGTTTTCGTGAATATACGTTTTGGCCACTGTAATGCGATTAAAATTCCGACGAATTTCTTTGACCGTGTCCATCGTGTCCCTATATTTGTTCTTTTTCCGCATCTGAACGCTCGCTTCGTCAATTGGCTTTTCGAGATACAACATAAGCAAACCGATGTAATCCACAGAAGTCAAAAACTCGCATTCAAGGCGAATATATCCAAGTGAATTCTTTGGAAAATCCATACCTGTTTTATCAACCCTCGGTGAAGCAGGGACAAATTGACTCCCAATATCACCTATCGGGAATATCTCGAACCAGCCCGAAGCCCTATTTTCGAATATACGATGAAATGGAATAATCACTTTTCCCATCGGTTTGGGCTTTCCAAGAGCATTGTGCTTCACAAAAGACACAGACAGTTCGCAAAAGGATACGTCAATAGCGGGAAATTCGTAGACGAAATCGTAGTCCCAATTAACATGCCTGGTTCTTTGATTTGAAATGATTTTGCCAAATTTTGCACGTGCTGTAGCTATCTCGTGTTCTCTCACAGTAGATCTTAAACTCGTCTCGCCGAATGAAAAGATGACAAAATCAACGTCAAGTTCGGAATTAACTGTTTGCTCAGATTTCCACATTTTTGTGTCTGCAATTCGAACCTTCAGCGTTCCAAAACTTGATTTGATACCCGACGGCAACGCTGATCGCTCCAAGTCATTGATTTCAACCATTTCGAAATCAGACTCGGTACCTTTTGAGTCATTTCGAAGTCGAGCGAGGTCCTCAAAAAATGCAGCATCAACACCGGCGTCCTTCTTGTCCGATTCTTCCGTGGAATTCTTGATATTGGCATCACTAGACATAGCACTAACTGAATATGGAACTTTCCCCAAGGCTGCCAGAGTACTTGTGTTTGATTCATCTGGCTTAAAAGAACCGATGTTGTCTGTCTCTGATTCATCTGGCTTAAAAGAACCGATATTGTCTGTCTCTGATTCATCTGGCTTAAAAGAACCGATATTGTCTGTCTCTGATTCATCTGGCTTAAAAGAACCAAGCTTTCTTGTCTTCAATTCATCTGGCTTAAAAGAACCAATGTTGCCTTTGAATGATTCATCTGTATTAAAACCTCTAATTGGCGCCAAGTCAACGGGATTAAAAGAACGCTCAACAATTGGAGGAGACACCTCAACTCCTTTCATTTCTTTAGGTTCGACATTTTCAATAGCACGAGAAATAGTATCCGATATGTTTCCCAATGGCATGTTTCGACGAGGAGGAGTTGGTGCTGAATGTAGTTGCTTTAACTTTTCATCTCCAGAACAATTCGGCGGCAACCTAGTCTTGCATTTCTTATGCAACACAATTTCACATTTCCTGCATTTGATAGCATCACCCAAGAGACCCATGATGATTTCATGGCATACTATACATTCAGATGGAACAATTAAGGCCTTACTAACGAAGTCGTGACCATTCTCAATCACCTCGCAAGCACCGCATAGTGTCATGCACTTTTCATGTACATTCATGGAGCAGCTTTTGCATCGCATTCCTTGATTCTTGAATCCCAAGAGCACAGCCTGGCATTGATTGCATTTCGTAGGTCGCGTGTAGGTGTGTTTTTGAAACTCATGCATCTCAAATAAAACGTTATTTTTGAAGTTTTGTACCAGCAACTAGTACGATGTACTTACTTGAAGGAGCGTAGTTCGTCCCAAAAAAAAATCAGTTTCGGCTCTGGTTGATTGAAGGCGTGTGTCGGACGAGATGGAATCTTCTTGGGAGGGCGGAAAGAATCCCGAGGTAACTCCATCATTATCACTCGATGATTTGACTCGAGAATTGTCTGCAGCAACATCGCTGGCTATTTTACTGGAGGCCAGAGAAGGTCGATTTGATCCTCGAATACCACATCGACCAAGTGCTTCCCCTATAGATACTCGAGTACCATACTTCTATGTTCTTCCCAGAATGGAAAGAAACCTGTCGAGACCGGATTCCGAACTTAGGGTAAAGTATAACAACTGTGCGAGGTCTAGGGTGTATTGGTCTGAGAGTCATGGTCTCCTGAAAGGTGTTGTGGTGCGAGCAATGAGTTTGAACACTCGATCTGAGCCAGCTACTGGAGCCAAGTCCTTCTCACATGGATATAGGGGGCATTGGATTTCACTAGTGGAACGCAAATCGGCTCTGCCTTTGAAAGATAAGACCGAAATTAGACTTTATGTCCAAGATTCAGCTCCTGGTTTGGTGCAATTTTGGTTAATTCAAGAAGAGTTAGCTAATCAAAAGATCGAATCGGTAGATTCAGGTGTATTGAGGTTGAACATTTTGAGGCGGCCTAGTATGGACGAAGCTGCTTGGAGGTTCTTTCCTGCCGCAGCATCTGTGGATGTACCACTGGATGATTTAGAGATTGATGCTTTCTTTGCGGAGAAAGAAACTCAAAGGAAGCTAAAATATCCTCATCGGTCAACTGATGATCTTTTATTAAATGCGTCTTCCCCATCACCAAGTGAAGAGGAGATACTGTTGGATATTCTAGAATCCAATCCCAAAGCCGCGAAGAAAATCGAGGAAGTGAAATCTAATGGAGGTCTAGATGAGAGTGTCGAAGGTGCTTTGCTGGCATTCGAATGGTTCAAAGCGGCATGTGACATCATGAACGAGGATGAATTTGTTGTGTGGTATAATCGCCATGTCAGCAAATTGTTTGATTCGCGAATTTCGAAAGAGTTGAATCTTGTCATCCGTAACAATGACCCTCGAATAGACCCTGCGTGGCTCTTTCCAGACTATTCGCAATTCGATAGCAGTGTTCCAATTGGAAACGCGAGTTTTGAAGGCAACTACGCGACAGGTGTCAAATTTTCAGTCGTGGATCAGCAGTTGATCGATTTGATCGGTTATGATCCCACGAATCAAGACTATGAAAGTTTTTACTCGAATATGCTCGACTCTAAAATTGTAGATTTGTTCATGCACATTATATACAAATTGCGAGTGAAAAAGGGGAGTATTAACGAACTTAATTACTGGCATCAGGCTATTGTACGATTCCCTAATGGAAGAAGAATTGTCTGCAGAGCTCATTGTCACTGGTTTGAGCCTACTAAACTTCGGACTAGAATGCAAGACGTGTCTCACTTATACGAAGACTTGTTGAACTTGCCAGCGCTTCCCTATTAATGAATTTTTTGTATATAGTTTTAATACCGGTAATAAAATTAAAATCCTGTTATTGAGGAGGAATGAACTTGGATTCTTTCAACGTGTCCATAAAGTTGGTTACTATTGACAGTGCACTTTTACCTTCAAAAATTTGATCTTTGGGGTAACCACATTTTATCAGTTTCTTCGTGGAAAACTGACTGTCCCATGTGGAAGTAAACGATTTGTCGAAAAAGTCTGCATTAAAAACCTGTGAAAACTTATAATCTGCCAAACTGTATTTCTTTTGGAGCAGCTCCCAAACTCTGGCTGCCTCTTTCTCGCCTCCTATGATATCAACTGCAAGCGAGCCTGAGTTGTCCACAGGTTCTCCCCCAGAAGGCATATGAAAATAATTTGCAAGATCACTCCATATCTCGCCCCAGGAAAACTCGTCACACGATACCACATTGAAGGCTTGATTGCCCACAGCTGTGACATCAAGGTCGGTGGAACTCTTTCTGGAGTGAGCAATTCCATCGGCTGTTAAATTGGAGCACCAAGCAGCTACTTGAGCTATCTTTTTGGATGTTGATAACTGCAAGCGACAGTTCCATGCACCCTTGCCTCCAGGAAATATTAATGGCCGTCCTTGTTCCTTCAATATTGCTGCATATACACCAAAGACGAGTCCAAACGATTGAGTCACGTTGGTCATTTCAGGAGCCAGACCGATAATGAATGTCGGACGAACACAGTTCCATCGAAACCCTTTAGCTTTTGCTCGAGCTTGAATAAAATCCTCCATCTCGAAGTAGGAAAGAGGTCCAGGGCATTTGTGCTTATCCTCTTCAAAAGGCGTTTCGTAGCCACTGAACATGGATGGACCCAAATGCATCCCGTAATGTTTACCACCAGTGCCTAAAGTGAATGATTGAATAGGAGCATCAACTTCTTCCAGAGCGTGAAACGTATTGTTGAGCCAATCAATATTTCTTGGCTGCGATCCACTCCCTGCCAAACTAGCCAATGTCCCAAAGATCTTATGTTTCAAAAAGCCTGGACTGCCATCAATAGTTAGATTGATAATTTTCTTCAAACCTGTAGCTAAATTTAGACCCTTGCGAAACATAACGGCATTACCCAGCTTCGGAGGGCGATTTGCGTCTAAGAACCAATACACATGGGTTACTTGGGTGCAATCACATTCGCGAAGAGCTTTGGCAATGGATTCCATATTGTTTAGATTTGCTCCTTTCAGTGGAATGACTGCTCTCTCACTCCTTCCCTTGAAGGTATTTTCATCAACACCTAGAGCCAGCACAGCCACTTTGGCAAACGAATGTTTCCCGGTGAAGTCGTTTAACAAATGGGGAGCCAACTCGTATGCAGCCATTCCTGTACCTCCAACAACCAATGCTATTTTTTCAGTCATGTCGAGTTTCGTGTTTGAAGCAAATTTACAAATAATATTGAATTACAACCTTTTCCTACTTTATGTACAACCATAGGTATTCACATTATTAGCTTTAACGGTAAGCGTGTCCATAGTGTTACACACAAGGGTTCTAAAGTATTAACGTCCTGATACCGGTATTTAAAATCAATCATCCTTCTCGCACCTGTGATTTGTCGGATAAGGCATTGGTAGCCTCAGTCCTCCTGTATTCACTTTCTTCTGGCAGCATGCTTGTAGTGAACAAATGGCTGATGAAAGATGTCCCCCTCGCTAGCACGGTTACTTCAGTTCAATTTATCATTTGTGTATTGTTCTGTGAGATCGGAAAAGCTTCTGGTCAACTTGCGGACATTGATGCAATTTCAAGCGAAAAAGTATTTTCGTTTATGTACTATATTATGTCGTTTGTGCTAGGAATTTATTTTAATATGAAAGCTCTTGCAGTTTCAAACGTGGAAACCCTCATTGTGTTTCGAACATGCACTCCCATATGTGTTGCATTCTTAGATTGGTTGATATTGGGACGGCAACTGCCTGATGCGAGAAGCGCTGCGGCTTTACTGGTAATCGTACTGGGGTCTTATGTGTATGTGTATTTCGACAAGCAATACGAAATATTGGGACTGTACGCCTACATGTGGCCGTTCTTCTACTTCTTTAGTATTTGCTTCAACATGACATACGGCAAACATCTGATGATGACGTCGAAATTAAAGGACCCCATTTGGGGATCTGTGTATTACACCAACACGCTCTCCATTGTGCCTATGCTGATATTAGGGTTTGCTGTTGGAAATGAAGGATCGCGTATTTCTACCGTGTCGATCACTCCCATTTGGTCACTCATTTTGTTTTGCAGCGGGTTTTTAGGAATTATTGTTAGCTATTCTGGCTTTCAATGCCGAAGCAAGATGAGTGCCACCGGCTATACCGTAGTGGGGGTCGCGAATAAAATGATAACTATAATGTTGAGTACACTGTTGATGGATGATCACAGCACTTTTAAAGGTATAATGGGATTGATATTATGTGTGGCTGGCAGTGTTCTTTATAGACAAGCTCCGCTTCGTAGAGAAAAGGAGGAATACATTCCGGTAATTGTGGATGCAAGTCATGTTTAGTCGTTTGATAATATATCTGTAAACCAAAATTACCGTTTGTACCCGAAAGCTTGGAGCACTTGATTATGCCCGAGTTTGTTAGATTTCCTTAAAATCGACCGCAAATTTGGGGCGCACCAAGTGGCGTGACATTGAATTTGCAATCCGTAGTAAGACTGCGGATTAAAACTATCTACAAGAGCCACACAACTCCAACCAAGTTTTGAGGAGGGAGCTATAACATCTTGAACCAAGTGATCTCCGAAAAATATCACTTTCGAATTCATTTGAAGCGGCAACAATTGCTTCGCCTCGAGGAATTTCGAATTTTGAATTTGTTGGAGACAGCTTGATGGGGGAACGAAACAGTGAGGCTTTTTTGCACTAGGTACTATAGCATCAAATAGATTCGTCCAATCATTGCCATATGCAAATGACATTGTAGTTTCCACATGCTTGGCATCAGCGTTGGAAAGAATAAACAATTTCGAGTTCGTTTTGCGCTGTCGAAAATTCACTATCCATTGCTTTACTTGCTTTTGTGGCAGGATTAGTCTACCAGGGTCGTTCTGTACAACCGATTCAAAACCAAAAGTGCAAAATTTGCTTTGGGTAAACTGCAAGGCTTGGATAACTTGCTTCCAACAGCGTAGACGAGTGCTTAAATCAGATCTTTCGGAAACAGAAAGAGTATCAAGAACGATTCCGAATGCAACAGCAGATGCTTGGTGAATATATGTATGAATGGTCACCATGTCATCAATTTCAAAAGAATTTTTTTTGGAATAATAGGCCATTTGATCCCCTGTCAACATAGACGAACCACAAAAACCATTCTTAATAGTTTGATCGGATGCCACGTTCAAAATATACCCTGTTTTTGTGTCCACCATAAATCCCTTCGTTCCGAGAAACAACTGTCCTACAGGTGTATCACCTTGGAGAAAACTCTGGTTTCGAAGGTGGAAAATAATTGCATCAACTGTGATGGTAATTTTCAAAGTGGGATGATACTCAATCAAAGTATCGTCCAGATCAAAGCCAATCCAATCGCACTTAGACAACTGAATCTCGGTTCTTGAAAATACTAAGCAAGAGCGGAAAGGATCCACCGAGTATTTCCATTCTAGCGGACATGCTTCATTCAGAATAGCTTCATTCAGAATAGCTTCATTTTGCGTCAATTTACCTTGAAGGAGTTTTTCCGCCAGCCAGGAAGATAAATCTACTAAGACCAGTTGGCCTCGATCAACTAACTTGTTAGTGAATTTTTCTGAACATTTCATATTTCGAATCGTTCTCTTACTCCACGAAAAGAGAATATTTGCCATTGAATCCAATTCCTCTTTGGTACCAGCATAGTTACGCTGAAGTAGTTGAACATTGATCAAATTCAATAGTTCCTTTGTACTCATTAGAAACGGGCGTTTAGAAAAAATTAGCTCTAAGACGAGTAAGCCTTTCTGCGAGGTCCATATTGAATTTAGTATCTCTTGCATGCCGTTTTCTCGACTACGAGTATAGGGATGGAGCCCATCGATGTAATCGCAGACAAAATCTAAATTTTTATCCTTTCCAATATTCGGGGAAACGAATGGAGGATACTTTTCATATGAAACAGGAACTATTGAATCAATGCGTTCTGACGGTCGTACTCTCCAACCCCATACCATAATTGAATTCATTTTCCGCCGCGCTGAAAGCCCCCCGCTAAAATAGTATAGTAGGTTAATTTTTTTTTTTTTTTTTTTTTTTAAAAAAAAAAAAAAATTA